>Ga0315279_10001586_pt1 | contig 37331 bp, 29 predicted proteins | sample YL17G06_20_MG_FD_203694 | JGI IMG/M metagenome (GOLD analysis project Ga0315279, IMG submission 203694) | Sediment microbial communities from Yellowstone Lake, YNP, Wyoming, USA - YL17G06_20 | ecosystem: Environmental > Aquatic > Freshwater > Lake > Sediment | place: USA: Wyoming | collected...
TTTTCTTTGACCTTTGGCTTGCTTTTGGTTTCATGCCATTCTTGAATGATCCCTTCATCTAAAAAGGCGTGATAGGCATTTACTGTCACTGCAAATCCATTGGGAATGCTTACCCCGTATTTCGTCAGTTCTCTTCTCATCTCTCCCAGGGAGGCATTCTTCCCACCCACCGATGGAAGATCATCCAACCCAATTTCATCAAACCAGAGAATATAAGGCTTATTCCCCATAACCCCCTCCTTCGGATTTTGTCTTATACTTTAAATTTATATGAACCCCACTTTCTTGTCAACCCCGTTAGATAAATAGAATAATTTATATCCCATTTTTGGAAATCCTCGGATTAACATTACACGTTGGAATGATACTTTTTACAACAACGGGGTCAAGGGTATTCCAGATGGATCTGGCATAGGAGATGTGGGGTAGAAATAGATGTTGATTTTTCAGTAAATTATAATTAATCTATAGTTAATGGATGCGTCTACTCCATGAAAACGAAGGGTTACGGTTCTGCAAACACAACCTTATCACGCCTACCTACCAGGAGGCAGGCCCTCTTCCCACCTTTGGGAAGAGGGTGATGGAAAAGAGGGGGGGAAACATGAAAAGCCCGAAATATGTCTATCTTTTTGAAGAAGCAGATGGTACCAATAAGAAACTTCTCGGAGGGAAAGGGGCGGGGCTATCTGAAATGACCCATATGGGTCTTCCCGTCCCACCAGGATTTATTGTCACGACCGAGGCCTGCCTTGAATACTATGAAAACAAAAAAAGACTTCCCAAAAGCCTCATGGAAGAGGTGCAAATAAACCTTAAGAGGGTTGAGGAAAAGTCAGGAAAAGTATTCGGAAGTTCCCAAAACCCCCTTTTCTTTTCCGTCCGGTCGGGTGCGGCCCTCTCCATGCCAGGAATGATGGATACCATTCTCGATTTGGGTTTGAACGATGAGACCATAGAGGGTTTGATCCAGATTACCTCGGATGGAAGGTTTGCTTACGATGCCTATCGGCGATTTATTCAGCTCTTCGGTAAAATTGCCTTAAGCGTAGATGAAAAAGAGTTTGATCAAATCCTTAACAAAACGAAGGAGAAGATTGGAGCCGTTGATGATACAGATCTCGACGCAGACAGTCTTAAAGATATTTGTAAACATTATCTTGGATTAATTAAGAAGAGGACGGGAACTCCTTTCCCGGCAGATCCAATGATTCAATTGAAACTTGCCATTGAGGCAGTTTTCAAATCTTGGATGGGAAAGAGGGCAGTGGATTACCGCAAGGAGTTCAAGATCACCCCTCAAATGGCGAACGGGACAGCCGTCAATGTGTGTACGATGGTTTTTGGAAACATGGGCTTTGACTCCGCTACCGGTGTGGCGTTCACACGAGACCCCGGAACTGGAGAAAACGTTCTCTATGGGGAATATCTGGTCAACGCTCAGGGTGAGGATGTGGTGGCTGGGATCAGGACACCCAAACCGATTCAAGAGATGAAGAAGGAAATGCCAAAAATCTATCGGGAGCTGGAGCGGGTCAGGAGAATCTTAGAAGAACATTTCCATGAAGTACAGGACTTCGAATTCACCGTGCAGAAAGGAACCCTCTATATCCTCCAAACCCGAAACGGAAAGATGAACGCTCAGGCGATCGTTCGGACCTCCAAGGAGATGGTTGCTGAGAAGCTCATCGACAAGGAAGGGGCTGTTCAGAGGTTGAAACCTCAAGAGTTGGAACAACTCCTCCACAAGCGGATCGATCCAAATTTCAAGGGAAAGCCGATCGCCGTTGGTCTACCTGCCTCACCCGGTGCGGCCTCAGGAAAGGCGATCTTCGATGCCGATGAGGCCGAAAGGGTTGGGAAGCTGGGCCATCAGGTCATTCTGGTACGAGAAGAGACGAAACCCGAAGACATTCATGGCTTTTTTGCTTCCCAAGGAATTTTGACAAGCCGTGGAGGAAAAACATCCCATGCGGCGGTGGTCGCAAGGGGAATGGGTAAACCCTGCGTCTCAGGATGTGAACAGCTACACATCGATCCAAAGGCGAGAGAAGCAACCATCGGGAACCTTCGTATCAAGGAAGGAGATTCTATCACCATCGATGGTTCCAGAGGTGAAGTTTACCTGGGAGAAGTTCCTACCGTGGAGCCGGAAATCAGCGAAAACCTCCTCACGCTCTTGCGTTGGGCTGATGAGATAAGAACGACGGGAGTTCGAGCCAACGCTGATACGCCCGAATCTGCAATCAAGGCAAGGCAGTTGGGGGCAGAAGGGATTGGTCTCTGTCGAACGGAGAGAATGTTCAATGCCGTGGACCGGCTCCCTATTGTTCGGGAGATGATCTTAGCGGGGTCAAAAGAGAAGAGAGCAGAGGCAATTGCAAAACTCCTTCCCATGCAGAAGAATGACTTTAAAGCAATTTTTAGGGCAATGGCGGGACTACCGGTCACAATCCGCCTTCTCGATCCGCCGCTCCACGAATTTCTCCCGTCGGCTGAAGAATTGGCTTCGGAACTCAGAAATCTGAAGGAAGTGGAGTCAGCCTTCTCCTCGATGGAGACCATCTCCGAAGCGATGAGGTTTTTGGATCCCTCTTTCCGGGAATCTCTAAGAGCACTCGACCACATGGTGGCCGATATCGCCGAGATCAAAGAAAAGAAACTCGACAAGAAACTGATCCGGAAACAGCAGGAGACATTCCGAAAGGTACAGGAGATGAAGGAAGTCAATCCCATGCTTGGCCATCGAGGGGTAAGGTTGGGAATCACTTATCCCGAAATCTACAGAATGCAAATCCAGGGAATCCTCGAGGCGGCTGCCGAGTTGATCAAAGAAGGGGTCGACGTTCAACCGGAAATTATGGTTCCTCAAGTCTGCACTGCTCAGGAATTAAAGTGGGTTTATCAACTGGTCAAAAAGGTGCAAAAAGAAGTGGAACAAAATTACGGAATCCAGATTCAATTCAAATTTGGGACGATGATCGAAGTGGTCAGGGCTTGTATGCGGGCAGGAAGGTTGGCGGAGGTGGCAGATTTCTTCTCCTTCGGGACCAACGACCTCACCCAGGCCACCTTCTCTTTCTCGAGGGAGGATGCGGAGAATAAATTCCTTCCCCTCTATAATCAACGGAAGATCCTCCAGGATAATCCCTTTGAAGTACTGGATGTAAAAGGAGTGGGAAGATTAATGATGATCGCTATTGAATGGGGAAGAAGGACGAAACCCGATCTCAAGATTGGAATCTGCGGTGAACATGGTGGTCATCCGGAATCCGTAGAATTCTGTCACTCCATCGGCCTCTCCTATGTCAGTTGTTCTGTTCCACGACTCCCTGTTGCACGCTTGGCAGCAGCCCATGCTAAATTAAAAGAGAAGGAGAGGAAACCTCCCGAAAAATACGACCCGGACACCACGTTTAATATTTTCTTTTAAAGGTTGATATGTATAGATTTAAAGCAAATCTTTCTTTTTAAGAATTTCGTTGTAGTCATCACCCGTCATGGGGCATTTGAATAAATCAGCAACCTGGCTCAATGCGTCTAATCTCAATTGTTTTTTTATCAGCCTCAGGAGAATATCCCCATAAGTTTTATAATCACTCCCATGAGAGGTATGAGTGGAAATCCCTGTCCGCTTCCCCTTTACTTCATGATAAAAATAACGGTGGTGGGAATCTTCTTTTACAAACCCCTTGGCAACCAATGACGACTCGATCTCTTTTCTATCAATCTGCAACCTTATTCCCCTAATAATAGACCTTCATAAAGTTTCTTTAACCTTAACGCATCTCCTGTAATCTGGGACCAATCCAGGTTTTTATAGTATTGATAGAAATGAATTATATGTAGCCCAAGATCTGTAATGGCCTCATCTGGCGACATTCCCGTCCCGTATAAGAACAAGGCTTCGTTCTCGGCAAAAAAGAGGCCATCATCAAAATAAACACGGACGGAAAGAGGCTTCACTGTTCTAAATCTCTTTTCAGGTGTTCCAACAGACCAGAGAGGCGTCACGAGTTGTCGAGAAGGAAGTGATCGGAGTAACTCTTCACCAACAATTTCCTTCGCTGTATCAACAACAACTTCGGAGTGGCGATAATTTGCCGGCAAATATTCTTGTCGTTCCTCCCTCACCTGATAGCTATCCATCGTTGCAACATAATTCATATCGTATCTCCCTTTAGATATTGTCGATATTCATCGGTAATCAATTCTTCAAACACCCGTTTCGTATGGGCATGGCTTTCTTCTAAGTATTGGTCAATAGACTCTATTGTCAATTCCTTCTCTTTAGCATAATCAAAGTCAAGGAGAATGGCTTCGTGAGAACGGTCCACAGATATCATTGATTCAATCTTTGTTGTTATCGCACCTCCACTCGTTTTTGAGATAAAGACGAGGTTTAGATTCTCAAAATTGTCCGGAAAAACCTCAGGTAAGTCAAACCTTATTTTAAGAAACCGGCTTAGAGGAATCAACCCTGATTCCCTTGAAAAAGGGATGATATTAATATAACGTAATCCAGACCTATTCAATTTCGAAATTCCGTAAATGTTGACGAATTCTTTCACCCATTTCAACACTTCCTTACTAAATTGGCTATAACCTGGATACTTACGAACATAGTAAGCGAACTTATTGATGGCAACCATCATTCCCGCCAGCTTATCTTCACTTTCGAACCGATAAGGTTCTAAGGCAGGAAATTCTCCTGTTTTGACTGAAGGGACTAAAACATTAGGAAAATCTCCTCTTATCTTTTCATAAAAAATATCCCTATTGCATTCAACCCTTGGTTCTCCCGGAAATCTTATTTCAAACACAACCTCAACAAGTGGAGAGTTGGGGTAAATATCCTTATATTCGAACATATTGAGTTCTCCTATAACCCTATATACCACTTTTTTCCAATTTTTTGAATAATTTCGTCTTATTTCTTCCCACGAAGAGCCCCTAAGTCTACAGCTAAATTTTGAACTTGAGATAAGATTAACACAGCCAACTTTTTTATGGATGCCACCTGATTCTTTATCTAAAAAAGGGGGGTGTGAGGCTGTCCCTATTTTCTCCAATTACAGCTATACACCAAGCACGGATCGCTCATCGATACCTGGAGACAAATAGCCGGCGAATCCCAAGAGCAGAAGGCAGACAAGAGTGGAATCAATGGCTGTTAGTTCACGACGCTTGTTTGCAGGTGTTCCGCCGTGCCTGATGCCGGGATAATCGCAGCAAAAGTGGTACAGGTTAACAAGAGATTCTCTGACCTTGTCGTGTGGCCAGCAGGTAAGCGAGTTTGCCAGTACGGTTAATGTGTTGCCTGTAGTCGGATTCCCTAGTGTGAATGAAGCCAACCCTTCGGCATAGTTGCTTGCTTTGGCAATACAGGTCTTGAGGTCGGATGCTTCCTGTGTTCGGGCATAACGGTCAAAGGCGTGCTCGAAGTCCTGGAGAAGGCTGCTCAGATGGGCGTTTGAAGTGTTCAGGCGTTGGAGTTCGGAATATAGGTTGGTAAAAGAGCCTGGCAGCAGGAAGCGCAGTCTGAAAGGGTCGTCGAGACGGTAGCGAAGATTGTATTTCCGGATGAACTCTCGCAGGAGAAGCTTGAAGAATTCCGTGTACCCGGAAACGTCATAATCGACGATGACTTCGTTAGCCGCCTCAAGAAATTCCACTATGGCAGTTTCGTCTCTAAAGTCGGAGCCTTTGAGGGCACTAAATACATCATGGGCCTTGGCGGCGTCGTTTCTGATCTCTTCTACCAGGGCATCCGATGTCGGCAGGGCAAGGAAGTCGTCGGCTGCGTCGTAAAGGTCATTGAACAAATCGGGCGGGGATTTCTCGTGGGCGGCCAATGGCTTCCAGATGTCCGTAGGAGTGTACTCCCAATGATTACGTAGACTACCGATCATAGCTCACCCTGAAAAGCACGATGGAGTAAGGATTGAAACAAGTCGTTCAAATGCTGCCGACTGGAGGCTTGCTCATCCTCCATCGTGCGAATCTCGGCGATGCGAGCAGCGAAGAGACGTTGAAGTGCAAGTGGCGGAGTAGGTACCCCAATGCAGTTCAAATTCGCTTGGTTTAGCTTTGGTTGTGCCGAGCCCGTGACGAAGTCCTTTAGCTCAATTTGATTGAGAAACTCGCAAAGATAGATCAAGTCCGCCTCTCCGTTATCTGTGATGACGTGGGCATGATTGTTCACCCAAAACTTACCCGTAGCGAGGAATGCTATCGGTGTGGAGCGGGCGAGCAGATTCGCTCCGTCCTCTGCGACGAGGAGAGCTGTTCCATCAAATAGGTATTCATCAATCCAATCAATTATGCCGCTAGCTCCATAATACGGATATGATCCTTTGCGTAACTCGCGGTCTGATTCTCGAACGGGCACTCGTTTTCCATCTTCGTTTGAGCCGAGTTCTCCAAACTCGCGAATCGGCCAGGCTAGGGGGTTTGACTTAGGATCACCGAACATCTCATGAAACAGGGCTGGAATGAGCTCGGCGGTACGGCGGTCGGTTTCGGCCCGCAGTCGCCGCAGATGATCCGACTCATTTAAAATTCCTACAATCTGCTCCTGGTGCGATAATGGCGGTACGGGGATTTCAAGGTTTCCTATATCATCTTTACCGATTGCATTAAATGTGCTCCCCACTCCCAGTTGTGCAATAGATTGCTCATATGCCTTGAAAAAATATAGCAAGAGAGACGGAAGTATCAATCCTTGATTTGCCCGAATAGCCGCAAGGCCACGACCGATACAAGATTTCACATGCACGATGTTTGTTGGCCCGACTGGGGCACGTACTGAAAGAAGAATGTCCCCCGGTTCGGCTATCTTAAGAGGTTCACTACACCATTTCCCGGGTGTTGGATAGACGTCTCCAAACTCTGCTTTGCCTTGGAAGAAAGGTAAACCCTCGCCTCGGGCATTATAGGTCTCACCTGGCGGTGATTGTCCCATCATGACTTGGGCTATTTCGAATAGCTTTTTTTGGGGCCAGCGGCTCATTTTGCGGCCAAATCCTTCTGCAGTTTATTTGCCCGCTCAGCAATCTGGCTTTCCATCCGAACGATATCTTCAAGGATTTTAGCGGGCGGGTCATGGTGCACAGCTTCGAGGCGCACAGGCTTGTAGCGCCCAGCCATGAGCTGCCAGCCCTTGTCGCGAATGCGATCAATCGGAACACGGAAGCTATTGAGGCCTTCTTCGCGATTGGGCCACTTGGTTATGATGTCGGGAATGTCGTTTGCCTCGATGGGGGTCCGCTTGTCGTCAAGAGAGTAGCCGTCGGCGGTAAGCTCATAGAACCAGACGGATTCGGTCGGCCCTCCTTTTTCGAAAACAAAGACAGCGGTGCCGACGCCTGAATAGGGTTTGAAGACACCGGAAGGCAGCGCTATCACTGCCTGGAGATCGCAGGTCGTTAAAAGTAGCTCCCGTACTTTCTTGTCGGCCTTGCTGGAGCCGAAAAGGACGCCGTTGGGCACGATGACGCCCGCCCTGCCGTCGTCCGCAAGATGGTCTATGAACCACTTGAGAAAGAGCAACTCGGTGTCGCGCGTTTCGAGTCCAATGTCGGCGAGAATGCTTTCTTTCTGAATTCTTCCGGCAAAGGGCGGATTGGCGAGGATGAATTCAAAGAGCTGGCCGGGATATTGGCCACCCTTAGTGGTTGTCAGGGGATTATGGAGTTCGATGTGTGCCTTTTCGAGCTGGTGGAGGTACAGATTGAGGATGGCGATCTTCACCATGTTGGCGTCATTATCGTAGCCGGTGAAGGCGTGTTCCTCCATGAATTTCCATTGAGAGGGTTTGAGCAGGCCGCCGTCGGCCGTGCCGCGGGCGAGGTCAGCTGGTTTCGTGTTTTTCCTCAGAATGTGGTTGTAGGACGAGATCAGAAACCCAGCTGTGCCGCAGGCGGGGTCGCAGATACGCTTGCCTGGTTGGGGGTCTACCAATGCAACAATGATATCGATAATATGGCGTGGGGTGCGGAACTGTCCATTTGTGCCGGATTGGGAAAGCTTGCTAAGAAGGTATTCATACATGTCGCCCTTGATGTCCACACCGTCATGGGCGCCGAGGTCCATCTCATTGATACCCTGAATGACTGCGCGCAGAGTGGGACGATCATAGATTTTTAATGTGGCGCGGTTAAAGAGGAGCTTTCCTGTGTCGGAGAGGCCCGGCAGGTCATGAAAAATCTCGATAGCTTCGCGGGCCGCATTGAAAAGGTTGTCCCCTGTAAGGGTAACGAAATTACCCCAGGCATAGCGTGCCCATCGGCCAGAAAATATCCGCGTGTATTTCTTGTCCATGGTCGCCATGAGTTCGTCGCGCTCACTTAGCAAACGCAGGAAAATGAGATACGAAAGCTGCTCAATGGAGTCCATGGGATTGTTGACTCCACCGGCCCAAAGGATGTCCATGAGTTGGTCAACCTTCTGGCGAAGTCCCGATGAAAAAAAGTTAGAGCTGTTTGTTTTTATGGATGTTGGTTGTCGTGCAGACATAGGTTTGCATTCCTTGATCAACTGGCCCGGGCTGAAGCGGCCAATGCTGATTGCCTGACAAGACTGGATTGCCGGAGAGACTCAAAGACGGCATCGCGGTCAGTAATCCGTGCCAGTGACTGTAGACCACCAAGTTTGGTGAATTGGCTTCTATTGAATATCGAAAAATCGCCCTGTAAGAACTTGTCGAGCGCTTCCCGATCATCGGCAATAAGTGCGGCCGTCGCATTTAACCATTTCTGCTCGCTGTACCGGAGATTGAAACGGGCGGCAATGGAGTCCACGGTATCGGAAACGATCTGCTCTTTACTTGGCAGAGGCTTTCTGCCGAGGGCGTTATAGACAAATGCAGGTGTAGGCGCTGGCACGTCATAGGCCACAACTAGTTTATCCGGCGAATAGAACATCTCAGGCCTGTGATAAAACCGCTCCTGCATGACTGTTTCGATGGTATCGTCATCTTCAACTTCAACCGCTTGAGAGAGTTCGGAATCGCCGGAAGCAAACTCCTTGAGGTCGCGCTCAAAGGCCCCGCGGAAGGTCATGGTATCCACTTTTTCGCCGTTGGGGCCAACTATCCGGACCTCCTGGCTGACTATGCGGTCTGTGCCTTCCCAGACGGGAATTGACCTGTTGGTCGCTTCTTGCGTGTAATCCCCGCTGGGCTCACGTACTATGCCGTAAGAGTCTTCGGGAAGTGGATAACGGATACCGCCGGAAGATCCCCCACGCGGGCGGGGCAATGCGAGGGGGATGGAATAGTCGTATTTGTCTTCAAAGTATTCAGCAACGCCGCAAAAATCGAGCAGGAAAAACCATCTCTTTTCGTACTCCGTATTGCCAATAACGAAGGTGAAGCGCCGGGTTCCACGACCTTTGATCTGGATGTACTCGGTCGGCGAGAAGATGGGGCGCATGAGGACGACATTGAGCAGGTCGCGGCAGTTGTAACCTGTGGATAACATATCTACAGAAACAGCTACGCATTCAGCACGTTTGCCGTCACGGAACTCCTTCGCAAGGGGGGAAGCGTCAGGGATGCGCGAGGTGATCGTCAACGCAATGCCGGGTTTGAGCTCATTAAGGATTTTCGTTAATGCCGTGGCGTGAGTCTGGTTGACGGCAAAAATGATGGACTTGCCGGCTTGGCCGTCAGGGGCTTTCTGGCATTCGCGCAGGAAGGCATCACACATCACACGGTTGCGATGGGGTGTGAAGATTTTCCGCTCCAGGTCCTGAATCTTATAATTCTCGTCCTGCTCGTTTATGGTGACGGTCCATCCTGCCTCTTCGAGTGCCTTGGTGGTAATATCGGTACGAACATCCACAATCTTGGGCATGCACAGAAACGGGCCTTCCGGGTCTTTGGCAGCGTCCATGATATCGTAGCGGAAAGTTGGTTCGCCCGGTTCGCATCCGAAATAGTGGTACGTATCACGCAATTGCCGGGCTTCGAGGGATTTCGGGCTCTCCTGGGCGAGTTGCTGAATGTTTACGTTCTTCAGGTATGCCTTGGGGGTAGCCGTCAGGCCGATACGGGTAGCTTGGAAGAACTGAATAACTTCGCGCGCATCTCCGTAAATTGAGCGGTGTGCCTCATCGTTGATGACGAGATCGAAGTAAAACGGTGTGAATTCCTCGCGGTATCGGCGATCAGTCATGAGGGACTGGATAGTGGCCACAACCACCGACGACCCCAACAGTTCGCCGGTGCGGCGCGCAGTCTTGTAGATAACGGGCTTGAACTCGCCGAGTACGACGTTGAAATCCTCCATTGTTTGCTTGGCAAGTTCGATGCGATCGACAATGAACAACACGCGCTCAGCGTTACGAGTGACTAAAAATCGCCTAATCATTGCGGCACATAGTAATGTCTTCCCCGTGCCCGTGGCCATTTCGAGAAGGAATTTGCGTCGTCCCTCCTGATCATAGAGGCCGGCGATAGCGTCCATGGCCTTGATCTGATAACCGCGCAGTTTCAGATCAGGTTTTAAGCGATAGAGATATTCTGGGGTAACAATCTCCGTCCCAAGCGGTCGGGGTGGCTGAAGGTTCTTGAGCCGCACTCGCTCCAAGTCTTCCTGCGAAGGCAGGCGTTCAATACGGTATGCGTCCTGGTGGTCAGCGCGTGGAAGGTTCCAGAACCAATGCTCGCGTCCGTTGGAAAGGATAACAAACGGCGCGCCGAGATTATCGGCATAGCCGCGAGCTTGCTCTTTCGCATCATATGGATCTAAGTCCTCTCGTTTTGCCTCAAGAACGCACAGAACTCGCCCGAGGCTATCCTTAAGAAGGTAGTCCGCTCGGCCAGTCGGAATATGGAATTCGAACTGGACCTGCTGAGGATTCAACAAGTTCCATTCGCTATCTGAAAGAGCCCTGTCAATAAGCACTCTTGCAAATGCCTCTGGCTGATGAGCGCTAGGTTTATTTTCCATATGTAACCCTAAATTATCGACCCCTCCTAATGGGACCCACTATTGAATTCTTTTACTTAATTTTCCCTTTCAGAAACCTCATCCACCCTCACCTTTTAATTGTTCTGGAGTCCTCTCTTCAAGCCAAAGCCTACAAATGCTCTTCCATCCGATTCGGCGCCATTTTTTAAATGTTGCCTTCAGTTCTTCGATATCGTTGGCTGCCAGTAAATCCTTATGAGCCGTTCTTAATTCTTCAAGAAATGCAATCGCTGGCATATTCTACTCCTTTCGCTTCCTTTTGGAAACAAAAAAGCCCATTCTTTTTGAGAATAGGCTCTGACTTCAATGAAATGTTCATAGAAAATTGAAATCACCCCCTCACGTCCGCCTTCTCCCAAAAAACGGAGAAAGGAAGAGGAAGTTGAGGATGACTTAATCTATCAAGAATACAATAAAATATCAATGGCTTTATAAATTTATGGCTTTATAAATTTAGGATTTCGCCTGTCTACTGGGGCAATGAATGCGGAGGTTAGAGATTATGACAGTGTTATGTTATCTCGGGGCGGTGGGAAGCCGTATGGGGCGGCACCCTGTTAAACTTCAACCGAAAGGACCGCCCTGTCTCTTAATCTGACGTAGCCATGATGGGTGATTCTAAGGTGGGGAATTGCAGGAGTTCCAAGGGTATCGATGGTCAGGCAAGGTTTTTCCCATCTTACTCCATTTCTCTTCAGGGATTCTTCAAGCTTTTTGATCTCAGCCCGCAGTATCTCCATCGGTTTTAGTGAGTACATACCGCAGAGGGGAGCTGGAAATTCTGACACGACCTCATCTCCTATCGCATAAACTCCTCCCCCTCCGATCTCTTTCAGTCTTCCGATAACCGTTTCCATTGAATGGGCATCACATCCCACGACAAACATATCTATGGTATCCCAGGACATGGTCGTCCCATAAGCTCCTCTTTGGAGACCCAGTCCCTTGAGGAGCCCCATAAATTCCCCTCCCTGTCCCACTCTATCTAAAGCAAGGAGCATCACCATGTCCCTCGATTCCTCAGGATCTTCAAGATCAACGATCTTCTCCTTGGTCACAAGACCTGTCACAAGTTCCATCACTCTCACCTTTCCTTTATTGGGTCGGGGAGAAAAAGTGTGATCCGCTATGCTGACTGTCTTAAACATATAGTTTGGGAAAGTAGTCTTCCGAGGTTCGACGGTGACTTTACCGTCTTTAAAAATGACCTTTCCTTCAAACATCACTAATTGAGGAGAGAATTCTCTAACAGAAGGAATGATCAAGATATCTGCTATCTTTCCGGGTGAAAGTGAGCCAATGAGATGATCGAGGTGGAAATGCTCTGCAACATTGATGGTCACCATCTGATAAGCTATTTCGGGCGGAATTCCAAGCCTTAGTGCTGTTTTCAACGACGCATCCAGATAGCCTTCCTCGATGAATTCCTCAGGGCCCATACCATCTGTTACCAAAATCAATCTTCGAAAATCGATCTTCTTATTAAAAACTCCTTTTACCCCGGGGAGCTCCTTCCTTACCGACCCTTCTCTGATCATGACCCAGTACCCGAGTCTCAGCCTTTCCATGACTTCTTCTTCCGTGATGGGCTCGTGGTCAGAAGAGACACCAAAACAGGTATAGGCCTGAAGCTTCCTTCCCGTTGCTCCTGCAGTATGTCCCTCGACCCTCTTATTGAGATCGAGTGTAAGAGAGGCAAGTTCCTTTACCCTCTCCCCTTGTTTCCCATCCAAGAAAATGTTCCCCCAGAAAATCTCACCCACGCCGAGACACTTTGGGTCCTTCAGCAGAGGCAGGAGTTCTTCAATGGCTGGAGCATTTACTTCCTCATGCTGGGTGAGGCCGCATAGAGGAGGCAGGGTGTAATAAAATCTGATCGGCTGTCCATCAAGTCCTTTTACAAAATATTCTATCCCCCTCCTCCCAACAATCATCCCAAGCTCAATGGTTTCCATGATGACTGTGGTGACACCACCCGGAATCACATGCTTTACGAATTCCTCTATGCCTGACCTGTTGAGGTGCGTATGCCCCTCGATCAATCCGGGAAGAAGAACCATGCCCTCTGCATCGATCACCTGTCTTTTAGCATCTTTTAGAGGATCGTGATCAGGACCCACATAGGCAATCATTCCGTCTTTGATCCAGATCGAGTGATTCTTAATAAACTCTCTTGTGAAGACATTGAAAAGAGTTCCGTTTTTTATGATCGTATCAGGAGGAACATTGCCCAAAGCCACTTCACTGAGGATTCTTCTCTTTTCCATCTCATCGGCCCAAAGTCTCATCACATCGTGTCGCCTTTCTTTATTGAAGCTCTCCGCCCATATAAGGGCGGGGCTTCCCAGCAATGTAATATCATTTATATATTGTACCCCTTCACCCCCCCGATCCCGCCATCGGCGGGACGGGGCACGTCCCGGTCAACCCTATTCCATCCTGTTCTTGCTCTGCATAATTCCCGGCCATCCTCTTTTCGAATGACATGATGAAGAAAGGCGGGAGGAGATTCCTGGAGAGCCTCTGTATGGATCAATATAGCATCCCCACAGGAGGATTCGGCAAGAAAGTTGATTTCAAAGGTATGGATTTGATGGGTCTGGTTCATCTCAAAGGGATAACTATCCAATACCCACTCGATGTATTTTGTGTTGTTCACATGATGATGCATATCGATATCGCTGTAACGAACCGTGTAGGACCTTTCCATCTTAGGACAGGCAGGAGCAGGAAGCTTTTTAGGTTCCTCGCCCGACGGGAGATGATCAAAGAGATGCTCAATATGTTTGAACACAGGCTCAATTCTTTGAGGCCTGCGGTTCTTCAGGTCGAGCACCAACCACGCGCTCTTTGCGGTTCCAATGACGTTACTCCTTGAGCCCGTGATCGAAAAATGACGGAGCGCGAATAGGCGGCCAACTCCGGCAAGCCAGGTCTTTACTTTTATCCGATCCCCCCACCGGGGATATTCCTCCATTTGAATAGACAAACGGGATAAGACCCAGAAGTACTGTTGCTCCATCAAATCAGAATAGCCCAATCGCAGATGGTCGGCATGGTTCCACGCCGTCTCCTGCATGAAGCTCCACAGGACCGGTAGGAAGGCTTCACTCTTCGTATCCACCTCATGAAAGGAGATGGAATATTCATCTTCCCAACTCTTCTTCTTTATCGATTCCTTTGACATTACCCTATCATCATCTCCGTAGTGAAAACATTGAAAAGAACGCCACGGGCGAAGATGGCATCAGGAGGAATATTTCCTAACGCCACTTCGCTGAGGATGTTTCTCTTTTCTATCTCGCTCATGGAGGCTTTCATAACAAAAACATAAGCTCCCTGTCAAATGTCTACATATTAAATAAGATGTATTACCTAATATTTCTTGACTTACCTTTTTTAATATGGCATACAGTATAAGAAATGTTATATAAGGGGGCTACATGGAGATAGCAGTGACCATTAAAGGGCAGGTTGTCATTCCGGCAAAGCTCAGACATCGCCTGGGCATAAAGAAGGGCACAAAACTTCACGTTGAAGAGCGTGAGGGAGAAATTATCCTTCGCCCACTGAACAGGGAATATTTTCAAAAAATGAGCGGCATCCTCAAGGGGGGTGGGCTTGTCAAGACATTAGAAGAAACCAGAGCAGAGGATCTCAAACAAGAGGAGGAGAAGATTGGCCGCCGCAAAGGTTCTCGATAGCTGGGCACTCTTGTGTTATCTGGGGCAAGAACCTGGATTCGAAAAGATGATCGAGCTTTTCGAGAAAGCCGTCGAGTCTTCCAAACCTCTTTTAATGTGCGTGATCAATTGGGGGGAAGTTTATTACCAAGTGGCGAGGCAATTTGGGGATCAAAAGGCCCAGGAGATCGAACAACTCATACAGACTTTGCCGATTATGGTCGTTGAAGCTGATAAAGATCTCACCCGTGAAGCCGCACGCATCAAGGTCACAAAACGGATGGCCTATGCCGACTGCTTTGCTGCCGCATTAGCACGGTTAAAAAAAGGAGAGCTTTACACAGGCGATCCTGAGTTTAAGGCGGTTGAGAAAGATATTAAGGTTGTCTGGCTCTAATTGCGGGAGGCAGGGAAACGCTCAACTAAGTGAGTTTGGAAAAGTCGGCGATTCTAAAGAAGAGTTGTCCAATTGCATCCAGCAGGGCAAGGCGATTATTCCGGATGGCCTCATCCTCCACCATCACCATGATCCCATCGAAGAACTCGTCAATCGGTCTCTTCATCTGGGTCATCTCAAGGAGTGCAGATTCGTAATCTTTCTTGTTTAAATGAAGTTCAATTCTCTCTTTTGCCTTGAGAAACGATTGATAGAGGTTTTTCTCAACCGATTCGGAAAAGAGGGAGGCATTCATCTCTTTTCTGGCAGGAGACCCCTTCAGGATATTGATCGCTCTTTTAAAGCCAATCACGATCGATTCAAAATCCTTCCATTCTCTTGCTGCTCGAAGGGCGTCAATTCGATGCTGAACACCTAATAGCTCGTCAAAGGAAGCAGAGATCACTGCCTCGATCACATCGAAGGGATACCCCTTATCTATTAGGAAATTTTGATAGCGGACTCGAAAAAAATCCAAAACCTCTTCCTTCACCTCTGAAATGTCCCGCTCCATCTTCTCCTTCAATTGACTTTCGCTCTCTTCAATCAGTTCGGCCAATGAAAGCGGATATTTTTTCTCCAGGATAATTCTGATGATCCCCAAGGCCTGGCGTCTCAATCCAAAAGGATCAGCTGTTCCGGTGGGCACAAGACCCACTCCAAAGCATCCCACAATAGTATCCATCTTGTCGGCAATGCTTACAATATCCCCAACCGGACTAGAGGGGAGTCGGTCCCCTGCAAAACCGGGTAGGTAGTGCTCATAGATAGCCTCGGAAACTTCCGGTCTCTCCCCTGATAAACGGGCATACTCTCTGCCGACAATCCCTTGAAGCTTTGGAAACTCACCCACCATTCCAGTCACTAAATCCGCTTTACACAGGAGGGAGGTCCTCTCCACCATCTCTCGAAGTGTTGAGTCAATCCGCTCACTCATGAACAAGGCTAATCGCCTAAATCGGTCCATCTTCTCATAGGAGGTCCCGAGCTTTGCTTGAAAGACCACCTTCTTCAATTGATCCACTCTTCTCTCCAGCGAGATCTTCAGATCATCATGAAAGAAGAAAGCTGCATCAGAAAGCCTCGCTTTGAGAACCCTTTCGTTTCCCTTGACCACCATCTTCTGATCCCTTGGCACGATATTGCTGATGCAGACAAAATGGGGAAGCAATCTCCCCTCTCCATCGATGACCGGGAAATACCTTTGATGTTCTTTCATCGAGTGGATGAGGATTTCCCCGGGGAGTGAGAGAAATTCTCGGTCAAAGGTTCCGCATAGGGTAACAGGTAACTCCACCAAGAAATTGACCTCATTGAGGAGTTCCTCATCTTTGAGGATTTTTCCAGAGACCGAAGCAGCCTCTTTATCCATACCTTCTTCGATCCTCTTCTTTCGCTCTGCTGGATCAACGATCACAAAACCCTCTCTCAGCTTCTGAAGATAGGAATTAAAATCGCGAACCTCTATGGAACCGGGGTGCATGAATCGATGACCATAAGTCAGATTTCCGCTTCGGACATTCCCTACCTCGAAGGGAACCACCTCCCCTCCGAAGAGCGCTAAAACCCAATGAATGGGTCTCGCAAATCGAATGGGAACCTCTGCCCACCTCATTGACTTCTGGAAGGGGATAGAAAGGATTAATTTGGGAAGAACGGAGGAAAGAAGCTCAAGGGTTGGCCTCCCGAACTCCTGTTTCACGGCGCAGACATACTCCCCTTTCTCTGTTTGGATCAGTTTCAGGGATTCGACAGGGACCGATTGGCTCTTAGCAAAACCAATGGCCGCCTTGGTGGGTTTCCCTTCGGCATCGAATGCGGCCTGCTTTGAAGGGCCCACCTTTCTGATCTCTTCGTCCCTCTGTTTCTCCGAAATGGATTCGATGACGAGTACGAGCCGTCTCGGTGTCCCAAGAGTCTTCACCCCGTCGAAATTAATCCGGTTCGCATCCAGCTCTTTCCGTATGAGGTTCTCCAGATCAACTAAAGCTTGTGGGATGAAACCTGCCGGAATCTCCTCCGTCCCAATCTCTAAAAGAAGCTCTTTCATATTCATATATCGTGACCCGTGTCCGTTCTCCGTGTCCGGTTTACAAAATCAAGAAACACTATATTCGACAGATTCTCCATCGGCTGGCTTATCACTTGTTACTGAGAACTTCCTACTGCTTACCGCCTACTGCCTTCTGCCCGCTGTCTTTTAATAACGGAAACCCCATCTCTTCTCTTTGCTTGAGATACCCCTCCGCGCATAACCTCGCCAAGGTTCTCACTCTCAATATGTATCCCACTCTCTCGGTCACGCTGATCGCACCCCGTGCATCGAGAAGGTTGAAGGTGTGAGAAGTCTTTAAACAATAGTCATAGGCAGGGAGTACCAATCCTTTTTCGACCATTCTCTTCGCTTCTCTCTCATACATTTCAAAAAGACGAAAAAGCATTTCTACATCGGCTTCGTCGAAATTATATCTCGAAAATTCCACCTCCCCCCGATGATGAACATCTCCATATTTCACCCCTCTTACCCATTCCAGATCATAAACATTATCCACACCCTGTAGATACATGGCGATCCTTTCGATGCCATAGGTGATCTCCACAGGGATAGGATTAAGTTCGATCCCACCGGCCTGCTGAAAATAGGTGAACTGGGTGATCTCCATTCCGTCCAACCAGACCTCCCAACCCAAACCCCATGCACCGAGAGTGGGGGATTCCCAATCGTCTTCGACGAACCGTATGTCATGGTCAAGGGGATCGATGCCGAAGGACTTCAAGCTGCTGAGATAGATCTCCTGGATGTCAAGGGGAGAGGGTTTGATGATGACTTGATACTGATAATAGTGCTGGAGCCGATTGGGATTTTCACCGTATCGACCATCGGTTGGACGGCGAGAAGGTTCCACATAGGCCACCCTCCACGGCTCAGGGCCCAAAGCCCTGAGAAAGGTAGCAGGATGGAAAGTTCCGGCACCCACCTCTGTATCGTAGGGTTGTTGAATCACACATCCTTGATCTGCCCAGAATTGTTCCAGTGAAAAAATCAATTCTTGAAAATTCATCGTTTCTCCTTTACCCTCGCAAATTTCCCGCAGCCCCTTGGCCTCCCGCGAACCACGAAAATTGATAATCCCCCCTCGCCCCCCTTTGGCAAAGGGGGGTTGGGGGGATTTGACATCCTAACGGAGTACGGTTTAGCACTTTTAACTTTCCTCTGTCAACCCCTATTGAAAACTAAATCCGAATTTCGAATATCGAAACTCGAAACAAATCCTAAATCATCAAAAAGCCTACCAGAGATGTCATCCTGACCTTGGTTCAGGATCTCATGAGATGCTGAAATGAATTCAGCATGACAACCAATCCAAACATACCAACCACGGACTCGGATTTCGTATTTCGTATTTGGATATCATTTCCCATCTCCCTCCCCTGAAAGGGCGCTGTGGGGGATTTCCCTTAAAACCCTGAGAGACTTCAACTCCTTCCCCAATTGATAGGTAATAAATCTGGGAAGAAGCTCTCGACTCTCTGATAAGGCCTGAAGGGTGAATCGAAGTCGGTGAATCTTCGCCAGCTCCATCTGGGAGATCTTCTCAATGAGTCGCGCCGTCCCTAAGGAGAGGGGAATAAGATTGTTCAATGCCTTCGAACACCCTCCACATACCAGGGTCCCCTTCTCTGGTGAAAAAAACACGAAGGGACTCTCTTGCAAATCCTCCCAATCTCTCTTGCATAAACCACATCTTTTTAAATTGGGTTGATAGCCGAATAGAGAAAGCACCCGGATTTCGAACATCCTCAATTCTTCCTCTTGCGGCTCGGTTTCGTCAAGAGTATGCAAAAAAGAGAGAAGAAGATCGAAGGCCTCTGGATTCGACTCCCGTTCTCCAGCCATTTCGTTGATCAATTCCAAATAATAGTTTCCATAAAAGATTTTCTTAAGGTCTTCCCTGATTTTAGGAAACGGATGAAGGATATCGCAACTTTCGACCCTCATCAACCCCATCCCCTCTCGGTCGAAAAAGATAAGCCGCAAGTGGGAAAAAAGGCCGAGGGCATTCTGAAATCGCTTCCTACTTCTCCTCGCCCCTTTTGCAATCCCTTTAATCTTTCCGAAATCTCTGGTGAAGATGGTAATGATCTTATCTGACTCCCCGTAGTGGAGAGAACGGATCACAATGGCATCTGTTTTAAAGAGTGGCATAAGAGAACCGAGTCAAATCCGAATATCGAAATCCTATCCAAAAATACTTGCAATATCCCCTCACCCCCTCTCTCATCCCCAGCGGGATGAGGGGCATAAAATGTTAGAGATAAATTCTGAAACCTAAACCTGTTAGAATCTACGCCTCGTCCGGGACTTCGCCTGGAAGAGGTGGCCCCTTCGGGGCAATCTTCAAATGACCCTTATTAACCTCCCCCTTTGGCAAAGGGGGATTGAGGGGGATTTCCCTGATCTTAAATCCCCCCTCGCCCCCCTTTTCTAAAGGGGGGATAATGGGATCAAAGACATATCGACAATTTTTTGTCGATGTTCATCCACTAAGCGCCTAATCTGACTAACCTATTTTATGTTGGGTCCCTTTCCACCCGAGGGGGGAGCGGGCTGCTCCTGAATTCTCAGCACCTCCGTCCCCGGTGGGATGGTAAATTGAAAAAGAAAGTTGGGGAGGTTCACATTGGTTTTGATATCCATAAAGCGGGTTCTTGTCACATTTCCCAACCCATCGAAAACATCGGCTTGAACAACATAATAGGTCTTTTTATCAACCGTTAAGGTTAGTTTCGATAAAGCTCCGTGAGGTTCCTTCGGGACCAGCTCCAAAACAAAGTGGTCCTCTTTTTCAGGGATCGATTCGTTCAGATTGAGGAGCTTAAAATCTCTGCTGAGGTCCCCCTCTCCGGCCAAGAAAGCTAAAGGAGTCTTTTCTTTAAGGACTTTTGAAACATCGGAGACGAACACCTGCTTTTCCTCGACCTGATAGTACCAAAAGGTGAGCCCATTTGAAATGAGCTTTTGGTTCGGAATCCGATAGTCCCATCGCATCATGCCTTTCTTCTTAAAAAAAACCTTTCCCTCTCCCCTTTGAGGTCTCTGCATCACCTTCCCAACATATTCCTGCAAAAAACTGGCTTCGAAATCCTCCGTATTTTCATATCGGGTCTGAATCTCTGCCAATACAGCTTGCCCGGTTGCTCCAAATGCCTCCGTTATAAAGGTCAGAACCGAAAAAACAAAGATGGGTAAAATAAATGATGATATTTTTCTCATGCTCGTCAACCTTTCATTTTCCAATTCTTGGATTTAGGAATTTAGGGATTCAGGAATTATTAATTCCTCCATTCCTTAATCCCTCAATTGCAAAATTCTATTATTCAATCTTTTTTATCAACACCTCTCTTGCCTTGATCCCATCGGAGGCACCCACCACTCCCTGCTCTTCCATCTTTTCGATGATGCGGGCTGCTCGATTATAACCGATCCGAAATCGTCTTTGAATGAGGGAGATCGAAGCCTGTCCGTTCTCGGCCACAAAGGCGACCGCCTCATCGTATTTCTCGTCATACTCATCCTCTCCGGCGGCTTCTTTCTCCTTCTTCACTTCCTGGAGTACAGAGAGGTCATAGGAAGGCTTTCCCTGTTTTTTCAAAAATTCGACGATCCGTTTACTCTCTGCGCTGGAGACAAAAGCGCCGTGAATTCGCGTGAGTTTTGAACTGCCGGGGGGAAGGAATAGCATATCCCCGGCTCCCAGAAGATGTTCGGCGCCGATCGTATCCAGGATGGTTCGAGAATCCACTTTTGAAGTGACCTGAAAGGAAATCCGGGCGGGAAAGTTTGCTTTGATGATCCCGGTGAGCACATCGACAGAAGGTCGTTGTGTCGCCAATAAAAGATGAATGCCCACAGCTCTTGCCATCTGCGCGAGCCGCGTGATGGATTCCTCCACCTCTCTCGATGAGATCATCATCAGGTCGGCCAGCTCATCGATCACCACAACGATATAAGGGATTTTCTCTATACTCTCTGGAGCTTTTTCTTCCCCTCCCTCTAAGAGATCGCCCTTTCGCTTATAGACCTTCCCTTTCTCCTTCAGTTCCTTCTCCACCCTCTGATGGTAATGCTCAATATTTCTCACCCCTTTTTCCGCTAAAACGGTATACCTCCGCTCCATCTCGTCCACCAACCATTTGAGGGCCGCTGCGGCCTTCTTCGGATTGGTGACGACAGGGAGAAGCAGATGGGGGATACCTTCGTAATCAGAGAGTTCCAGCATCTTTGGGTCAATCATGAGGAATCGGACTTCGTCCGGAGTCGCTTTGAACAGGATGCTGCAGACCATCGAATTGATCGAGACGCTTTTCCCGGATCCCGTCGATCCAGCGACGAGAAGGTGTGGCATTCTGGCGAGATCAACGATAAAGGGTTCTCCTGAGATATCCTTCCCCAAACCGAACGAAAGTTTCGATTTGGAGGCTCGAAAAGCATCAGAATCGACGATCTCTTTGAGAAAGACCGTCTCCCTGCTGGCGTTGGGGACCTCGATCCCCACCACGGCCTTGCCAGGGATCGGAGCGACAATGCGAATCGAGAGTGCACTGAGCGCCAGCGCCAGGTCATCTGCCAGGTTAACAATCCGACTAACCTTCACCCCGGGAGCCGGTTCAAATTCATAGACCGTAATCACTGGACCGGGCCTGACCTCGACCACCTTTCCTTCCACTCCATAATCCAAAAGTTTTTTCTCTAAGATACGGGAGTTCATGATCAAACTATCTCGATCGATCTTCTGTCTCTTCTCGACGTCGGCCTCGAGCAAAGAGATGGGCGGTAGTTGGAAGGCCTGCTTCGACTCTAAGAATTCAAAGGCCTCCTGTTCAAGGATCTCCTCTCGTTTCTCAGGAGGGGATGTCTTCTCGATGACCATTGGAGGCGTCGTCTCTATCGCCTCTCTTTTCTCCTGCTTCTGCTTCACCAACTTCTTTGCCCTCTCGGCACGTTCCTTTTTAACCATCTTGACCGTACCGATCTTTTCCACCCAATGCCTCACTCCACCTCCCAAACGCCTGACAGTGGAGATGAAGGAGATTCCTGTCCCCAGAACGAAAGAGAGGATGAAAATCACCAGCAAGAGGATCGTTGCACCTGGAAGATTAAAATAACGGACAAGATTTCTCGAAAAAATCTCTCCAAGGAACCCTCCAAACAGGAGGTCTCGATTGTAGAAACCGAGGGGCTTCACCCACAAACCAAAAAGGGAGGAAGTGGTCAAGAGGATCACCGCCCAGCCCGCCAACTTAACAGAGAGATATCTTAGCTCCCAACGGAAAATGAAACTCAAGGCGAAGGCAATCAGGAAAAAAGGGATCAGAAAAGAAGGAAATCCAAATCCCTGAAAGAGGAGGCTCGAAAAGTAGGAACCGACAATGCCCATCCAATTATGAATGTCCGTGACTTTCGTGGAGGTGTAAGAAAAGAAAGAGGGATCGATAGGAGAATAGGAAAGTAAGCTTAGAAAAATGAAGATTCCCGCGGAGACCAACAGAATCCCCACGATCTCACGCATCAACCTCTCTTTGATGGAATCTTCAATCATGGTTTCCTCTCGCAGATACCCCCTCTCCCTTGACGGGCCTGCCCGCTGAAGGGTTCGGCCCGCAAGCGGGAGAGGGATGGGGTGAGGGTGAAGAAAGCAACTTAAAATTCTTGGAGATGATTTTGCTCACCTTCTCCATTAACGACTTCCGATCCTTCAAAAAATAATTTTCGGTCTCGATGGGATGCCCCATCCATATCCGAATCTCCCCGGAGGCGACGGTCAATTTATCCTTTGGCATGATATCCCGGCTTCCGATGATCGCGATGGGCACGATGGGAACTCCTGATTTGATCGCCAGAGTGAATCCCCCCTTCTTAAAAGGCTGAATCGAACCGTCCGGACTCCTTGATCCCTCAGGAAAGATCACCACTGACATCCCATCCCGAATCTTTTCGGCAGCCTCGCTCAGGGCCTTAACCGTCTCTCGGGTCCCTTCTCGATCAATACTAATATAGCCAGCTGCGGCCATTGCCCAACCAAAAAAAGGAATGGAGAAAAGTTCCTTCTTGGCCAACCACTTAAACTGAAAAGGAAGGTGGCCCAGCAAAGCAAAGATATCATAACTCCCTTGGTGGTTCGACATAAAGATATAGGGCCCCTTTCCATTTAGGTGCTCCAATCCCTCCATTCTTACCTTCACGTGATTGGCCAGAAGGGCTGCCCTTCCCCAGAGCCTTGCATAACGATGGGCCACCCTTCCTCTTCGGTCAAAGGGATAGGTGACCAGAACCAGGAAGCCCAGAACCAAGGTCGCGACGACAATACAAGACCAAACAAAGATCGTCCGGATCATAAAATGAGCTCAGCTTCGCTTCACAACAGGTTGAGGTTTAGGCTGAGGTTGAGAATTTCTTAACCTTAACCTTAACCTTAACCTTAACCTTAGCCTTAACCTTTTACTTCTCCATTATTCCTTATGATTAGATTCTTTTCTCTAATTCATTGAGGACTCCCGCTACCTCCTCTTTGATTTTTTCGTCAATGTCATATGGAGACCTCCCCTCCCTGTCTGCTTGAAGAACCATCGGGTTAAAACTCATATGGCCTAATACTGGGAAATCGGAAAGGCTCTCCTCAATGATCTTTCGATCTTCGGCTGAAGCGACTTTGTTTCCAACGATCATTATATTCTTAATGTGCAAATCCTCCCCCAATTTTTTGATCTGTTTGGCCGTATTGATGGCCCTCTGGCCTGGTTCTACGACGATAATCAGGGCATCCACATATCCCGTGCTTCCCCTCCCTAAGTGCTCCAGACCTGCTTCCATATCAATAATAAGGACTTCCTCCCGCTGAACCAGAAGATGGCGAATCAGGTTTTTCAAGAGTACATTTTCCGGGCAGAAGCAGCCCCCACCTCCCTGCGGGATGCAGCCTAACAGTAGGAGTTTTATACCCCGATAATTCACTCCCATCTCATCAGGGATATCATCCACTTTTGGATTGAGTTTGAACATAGAACCAAAGGTTCCCTTTTTTGCTCCGGTTCTCTCCTCGATCATGGAGGTCATAGAAGCAATGGGAGTGAGTTTTGTCAGGATCTCTCTCGGAAGGCCGATCGCAGAAGCAAGGTTGGAATCCGGATCGGCATCGATGGCAAGAACTTTCTTACCCTGATCAGCCAAAATCCGGGCCATCACCCCTGCGAGCGTCGTCTTCCCTACTCCACCCTTTCCAGAAATGGCAATCTTCATAAAATTCCTTCTCCCAAAATAACTAAAAAGCATTCAAGGATTCAAGGGTTCTTCTGAATGCGGATTTCGGAGTTCTTATTCCGCATTCTGCATTCCGCAATTGAAAGGCCACTTGAACCCTGGACCCCTTTAATTTGTTAATCATATCCAAAAAATGATCAAAAGTCTATAAAACACACTTTACTTAATGAAAAAATGTGGTCTTTTCAGAGAGGGGATAACCTTTCTAATTGTAGTTTGACAAAACTATCCTTACCATCAATAATGATAACTTATAATAGAGGACGACGATGAAGATAAACAAAAAGGCATTAGCGATTCTCAGCGCTGGCCATCTGGTTACCGATGTGAATCAAGGGGCCCTCCCTGCTTTGCTCCCTTTTTTCAAAGAGGTCATGAACCTCTCCTACACGACGGCGGGGATAATTCTTCTCTTCGGCAATCTGACCTCTTCCGTCATTCAGCCCGCATTCGGAATTCTTTCGGACAAACGCCCCATCGGATGGCTTCTTCCGTTGGCCCCTTTCATTGCCTGTCTAGGAATGTCCCTCACCGGCCTCATCCCCAATTATTATCTCCTGCTCATCTGTGTCATTGTCAGCGGCTTCGGGGTTGCGAGTTTCCATCCGGAGGGGTTTAAAACAGCTCACTTTTTCACGGGCGATAAAAAGGCAACAGGAATGTCGATCTTTGCGGTAGGCGGGAGTTTAGGGATTGCTCTTGGTCCGGTATGGGCACTCACACTCGTTACCTCTTTGGGTCTGAAGGGCACGTTAGTTATGATTGGACCGGGAATCCTGATGGCGGTCATCTTATTCTTTTCCATCTCATGGCTCACTACCCCAGTGTGGTCCGCCTTTACACGGGCGAAGAAGGAGACGAAAAAGCCTCTTTCTAAAAGTCAAAAAATTTCGCTTCTCCTTCTGATCAGCGTCGTCACTGTAAGATCATGGACCCAATTAGGCCTGGTGTCATACATCCCTTTCTATTACATTGATTATCTAAAAGGAGATCCTCTTTACGCTGGGAAGCTCGTCTCAACCTTTCTGATGGCGGGCGCCTTGGGGACACTCATCGGTTCCCCATTGGCTGACCGATGGGGCCATAAAAATTTCCTTCTGATTAGCTTGATTTTGACATTTCCTATCCTTCTTCTTTTCTATAATACAAGTGGTCTGATTGCCTTCGTCGTATTAGGGATTGCAGGAATGGTGTTAATCTCTTCATTTGCCCTTACCACCGTTATGGCCCAGGGCCTCCTCCCCCAGCATTTGGGAATGGCCTCTGGGTTGATGGTCGGGTTTGCCATTGGAACAGGAGGAATCGGGGTTACCCTCCTCGGAACAATTGCAGATATTTGGGGGGTACCTATGGCAATGAAAACTATTTTTGTATTACCTTTGATTGCATTTGGTCTCGCTTTATTGGTAAAGTATCCTCCCAAAAAAAAGGATGGGGAGTGAGGGGATGAATAGAATTCTGGTCACCGGAGGCGCAGGTTTTATTGGCTCTCATCTTTGTGGACGCCTTCTGAGAGATGGATACCATGTGATTTGTATCGATAACTTTGACAGCTTTTATGACCCCAATATAAAAATCAAGAATGTGGAGGGAATGGTAAAGAAATCTCCGCACACGTTCGAACTCATCACCGGAGATATTCGGAACCCTGAACATCTGACGGAAGTTTTCAAAAAAAATCGAATTGACCTCGTCATCCATTTGGCGGCGAGGGCCGGCGTAAGGCCCTCCATTGCGCAGCCTCTGCTCTATGAGGATGTGAACGTCAGGGGAACGATCGCGCTTCTGGAAGCCTGCAAAGAATATGGGATCAAGGATTTTATTTTCGCCTCCTCCTCCTCCGTTTACGGGGAAAACCAGAGAGTCCCATTCTCAGAAGAGGATCTCAATATCCAACCCATCTCACCTTACGGAGCCACCAAACGGGCGGGGGAACTGCTCTGCTATTCTTATCATCATCTTTACGGAATCAATATCGCCTGTCTCCGGATCTTCACGGCATACGGGCCCAGGCAGAGACCCGAGATGGCGATTCATAAATTTACCCGGCTCGTTGACCAGGGTGAAAAGATTCCGATATACGGGGATGGTTCTTCTCGAAGGGATTACACTTATATCGATGACCTGATTGAAGGAATCATCACTGTCATCCAGCGCCACAGAGGATTTGAGACCTACAATCTCGGAGAATCCCAAACGACCACGCTCAAGGAATTAATCCATTTGATTGAGGAAGCCCTGGGAAAGAAGGCGAATGTCGAGATGCTGGAATCCCAGCCCGGAGATGTCTCTGTCACCTATGCGGATATCTCCAAAGCGAAGCGGATGCTGGGCTATCAACCCAAGGTCAAAATGGAGGAGGGCATTAAACGATTTGTGGAATGGTATAAAAAAGGCTATGGGTTATAATCGGGTTATTAGGTCATGGGGTCTTTGCGTCATAGCACCTTTTGGAAAAACTAATCTTTTATCTTCCGGCTTTGGGCTTACTGCTTTCTGCCTACTGCTTTCTGCTTTTTTTGATTTCTCTGATAAATAATCCTCAAACCCTCCAGGGTCAAAAATTCATTGACTTCCTCAATGGTCTCTGATTCATCAGCAATCAGACTTGCCAGTCCTCCGGTAGCAATAACCTTGGGGTTCGATCTCACTTCTTTCTTCATTCTTCTCACAATCTCGTCGACTAATCCGACATATCCGAAAAAGATGCCGGACTGCATACTGTGGACAGTGTTTTTTCCGATGACCTGTTTCGGTTTTACAATCTCTATCCGGGGCAACTTGGAAGTTCTCTGAAACAACGCCTCTGCCGAAATCCCAATTCCTGGTGCGATCGCACCCCCCATATATTCACCTCTGGTCGAAACATAATCGAAGGTCGTTGCGGTCCCAAAATCCACTACGATCAAACTCTTCTTATACCGCTCATACGCGGCCACAGCGTTGACGATCCGGTCTGCTCCAACCTCTGCTGGGTTCTCATAGGCAATGACCAATCCCGTATCAATGTCCGGTCCAATGATGAGCGGTTTAACATGAAAATATTTTTCAGCCATTCCCTGCAACATGTCCAAAACCGGAGGAACGACTGAGGAGATAATCAACCCTTCAAAATCCCCCATATGCAGCTGATCGAATTGGAACAGATCCCGGAACAGGATTCCCCATTCGTCAGCAGTCTTTCCCTTTTCTGTTCCAATCCGCCAGTGATCGACCAGGACCTCTCCATCATAGACTCCTAAGACTGTATTCGTATTACCCACATCGATGACGAGCAGCATAAAACCTCCTATTTACGTGTCCGTGTCACGTGTCGCGTGTCCTCAATTCATAACTCATAACTCAACACTCTTAACTCTTATATTCAATATCCCCTGCAACCACTCTCTTCTGACCATCCTTCGTCTTTAAAATCAAGGCTCCATCCGAATCCACATCGACCGCAGTCCCGACCAGGGTCTCCCCGAAGGAAGTGACTTTGACCTGTCTCCCTTTGATTTGAGCCCAGTCTTTCCATGCTTTCAGAACAGCAGAACCTCCCTCTTCCAAAAAAATCGCATACCATCGTTCCCATTCCTGCAAAAGGCAACTTAGGAAGGCCTTTCTCGAAATCGTCTCTCCCATCTCGTTCTTTAGTGACGTGGCCACCGTACGAATTGCTTTTGGAAACATCTTCCCATCCATATTGAGGTTGACGCCAATTCCCAGAATCACGAAATGGATGCGGTCCATCTCCGAATGGATCTCATTGAGAAGCCCGGCCACCTTCCGACCTCTCATGAGAATATCATTAGGCCACTTGATCAATGGAAAGAGGCCAGAAAACTTCTGGATGGCATCTGCCGTGGCCACAGCTGCCATCAAGGTGATGAGGGAGGCCTGTTGAGGTGGAATTTTGGGACGAAGGATGACGGAGAGATAAAGGTTCAAAGAAGGGGGAGAGTACCAGCACCTTCCCAGCCTCCCTCTCCCTTTTCTTTGTGATTCCGCAATGACCACTTCTCCTTCCCGGGTGCCCCTGAGGGCCAACTGATAGGCCTCTGAATTCGTTGAATCGATAGTGTGGAAATGGTGGATCACCTTTCCCATCCATTTCGTACTGAGGACAGACTTCACTTCTGCTGGGGTGAGGAGGTCTGGGGATCGAACCAAACGGTATCCTAATCGTGTGGAGGCCTCAATCTCGTACCCTAAACCTCTCAAACGTTTCACCCTTTTCCAGACAGCCGTCCGGCTCACCTTCAATCGATGGCTGATCTCCTCACCCGAAAGAAAGTCTGAAGGGCGTTCTCTCAGGAGTTGAAGAATCTTATCATCCATATTCATATTCAACTCACCGTAATCCCCCCTCGCCCCCCTTTAGAAAAGGGAAGCTGTGAAAAAATCCAAGACTCAAAGCCAGGACGGGGGGGTATCGGAAAAAATGTAGAGCGGTTACCTTTTCCAGTTTTATTCACAAAGACGGAAAGACCATGTAAAATAAATAACTTAAAAGCGTTCAGGACCATTAAATTAAATACCCGCATTCTACATTTTTGGAAATATTCCCCCGTCTGGGCTACCCTCCCTTAATTTTTTCACACCTTCAGGGGGGATGGGGGGATTTGAAAGTCATTTCTAACTGATCATTTTGTCATATCGTGAAAATTGCATCGAGAAGGTTCCTCGACCCTGGGTGAGGGATCTCAAATCCGTGGAGTAGCCAAACATTCGGGTCAGGGGCGAGATCGCATTAATCAAAGTAACCTTGCCTTTTGTGGTGATTGCCTCCACCGAACTCTTTCTCGCCTTTAAATCACCAACAACTTCTCCCATGAACTCCTCTGGAACGATGATGTTGACCTCCATCATCGGCTCCAATAAGACCGGCTGGGCCTTTCGACAGCCCTCCCTTAGTGCATTGGATGCAGCGATCTTCAGAGCAAGAGTTGATGGATGATCCGCGTCCACATCGGCCCTCAACAAGGTAACACGAAGATCCGTCAACGGGTACCCCATGATCACCCCTACTGTGGAACCCTCCCTGATTCCCTCTTCGATAGAGAGAATTCCCTCCGGCAGCAAGGTTCTCTCGGGAATCTCAGAATGGAACTCAATTCCTTTCCCTCGTCCATTGGGTGAGATACGCAAGAAAACCTCTGCAAAATGTCTCACATCTTCCATCTCTCTCAAGAACTTGGCCGAGGTTTCCACCTCTTTCTCCACCGTCTCTCGATAAACGACCTGAGGCCTCCCGACATTCACCTCGAGATGATATTCTGAAAAAAGTCGCTTGACCAACACATCCAGATGCAATTCTCCCATCCCCGATATGATCGTCTGGCCGGTATCCTCATCCGACTTGACATGAAAGGTCGGATCTTCTTCACTCAGCTTCAGCAAAGAATCGGCAAGTTTTTCCTGATCTCGATTGGACTTCGGCTCCACTGCCACGGACATCACAGGTTTATAAAAATCGATGGGTTCAAGGACAATCGGATGACCTCGATCGCAAAGTGTATCCCCTGTCGTGGTCTCCTTCAATCCCATGACGGCCACAATCTCCCCAGTCTTCGCCTCCTCCACTCGGGTACGCTGGTGGGCATGCATCTGGAAGATTCTTGAGATCTTTTCACTTTTCTTCAAACGTGGGTTGTAAACTCCCATCCCTACCTTGAGGACACCGGAGTAAATCCGGATATAAACCAATTTTCTCCCTTCATCCATCATCACCTTGAAGGCTAAGGCGGTGAGAAACTCTTCATCCCGTGCCACCCTTCCTGTCTTATCTCCTGTTACAGGATTTGTCCCTTCAACCGGTGGAACATCTAATGGAGAAGGAAGGTAGTCCACAATGTCATCAATGAGGGGCTGAATTCCTTGGTTTCTCAGGGCTGCGCCACATAAGACCGGCACGGCTTTCATCGCGATGGTTGCCTTTCTCAGAGCTCCTTTCATTTCAGATTCTGAAATCTCTTCGCCATTGAGATACTTCTCCATCAACGGGTCATCCAATTCGGCAAGGGACTCGATCAGCCTGGCCCGATAAAGGGAGGCCATTTCCTTCCATTCCTTGGGAATGGAAATTTCTTTAAAGTCAATACCCAGGCTATGCTCATCCCACACGATTCCTTTCAACCGAATGAGATCGATGATCCCAATAAACCGATCTTCAATGCCAATGGGGATTTGAATGATCAGGGGGCGGGCTCCCAGGCGCTCAACAATCATCTTCACCGTTCCGAAAAAATCTGCACCGATTCGATCCATCTTATTGACGAATGCCAATTTAGGAACCCCGTATTTGTCTGCCTGATGCCATACCGTCTCCGATTGAGGCTCAACCCCTTCGACGGCACTAAAGATTGCAATGACCCCATCCAACACACGGAGCGATCGTTCCACCTCAATAGTGAAGTCGACATGACCCGGAGTGTCGATGATATGAATGATGCTCCCTTTCCATTCGACTGTCGTCACCGCAGAAGTGATGGTAATTCCCCTTTCCTGTTCTTGTGGCATCCAATCCATTACAGCAGTCCCCTCATGGACTTCCCCCATACGATGGATCTTCCTTGTATAGAAGAGGACCCTCTCGGTGACGGTAGTCTTCCCCGCATCGATGTGGGCCATAAACCCGATATTTCTAGTTCGGATCAGTCTTTTTTCTCCAGCCATCTCTCACTCTTAGTGTTAAGCCCTACTCCTAAGTACTCCAGGAACCCATCTTTGAAATGAGTGTTTTTTTTATGTGTATTTATTCTAAACCTCAACCTAAGCCTTAACCTAATAATCTGTATCTTGGCCATATTAAAGGGATTTCTCCAGAATGTCAACCCTTCGACTCCCCGGAATAAATGCCGAGGTTTGCTTAGTCCTTCGATGTCACTCAGGACTGAGCCTTGAGCATTGTCAAAGGCCTCGGCCAGCCTGCCCTGCCTACCGCAGGCCGAGACTTACCCTGAGCAGCGTTAGACACCGCCCTGAAGGGCGGACCTTGGCGTAACCGCAAGGGGTAATGTCTCACTGAAGCGTGGGTGAGATCCGATGATCCGGCAGGGGTACTGGAAAAGCTTTATAGCGGTTACCTCCTGGTGCACTCTACGTGAGATGAATGGCTTCTAAAAGGCTGACTTAGGCGATAAGGAACGTTGCCCATAAGGTCTTCAACGATCCGCTTCATAAAGCTTTGGAAGTATTCCTGTCGGATCGACCACTTGCTCCCATAACTGAGGCATTCCCGCAAGGGCCAAATTTCCCTTGACAATTCTGATCGGATATGTTTTAATCCAACTCAAAGGAAAGACGATGGAAAAGATTTTCAACTTTTATTTCTTTTATTTTTATTTTAGAGAGGGTCACCCATAAATTCAATCCCGATCTCGGGATGGAAAGCCATGGGTGACCTAATAGGCCCCATGGCTTTTTTATTCTCTTAAAGCCATAGGGGCAACTCTATGGCTTTTTTTATTTTTTTGGGGGGGGGACAAAGAGAAAATATCAGAGAAAGGGGAATAGAAAAATGGCCATTTCAAAAAAGGTGAAGGGCGCATTAGAAGGTGCCTCGTGGGTGAGGAGAATGTTCGAGGAAGGAGATGAATTAAAACAACTCTATGGCGAGGAAAATGTCTTCGATTTCTCCATCGGAAACCCCAATCTCGAACCCCCTTCATCATTGAAGAAGGCACTCAAAGCCCTCGCTGATCAACCCATTCTCGGAATGCATCGTTACATGCCGAACAGCGGTTACAGCGAGACGAGAAAGGCGATCGCTCAATATCTTACAGAGGAATCCGGCCTTCCGTTTGGGGAGAAGCACGTCGTGATGACGGTAGGGGCAGCCGGTGGACTTAATGTCGCCTTGAAGGCCATTTTGGATGAAGGCGATGAGGTGATTGTTCCCTCCCCTTACTTTATGGAATTCAAATTTTACATTGACAATTCTGGTGGTGAGATTCGATTGGTCGAAACCAATGAAGACTTCTCATTAAACTTTAAGGAAATCGAGAGAGCAATCGGGAAGAGGACAAAAGCCATCTTGATCAATTCTCCCAACAATCCAACCGGCGTTGTCTATGATCAGAAATCCATTGAAAGGTTAGGGGAGTTGTTAAAGAGGAAAAGTCGGGAGCTGCGAAAGACCCTCTATCTCCTTACTGATGAAGCCTACAGGCGGATTGTCTATGACGGGACTGAACTTCCGGTCTCTTTCCTATACTATCCCCATACCATCCGGGTGACCTCCCACTCCAAGGATCTCTCCCTTCCTGGAGAGAGGATCGGTTATATCGCTGTAAACCCCCTCTGCGAAGAAACGGACGAGCTGATCTCCGCTCTCATTTTTGCCAACCGAACTCTCGGTTTCGTCAATGCCCCAGCATTGATGCAGAGGTTGGTCGCTCCCCTCCAAAAGAATTCGGTGAAAATCAGAGATTATGAGGAGAAACGGGACCTCCTTTATAGTTCTTTAAAGACATTTGGTTACCAGGTGGTCAAACCCCAAGGTGCTTTTTACATCTTTCCAAAAGCTCCCATTGAGGATGATGTGGTCTTTATCAAAGAGCTCCAGTCGAAACGGATTTTGACCGTTCCCGGAAGGGGTTTCGGGAAACCCGGGTATTTCAGAATCTCCTATGCTGTCGAGAATAGGGTGATCGAAAGGGCGCTCCCAGGCTTTAAAGAGGTGGCTGAGAAATTCGGGCTGGTCAAAAGCTAATCGTCCACTTTTTCCTCCGACCTGTACCGAGCTGGTGCAGGTCGGGAGTGTAAGAATACTTATATTCCGTGAAGCTCTTCGACCACCTCCTTTCCTTTATCAAAGGCCTTCATGTTTTCATTCAATGTTCGAGAAGGCAGTAGATCTTTAATCGCCAATTCGAACCCTTGTCGGTGGATCGGCAATACCTCAATGGCACAAAGCGCCCCTAACATAACGATGTTGGAGAAGATGGGATCGCCCATCTCCAATGCAAGCTCTGTGGCATTTAGCGTCCAGACCCGTCTACTCAGTTCTTTTATCTTAGCAATCACCTTAGAAACCTCTGGGTAAGTAGTATTCCCTGAGATGACATCCATGGGTTGAATGGGCCGAGTGTTGAGAAGCGCCATCACTCTTGGATTGCCATAGTGGTCAAGTATCCTGAGCCCCTCGACTGGTTCCAGCGCGATGAGCAGATCGCATTGCCCTTCTGGAATCAAGGGCGAAAATTGATCCTGGGTTGAGATTCGCAAGTGGCTCATGACTGCTCCTCCCCGCTGGGAGGCACCATAAGTTTCCCCAATGGTGATCACATATCCCTGAGAGACAAGCATCTCCCCCAGAATCTGTGAGGCCAAAACATTTCCCTGTCCGCCCACTCCACCAATGATGACATTGAAGGGATCTTTTGAAATGAACATCTATCTATGCCGCCTCCTTCCGGATCGCTGAAGCAGGACAGATCTCACTACAGACCCCGCAACCCGTGCAGATGGCCTCGTCAATGCGTGCCTTTTCAGCTGCCTTGTCCCACATCAACCCAGGACATTTGAAGATGCGTGTGCATAGCCGGTTGCAACCGCAAGTTTCACCCAGGCAACGTTCCTGGTCAACCTCAACCAGGTAGAGTCTTTTTTGACGCTTTGCACTGACCAAGGCGCATTCACGTTTGAGAATCAAGGTCTTTACCCCTTTCTCTTCTTGAAGGAGCTTCAAGAGGACCTCAACTGTCGCCGCCACGTCAAAGGGATCAACCACCTCCACACGGGCCCCAAAAACTTCGCAGATGGCCTTAAGATCGATCACGGGAGCCTCTTTCCCTGTGGCCGTGGAACCTGTTCCTGGATGGGGCTGGAAACCTGTCATAGCGGTTGCACTGTTGTCTAAAAGAAGAAGCAGGAAGTTGGCTCCATTATAATAGGCATTGGCCAGGGCCGGCATAGCAGCGTGGTAGAAGGTTGAATCACCGCAGACAGCGATCACAGGCTGTTCCAACCCAAAGCGATTGAGCTGACCCAATCCGCATGCGAGCCCAGTGCCTGAACCCATGGCATGCAACGTCTTCATCTGTCCAAAGCCAGAAGGCCCTAATCCCAAGGAATAGCAACCGATGTCGCCGAGAACGACGCCGTCTCGACCATCTAAAGCGAGAGCCACTTTCACTGCCCAGTAGGTAGCCCGGTGCGGGCAACCTGCGCAGAAACCAAGTGCCCTTGCAGGAACGAGTTCAGCGCCAGCTTCATGGGCACGCATCGCATAATCGGCCGGCCGTGGTTCATAAGGAACTTGAATAAGATTCTGAATCGCTTGGGTGACGATCTCAGGGTTGAGTTCGCCGATATCGGGTACATCCTTACTCACCTTTCCACAAAAGGCCTTGAGGCCCAGATCAAGACAGTTCTGGGCGTATAGCTCCTTTACGTTGTATTCCAAAAAAGGATCCACCTCTTCGATAAAAAGGATTCGGTCAGCCTGCTTGAGGTGCTTGAGGACAAAGTTCTCAGGAAGGGGCCATGTCGTCCCCAGTTTAAGAATACCTACCCTGTCTTGAACGTTCAGGTTGACCACTGCTTCCAATGAATACATCCATCCGCTTCCGCTTGTGACCACCATCAATTCGGGTTGATCAGGACCACGGTAGAGATTGAACGGAGATCCCTCGACCATCTGCTTAGCCCTGCTAAACCTCTCATGGAGGATCTTGTGATTAGGCGATGCAGGAAAAGCAGTGCGGGGTCGAGAGGTGTCAAATCTCGGTTTAGGACTCGATTGGGGAAGTTCATCAAGACACACATTTCCCCGTGCATGGGAGACCCGAGTCACACTTCGAATGAGAACAGGCAGCCCCAGCTGCTCGGAGATCTCGAAAGCCCATTTGGTCATCTCCTTGGCTTCCTGGAAGTGAGCAGGCTCCAGGAGAGGAAGGTCTCCCAGTTTGGCAAAGATACGGGAATCCTCCTCATTGCTCGAAGAGACTCCTGCTGGATCATCAGCAACGACCAGAACGAGACCTCCATTACATCCTGTAAGATTTAGGTTGAGCAGGAAGTCAGAAGCCACATTGAGGCCGTTTTGCTTCATGGCACATAGGCCTCTGAGTCCAGCAAAAGAAGCGGCGGCTGCCACTTCCAGGGCAACCTTCTCATTCACCGACCACTCCACATGGAGCCCCATTTCGTCAGCGACTTGGGCCAGGGTGCCGATAATCTCAGAGGAAGGGTTTCCTGGATAGGCGGCACACACCTTCACTCCTGCCTCAAGGGCTCCACGGGCGATGGCTTCATTTCCCATTAATAGCACTGTTTTCCCAGGAGCATTCTGGGCAATGGACCTCATGGGGTGGCCTCCTCTGAAATGATGCGTTTGATTAAATTGGCTGAGAGGGTAAAGTAGGCTTTCTCAATCCCTCCCTTTTCCTTGAGGGCATCGAGGGCCCGCCTCTTCTTGAGAAGTGATGCTTCTTTAAGGTAACTCAGATTATCTTTGGGTAGAGGTCGTGTCTCAATGACACCCGCGTTCTTAGCGCGTTTTAAGAGATTCTCACCCTTGGCCGTGCGGACAATCACTGTGTTCCAACCCTCCTTACCTTCGACTGTTCCGACGGAGATGTCTGAGAGCTCAGCAGTCATGTCGAGGCAGACCCGGCAACTGGGCCGGATAAAAGATCGAATGTCATCAACAGGTATCCTGTATAATGTTCCTCCAGACGTCACCTCCAATATTCTTTCCGGAGGAGGTGTGATGTTCAGCTTTTTAATTGGGCGGCCGTCCACTCGTTCATTCAAGAAAGCCACCAATGGTTTGTAGTCAAGAGCCCAGGTGCAGAAGAGGCCCATCACTAAATCCACCCGGTCTATAGGAGTTCTCCTTTCAAGTGTTGAAGTTCTCATTCTTGCCAGGGCGAGCACCTGACAAGGCAAACCCACTATTCCTATCCGTTCATCTCCCTTCCAAGGGCCTCTATTCAATGCCTCCAGAGTAGGACCTGAAACATAACTTGAACCAGCACAACTGAGGATTTCCTTGCGGCCTTTTATAATTCGTCCCTCAGGGAGAAGATCGCCATCACGGGGAGTAAGAATTCCAGCCTGAATGACTCCTTCTCGCAGAGCAAAATCAATCAGGCAAGAGACCACACCTCCAGTTTGAGCCTTCTTTGTCCAAAGAGAATCCTTGGCCCGGGCCATCAAGATCCTTCTAACAGGACCCATTTCAATTTCTTCATAGGTCTTCCCAAAAATGCTTTTGTAGACTCCATCCAAGTCAACTTCGGTTCGGGGACAGTATGCAAAACATCGTCCCTCTTCCAGATTGCAATGATCGAGCTTAACGACCCGTCCTTTCCATGAACGGAGATAAGGACATAGGGAGAGGCAAGCCCCACAGGCAGAACATAGGCCGCGATCAAATACCTTCTCCTGGAGGGCTTTTAGTCCTTTGTTTACTCTTTCTGCAGCTTCCATTTATGAGAGAGCTATAATACACCCATCCAAAAATGTAAAGGACAATGTTATCAAATTCCTAATGCGTCAGAAGGTGTGAAAAAATCGCTTTCGTCAACCTTTGTCCCGAAAGGACAAGTGGATTTCCAAAGCTTTAGAATGCGCTCGTTGAGGTTAAGGGTGACCCGCCACGGCAATAAAGATACGTGGTTAAGCGAGCTTACGACACAGTGGTTCAATTTACATAGGTTGCGCTCTAAAGCTTCTCCAATCCACCCGTCCTTTCCGTTTGAACCATGTGCTCGATTTTTTCACACCTTCTCACTCTTCCGGGGAGACTTCTCAGAATCGGGCAGGGATGTCGGAGAAAATCTTATAGCGGAAACCTTATCCTTAACATTGCATTAAAAACGCCGCATAAAGAGCAGGGAGGTGGGCGGAAAAGGCTTTGAAGCGTAACCTTTTAACGTATGGCTCCAGAGGTTTCAAGCCCTTTTCAGAACTCACCCTAGGTGAAA
>Ga0315279_10001587_pt1 | contig 37327 bp, 42 predicted proteins | sample YL17G06_20_MG_FD_203694 | JGI IMG/M metagenome (GOLD analysis project Ga0315279, IMG submission 203694) | Sediment microbial communities from Yellowstone Lake, YNP, Wyoming, USA - YL17G06_20 | ecosystem: Environmental > Aquatic > Freshwater > Lake > Sediment | place: USA: Wyoming | collected...
GCACATGCTCGACAAGGAGCTGTACTTCGTGCACGAGACGAAGGTGATGGTGGCAGAGCAGCCGCTGAACGCCTTCCTGGTCATGTCCGAGAAGCGAAGGGCGGACGAGCGCAGGACGCTCTTCTCCCGCCTGGAGGAGCTGGAGAAGGAGTTCGCAGGCAGGAAGTGGCACCCTGGCATGCCGGCGGAGCTGGCGGACTGGGCTCATGATCTAGAGACCTGCCTGGAGGCCAAGGACGACGAAGGCAAGGTCAAGGTGGAACGGAAGAGGAACGCGATCTCGCAGATGGCCAATCGATGCGGGAAGACTATCCTACTGACCTCGAGGGACATGAGCTGGCAGGAAGCCCTGACCGTCTACCGGCAGAGGGACGAGGCGGAGGCGGACTTCGACCAGCTCAAGAACGACCTCCAAGCCCTGCCGCTGCGCGTGGCCGGCATGGCCACGCTGCAGGGCCTGCTGCTCATCCTCTTCCTTTCGCTGCTGCTCCGCAGCCTCCTGCTCCAGCGGGCCAGAAGGGCGAAGCTGCTGGGCAAGATGTGGACGGAGGAGATGCTGCGCTTGATGGGCATGCTGAAAGTGACCTTGATCGGCCAGGAATGGCGAATGGCCGAGGTGACGAAGAAGCAACGCGAGCTATTCCAGGCAATGGGCGTCAAGGCTCCCGAGACCGCCTCACCCCTTGTTATTAAAAGGTCGGGAGTTTAAGTTCGACACCAAGGCGAAATCCGAGGACCAGATCTTCAGCAACAGGATATACTCGTCGGCGGTTTCGACCCTCCCCTTCCATCGATAGATCGATCGGTTCGGAAAGAAGTTCGCGCAAGCGGCGAAGCGCTTCCCGACAAGGTCATTCGCGATGCGGACTGCTGTCGCTTCATTGGGAACAGTGATGAAGACTGTGGCGAACATGTACCTTGCATCCGTATCAACTTGATTGATGAACCTTTCGGCTGCGGAGCCGGTCTGATATCCGCTTTTTCGCCTAAGCATATTCTGTCCGCGACGCAAAAAACATTGACCTTCGGGACGGTCTTTCCAATCGCACTGGCCAATCATCTGGAAACTGATAAGTTATATATAGCATCGAAAGGTTATCACCGTCCAGTTGCTCTGCTTCGTTGCAGAGAGAAGGAGGAAAGCGAATGGAAGGTGAAGGTTCTAAGTCCCTTCCTGAGGAAAAGGCCTCTAAGGGCTCTTCGACCAAGCTTATCGCGGCAATCGTCGTGGTGATCTTGATCGTGGCGGCCATTGGCGGGGCTCTTATCCTCATGGGAGGCACGACTACAGAAAAGAAAGGGCCCACCGCAGTCATATCTGCTAGCTCAGCGAATATCGTCGCTGGAGGTTCTACGATTTTTAATGCTAGCAAGAGCAATGACAGCGATGGAAAGATTGTTGAATATATTTGGAACTTTGGCGATGGCAACATGCAAGTGACTTCTGGGGCCATTGTGAGGCATTTCTACTTCTTCCCGGGAGCTTACATCGCCAATATGATGGCCAGGGATGACAACCAGAAGACCAGCACCTCAGACGTTGCCAGGATCGTTGTCGATCCAGTCGGAACGGCCAAGAGCAATGATTCTGCTCCGACCGCGGTCATTGCGACCAGCGCTGATACTATCGCCAATGTCATCAAGATAAACGACACGGTGACCTTCGATGGCAACACCTCTTGGGCATGGACCTACAACTCCACAAGCGAGGCCTTCCAGGTCGACAACACCGCGATCGACAACTACACCTGGTGGATCGGAGGAACGGTCCAGAAGTTCGGCGTCAAGTTCAACTACAAGTTCGCCAGCGCGGGGCTCTTTGCGGTCCAGCTGCAAGTGACGGGCACGAACGGCCTGACGGCGATCTCGATCATGACGGTCCAAGTAAAGGCCACTGGAGGTACACCAGTACCTAGAGCGGACATCTTTGTCTTTGCAAGCACTGGTGAACCACAGACCATCGACCCGGCCTGGGACTACGAGAGCGCCGGAGGCGAGGTCCTTAACCAGATCTATGAAGGACTACTCTACTACAACGGCACCAGCATCATCGACCTGAAGCCGGTGTTGGCCACCGTGGTCCCCACAGTGGCGAACGGTGGCATCTCGCCTGATGGATTGAACTACACGTTCCACCTCCGCCAGAACGTCAAGTTCCATGATGGGAACATCATGACCGCGGACGATGTGGTCTACTCCTTCAAGAGGGTCCTCATCATGAACGATGTGGAAGGTGCCGCTTGGATGCTCGGCCAGGTCCTCATACCCAATTACAAGGGGCTAGGAAAGGCTGTGAGCGCATCAGATGTTGATGCTGCCATCACCAAGGTCAATGCCACCACGGTGAAGTTCACGCTGCAGTTCCCATACGCGGCCTTCATGTACATCATGGCCTACAGCGTCTGCTCGATCGTCGAGAAGAGCTATGTGGAGGCGCATGGCAGCTACCAATCGCTCACCAAGAACACTTTCATGAACCGCAACGAGATGGGAACAGGGCCGTTCAAACTGAAGGAATGGGCTCCGAACCAGTACGTCATGTTGCAGAGGTTCGATGATTATTGGGGCACGAAGGCGATCCTGAAGTACGTCCTGATCAAGAAGGTCATGGACCTCGGTACCAGGGAAATGCTCCTCTTCAAGGGCGATGCGGATGCCATCTATGTCCCGGTGGCCTACAAGAATGATGTCCAGGGTAAGGCCGGCGTGCGGACTGCGCTCGACCCGATGTTGGGCGTAAACGCCTATTCGTTCAACTGGAACATAAGTTCCGGTTTGACAAGCCAGGACAACGTCCCGAAGACTTTCTTCGCAGACCAGAACGTACGCAAAGCCTTCGTAGCTGCCTTCGATACCGACAAGTACATCAAGGACGGCACGCTGTACACGGCCCAAAGGGTTAATGGTCCGATACCGTCTCCCATGTTCGGCTACAACGCCAGCTTCCCGTACCAGCAGTTCAACCTGACACAGGCGGCGGCGTACCTGAAGTTGGCCGTCGACACTCGGGCGGGCGCTGCTCCAGGCTCTACTTACGCTGACAATGGTTTCCGCATCACGCTCTATTACAATGCTGGAAACCTTGGAAGGCAGATAGCCTGCGAGATCATGAAGAGTGGGCTTGAGATGCTGAGCATCAACCACACGTACGATGTCAACGGCTCGATCGTGGTCGATATTCGCGCCCTGGACTGGCCAACCTACTTGGACGTGAGAGCGGCCAAGCAGATGCCCATTTACTTCCTGGGATGGAACGTCGACTATGCGGACCCGGACGACTTCGTCAACCCCTACCTGCATCAGAATGGATCGTACCCATCTCTTCTGGGATGGACCAACAACACCTTGACCCACCTCATCGAGGATGCGGCCAAGGAGGTCAACACCACTGCCAGATTGCACCTATATGAGCAAATCCAGCAGTCGGCGTACGACAATGCCTACCACCTCTGGGTATCTCAGCCGAAGAACTTCATCGTCGAGCGCACATACGTACAGGGCCACATTTACAACCCGATGCAATCCGAGGACCCTGGCCTGTATGTGACCATATATAAGCTGCAGACGTAAGGCTGAAGCGCGAAACCTTTTCTTTTTTTCATTTTTTTTCTTTTCTCGATCCCTCCCACTTTTAAATCATCAGGGAACCTTTTTTTCATGCTGCCAGCTGTCTATTTTTGGACGGACCCATCGGAAGGTGATAACCCTTTTATAGCTTGGTGCCGATTCTAAGGCACCTGGGTGATGGCCGATGCGGACGCGAACCTTCATTATCCGAAGATTACTGCTTTTGATTCCCGTGCTCATCGGGGTATCCCTCTTCGTTTTTGCCTTGACGCGTATCTCCGGCAACCCGGCCGCGGCCTATATCAGGGAAAACATGAGTCAGGAGCAGATAGCCCTGATCGAGGAGCAGTTCCATGTGCACGATCCCATATATATCCAATACTTTTACTGGTTTGAAGGCATAGTGCAGGGAAATTGGGGGTATTCAAAAACTAGCCACATTCCTGTGACGGATGCGATACAAACATTTTTCCCAGCGACTTTTGAACTGACCCTGGTCAGTATAGGTATCGCCGTCGTCGTCGGCATCGCTCTTGGCACCCTCTCCGCCACGAAACGCAATAAACCTGTTGACCACGCGACCCGCCTCATGGCGTTGGCGGGCGTCTCGATGCCGATATTCATTCTCGCGCTGGTCCTGCAGAACGTCTTCGCGTACAATTTAGGTTGGTTCCCGATGATCGGGCGAGAGGCCGACTATTGGCATTACGTAGACAAAGACATCACGCATTACACAGGGTTCCTCCTGGTTGATTCTGTTCTCAATCTCAATTGGGACAGGTTCAGCGACGCGGTATGGCATATTGCATTGCCGGCGGTGACGCTATCCTTCGGTACCATCGCCATCATCACCAGGATCCAAAGAGGGAGCATGCTGGATGTTTTGAACCAGGATTATGTCAAGACTGCGCGCTCTAAAGGATTGCCCGAAAGGGTGGTGATTCGCAAGCATGCACGCCGCAATGCACTCATCCCAACGACCACCGTGGTCGGCCTGGCGTTCGGCGGTCTCTTGGGCGGTGCGGTCCTCACAGAGACCATCTTCGCTTGGCCTGGATTGGGGCTTTGGTCGACCAGCGCCATCTCCAACAATGATTGGGCCTCGATCATGGGCTTCACTATGATCAGTGCGCTAATCTACGTCATCGTAAATCTCATCGTGGACGTAATGTACGCCTATCTCGACCCCCGGGTCAGGTTGGAGTGATCACATGGCCAATGCAGAGAAGGAGGCTGTTGGCAAGAATAACATTAGCACGATAGGCCAATTGCGGAAATCCCTGAAGCCCCGGATTAGGGAACTTAGGTTCTCGCTCTTCCTGATGAGGAAGAGCCTTATGGCCATAGTGGGGATCGTTATCGTCCTGTCGCTTGTCACGATTGCCATCCTCGCTCCAGTTCTCGCCCCTCCTCCGCCCAATTCGAGGGACCCTATGATCATCCCTAAAGATTTGGAGCCCCCAAAGCCTCCCGGCTCTCCGCGTCCCGCTGATCTCGGCGGTGGGACCTACATATTCGGCTCCGGGGTCATGGGCATCGACGTCTATTACGGGCTAATATGGGGGGCCAGGACCTCCATCTACGTCTCTCTCTACGTCGTGCTCATCGCGGTGCTGATCGGACTGGTGCTGGGCGCGATCGCCGGCTTCTACGGCGGCAAGATCGACGAACTGTTGATGCGCATCACCGACATTTTCCTCAGCGTGCCTTCGCTCATTCTGGCCATGGCGGTGGTGGCGGTGCTCAGCAGAAGTCTGGAGAACATCATGCTAGCCCTGATCGTCATTTGGTGGCCTCCTTATGCTAGGATAGTGCGCGGGCAGGTGCTTTCCATCAAGGAGAACACCTATGTGGAGGCGGCCCGGGCGGTAGGGGCGAAGAAAATGCGCATCCTGTTCCGCCACATCGTTCCCAATTCCTTGTCACCGGTGCTGGTGAACATGACCATGGACATCGGAGTGGTCGTCCTAGTGGCCGCCGGCCTCAGCTTCATCGGCTTCGGTCCCCCGTCGGACTACGCGGAATGGGGCAAGATGGTGGCGGACGGCCATAACTACTTCCTGGGCACGGTTCCGTACCCGTTCCCGAACGGGCCGGATTACAACCCGTACTGGATATGGGTGTTCCCAGGGCTGTTCATCTTCCTCTTCGTGATGGGGTTCAACCTCCTGGGAGACGGACTGAGAGATATACTGGACCCGCGTTTGAGGAGGTGAATCAATGCCTGACGGGGAGATACTGCTCGAGGTCGAGGACCTCTACACGAACTTCTACACTTACCAAGGGGTGGTGAAGGCCCTCGACGGAGTAAGCTTCAACATAAAGCGAGGAGAGACCTTCGGGCTCGTGGGCGAGACGGGCTGCGGCAAGAGCGTCACGGCCAACTGCATCCTCAGACTGATACCGCAGCCGCCAGGCAAGATCGAGAGCGGGCACATATTCATCATGATGCCAGAGGCGGAAGCGGAGCGCCGAACTGTGCTCAAAAGGGAGGTCACATCCATGACCGCACGCAACGACCCCTCCGAGGCGAAAAAGCTGGCCGAAGCGAAGGCTGAATTGGAGAAGATCGAGAGGTCCTACGATCTACTGCTAAAGAGCGATGCCTTCATGCGCAAGATAAGGGGCAAGTACGTCTCCATCATCTTCCAAGAGCCCATGAGCGCATTAAACCCCGTTTTCACTGCTGGCAACCAGATAGCCGAGATTCTCCTGTTGCATGAGAAGAAGGAGCTGGCCCAAGCTGTGCTGAAGAACAGCGAGGCGGAGATCAAGGCGATCGACAACTTCCACCGGGTAGGCTTCACGAAGACCGTGAAAGGGGAGTTCCAGTGCTTGAAATGCCAATCGGTGATGGCAGGGCTGCCAGAGACATGCCCGCAGTGCGGCGGCAGCTTCCGGTCCAAGCCGTTCATCAAATTGCGCAAGCTAGAGATAATCTGGAACAAGCGGTTCTACAACCGGATGTTGAAGAAGCCGGACTCGTTCGGCCTGCGAGTGGCGTCCAAAATACCCATCCTGCGCTCATTTGAGAAAAGGATCAAGGCGGAGGCGCTCGATCGCGCCGAGAGGATGCTGCGCCTGGTGCGTATCCCGGACCCGCACAACGTGGTATCGAGCTATCCGCACGAGCTGAGCGGGGGGATGCAGCAACGGGTCATGATCGCGATGGCCTTGGCCTGCAAGCCCCAGCTCCTCATCGCCGACGAGCCGACCACCGCTTTGGACGTGACCATCCAAGCGCAGATCCTGAAGCTGATGCGGGACCTTCAGGAGGAGATGGGCACCTCAATCCTGATCATCACGCATAACCTAGGCGTTGTAGCGGAGACATGTCAGAGAGTGGGGGTCATGTATGCAGGGCTGATGGCCGAGATCGGTTCGGTAGAGGAGATATTCAAGGAGCCTTTGCATCCCTACACCCAGGGCCTGATGAACGCCATCCCCAACGTCACGAGCACCGCCGGAAGGCTGGAGACGATTGAAGGCAACGTGCCGAACCTCATCACCCCGCCCCCAGGATGCCGTTTCAACCCCCGCTGCCCGTACGCCATGGAGATATGCAAGAGGGAGAAGCCTCCGATGATCGAGATCAAGCCCGGCCACTCAACGACCTGCCATCTGTACACCAAGGTGAGCCTATGAGCGATGACTTCCTGATCGAGGCGAGAGGCTTGAAGCGTTATTTCCCCATCCGGGGCGGCTTCTTCAAGAAGGAGGTCGGCTCGATAAAGGCCGTCGACGGGGTCGATATCGCTATCAAAAGAGGCGAGACGCTGGGATTGGTGGGGGAGAGCGGTTGCGGCAAGACGACCGCCGGGCGCTGCCTTCTGCAGCTGACCAAGCCCACCGGCGGCAATGTCTACTACAAGATGCCCGGCGACGTCCGCAAGCGCCTGCTGGAACTGGAGGGAGAGATTGCCAAGTACACGCCTGACAACGGCAACACCGCGAGAACCGATAAGGCAGCGGAGAAGAGGCGTCGCAAGCGAGAACGCAGGGGCGACGGCATCCCCGAGACCGTCCCGCCGGCCATCGCGAACGAGTATGACGACATCAACATGAGGCACGCTCTCAACCGCAAGGACCCCGAGCAGATGCGGAGGCTGCGCCGAGAGATGCAGATCGTCTTCCAGGACCCCTTCTCTTCCCTCAACCCGCGGCTTCTGATCAGGGATATCATCGGCGAGCCTTTGCTGGTGCACGGGGTAGCGAGGGGGGAGGAGCAAAGGGAGAAGGTGAACGCCCTGATGGAGCGGGTGGGCCTCAACCCCGAGCATCTATACCGCTACCCACACGAGTTCAGCGGGGGCCAGAGGCAAAGAATCGGGGTCGCCCGGGCATTGGCGTTGAACCCGGATTTGGTGGTCCTCGACGAACCGACCTCCGCCCTGGACGTCTCGGTGCAGGCGCAGATCCTGAACATGCTGAACGACCTGCAGGATGATTTCGGGCTGACCTACCTTTTCATCTCTCACGACCTGAGCACCATTCGCTATATGTGCGACCGCGTGAGCGTGATGTATCTGGGCAAGGTCATGGAATCGGCCTCCAAGGAGGAGTTGTTCAAGCGGCCGCTGCATCCGTACACCGAGGCGTTGCTTTCTGTCATCCCGGTGCCCGACCCGTACCTGAAGCGGGACCGCATCGTGCTATCCGGGGATGTGCCGAGCCCGGCGAGGCCCCCCTCAGGCTGTCGCTTCCATACCCGATGCCGCTACCGCGAGGCGATCTGCGAGGAGGTCGAGCCGCCGCTGGTGGACAAGGGCGGCGAGCATTTCGTGGCCTGCCACTTCAGGTGAGATCCCGACCGATGGCGCAGAAGCGAAGGATCGAGATGGGGCCGGGGGACGGCCGACCGGAAGCCCAGGATGCCGACCGCCCGGAGCTGCAGGAGAAGTTCCGAGGTAAGAGCTGGCGCGACTGGTTCCTTAGCGACTACCTCAGATACTGGTATTTATTGGGCTGCGGGTTCGTAGATGTCATGGCGACCCTGGAGCTGCTGAGGGAGCTGCCTTTGGGACTGGCCTTGCCGGCGCTCGTGCCCTTCCTCTTCTTGGCCCTCTACCTGGAACATTGGTTCTACAAGAGGCACTTCCAGCAAGAGGATGGCGAAAACCCAGAAGACTGATATAGCGTCCGGGCCTAATTGTTCAGTATAGCATGCAAGCAGATGTTACCATCAGCCTGATCGTCGCCGTCGGCATCCTCGTCCTATTCATGGTCCTGCTGCTTTATGGCATCTCGCTGTATTCGGTCATGGACCTCGCGGACTACGATTCCTGGTCCGAGCCGATCGGGTACGCCATCCTCATCACCTTCACCCTGCTGACATTCTCCTTCTTCCAGATACGGATCTTCGATGGGGATGTTCGAGTCTACCTCAACCTCACGGGCGTGGTGGTGCCGGTGGCGGTCTCGGTCTATCTCGCGGTGAAGCGCAAGCTGATGCCGAGCAGGGCGATCATCGCGACCGCGGTCGTCGCCATCTCGACCTTCTTCCTGGTGACCGTCCGCAACGGCACCGTCGTCATAGATTTCCCGTTCTGGTTGGTCCCAGCGTTCGCGGCGGTGGCGTTGAGCTACTGCCTGACGGAGAGCAAGGACCCGCTGGAGATGGCTGCCTTGGCCTACTTCTCCGGTTCGATGGGGTCGTTCCTAGGGGGCGACCTGCTCAAGATCGCCACCACCAACGCGCAGGGCTACCGAGAGATTTACTTCGGCGCGAACGGGCTGATGGACTTCGTGTTCCTCTTCGGTATCATCGCCGTCGCCACCCTATGGAGCGCCTCGCTCGTCTTCGATCGGCTGCGCGCGCGTATCCTTTTCCAAGCAGACGAGATCCTAATCTGAGAATCCTCGCAATATCTATATGTCCTAGAATGGTGGTGCGGGGCCACGAGGGAAAAGGGGTGACCGTAGTCAGCATGGATGATGTCGTTTTGGCTCTCCATAACACGCTCGGAAAGAAGGGCATGGCCGAGCAGGACACCAAGAAGCTCGCAGAGTACCTCATGAGCTTCTTCGGCTACACCGACGAGGTCATCGATAACCGTCTAACCTCGGAGGACCGCGACGTCTTCTACATGTTGGAGGAGGAGGGCTTCCTCACCACCACGCAGGAGGAGGTGCACCTCAAGAAGGGCAAGCTCTGGAGGATCCACTATTGGATCCTGAAGAAGGACCAGATATTGCGCCTGTCGAGGAGGCCAGACGAGCTGGAGAAGAAGCGGGACGAATGCTCGGCGGTCTACGACGAGATCTCGGAGGACGTCTGGTCGAGCCACGATGAGAGCTCGGCTGACCGCTGAAAGCGCCAAGCTTCATTCTATGACGTGCAATTTCATAGGCTGTCTCCTCCGACCGTTCTTGGCCAAGGAATGCTTTAATAGCTAAGGCTCATTAATGCGCCCAGAGGCTGCGGATGGCTGACCTTGCCCCCTACATCATCCTGGTGATCGTTCTCGCGGTCTACTTCGCGATTTGGTACTTCATCCGCAAGAGGAAACCCTTCGAGAAGTACGGTGTTCGGGCCAGCGGTCCTTTCATCATGTGGAAGACGCAGAGAGGCAGGGATTTCATAGACAAGCTGGCCAAACCGGCCAGGTTCTGGCGCTCCTATGCCACCCTGGCGAAGGTCATCTGTCTCATCATCGCCATTTTCATCATGGCCCTTCTGATCTGGGAAGCCACATTGGTGAACCGCATACCTGACGACAAGGCCCCCTCGCCGGAGATGATGCTAGGCATACCAGGAATTAATCCGGTCATACCGATAGTGTATGGCATCATCGGGCTGATCGTGGCGATAGTGGTGCACGAGTTCGCCCACGGCATTCTCACCCGGGTCAGCAAGCTCTCGCTGAAATCGCTGGGCATCATCCTATTGGTGGTGCCTTTGGGCGCCTTCGTGGAACCCGATGAGCACCAGCTCACCACCACGGATCGGAAGAAGCGCTCCAATGTCTATGCGGTAGGACCGGCCACCAACATCATCGTGGCCTTGGTCTGCGCGCTGTTGTTCTCATCCATGTTCATGGCCTCCGCGCAGCCGGTACGCGACAACCCGGTGGTCGTCGGCATCGGCGACAACAGCCCAGCCTCCCATGCTGGCATCCTGTTCGGCATGCAGATAGTGGAGGTGAACGGGTTCTCCGTCACTGTCCCTGCCGATATCGAGAGGATCTCGCTTCCCGATCCCGGGAGCAACGTCACCATCACCTATTACTACAAAAGCACCCGTGAGTCGAGACAGGTCACTTCCGGGCTGGCTCTAGTGGAGGTCTCCCAGAACCTTGCCGCTTACAACGCCGGTCTGACCAAGGGAATGGTCATCGCTTCCCTCAACGACACCACCATCCGGAACCAGACCGACCTGGAATCTACCTTGGCGAAGACCAGGCCGCACCAGACCGTGAACATCACGGCCCTGGCCTACTATCCTAATCTGGGTGGCTATGCGCCCATCGATCTGCACACGATCGCCCTGGGCAGCAAGCTTGAGTACTACCAGAAAGTGAACCCCAGCTTGATCAACAGCACCTTCAAGGACGTGGGTTTCCTGGGCATCAATTCCGCATATGTCGGGGCGTTGCTGACCGCGCCCGATAAGATACTGCAGAGGCTGGCCCACCCCCTGACCGGGGTCAATGACCCGGGAAAGTTCATCGGTGCCACCCTGCTTTACATCGCGCTCCCGTTCCAAGGATTAGCTCCGGTGGAATCCCCGCTGGCCGACCTTTTCGTCGCGGGTGGGGCTTTGGGGGGATTGCCGGCCGGTGCCTTCTGGTTCATCGGCAACAGCCTATACTGGATATTCTGGATCAACCTCATGGTCGGCATGACCAATGTGTTGCCGGCGGTGCCGTTGGATGGAGGATACTTGTTCAAGGACGCCGTGGAGTCCTTGGTCCAACGAGTGAAGAAGAACGCCACCGAGCAGGACCGCCAGAGATACGTATCGATCATAACCTACATACTGGCCATCACGGTGTTCTTCCTCATCATCTGGCAGTTGATCGGTCCTCGGCTCCTTTAGAAAATAGGGGACGAGGCTCTAGTCCATCACTTCCTCATCGTTGCAGGACGAGCATATCTCATAGTTCAGCCTGCGAAGGTTGGAATAGACCTCGTAGACCTTTCCGCAGCGGTTGCATTTTTTGAAGGCCAAGAACGGAACCTTGTAGTGCGCGCACTCGAGCACCCTTCCTTGCCTTTCCTTCATGCACACCTCCGCGATGCAGTTGTCGCACAGGCTTCGCCTGCTCATGTTCAGGAGCAGATGCTTACCGATCATCACCTTTGCCACTGCGCGTTCACCTTCGAGCTATGTGTTAGCACGCAACAATCCTTCCTTCACGTTATTTAAAGACTATTAAAGGTGTTTCGACGCATGTCCTCGACCTTCGATCAGAAAAGGAAGGGGAGTCGGGGATCATGCGATGTTGTTCCTCGTCCGGTCCTTTAGCTCGCCGAGCTTGCCCTTGTTCCAGCCGTTGATCTTGGAGAAGAAGCCAGTGACCCTGGTGATGCCCTCCACATTGGGGGAATGGCACTCCGGGCAGTTAGGGCGGAGCCCCCTGGTGGTCCGACCGCAGTCCAGGCAGGAGGTGAACTCCGGGCTGAAGGCGATCTGAGCGTTCTGGGTGCTCTCGAAGGTCTTCCTCACGAACGAGGCGATGCTCTCCGCTGGCGGCTTGTGCTCCCCCAGCCACACGTGGGTCAGGGAACCGGCCTCGATCAGCGGGTGGAAGAGCCCCTCGTTCTTGGTGCGCTCTATAGCGCTCACCTGCGCTCCCACGTTCATGTAGGTGGAGTTGGTGTAGTACACTTCACCGGCGCTCTTGTTGCCGCGGATGACAGTGGGTGCCTGCAGCGGGTAATACTTCATGTCCAAGCGCGCAAAGCGGTACGCGGTCGATTCCGCCGGTGTCTGCTCCAAGGGCATGCGGACGCCGTACTCCTCTCCCAGAGCCTCGGCATCCTTCTTCATGTTGCTGATGACCTTGAGGCCAAACTTGAGCGCTTCCTTCGACTCGTGCATCTGCTGACCGGTATGATACTGCACCAGCTCATTCAGGCCGACCATGCCTACCAGGAACGAGGCCTTCTGCAAGCGGTAGTAGGGCTCGCCATCCAGGTCCATGGTCAATAGGGACAGGGGGCCCTGCTTGCCCATGGACAGCAGTTTCGCTATGAACTCCTTCTTCTGCGTGTGCGCTTGGGCCACGATCTCGAGCCTTTCTCTCATGATATCGAAGAGGCGGGCATCGTCCTGATGCGCTTCATACGCGATCCTGGGCAGGTTGATGGTGACGTTCTGCATCGCCGAGTACCTCATCTTCCATGGCGTCTTCGCATCGTCCAGGTCCATCTGGTCAAGTTTAAAGGTGAGGCGGCAGCACTCGCTTATCTTCGCCGTGTTGCCGCGGTCGAAGACGAAGTATGTGTTCCCCTTCTCCGAAGCTACATGCGAGATCTTGGTCAGGAATTCCTCGTGCCCGTCCGTCTTGAAGAACTTCTCCGTCATGTGCACATTTGGCTTCGGGAAGAAGAAGGGGCGGCCCATCGCATCTCCTTCGAGGTAGACGTCGAAGAGTGCGTTCACGAACCTCTGGCTCTCGCCAATGTAGTCCTCGTAGTTCGCGCCGGTGAACTGCCCTTTGGGCCCGATCGCCGGCACGCCCACGAAGTGCTGCGGCACCTCCCAGTATAGATTGAGGTCGCTGAATATCGACTGTCCGCCGCGGGCCACCGCCTGCTGCGCGAACTCGAATATTAGGATCTGGGCGAGCTGCTTCATGCGGTTGTCGTCCACGCCCTCGAGATATGGGGCGAGGAAAAGGTTCACTGCGTCCCAACCGATCGCGCCTGCGAAATTGCCCTGCAAGGCGGCCGAGAATTTAATGATCTGTTCGATCAGGACCTCCGGGTGCTTTGCTGGCCTGGCGATGGAGAGGGCGTTCGGAAGGTTAAGACCGAATTTCTTGACGTACTCGATGGATTGCCCGCTGCAGTACGGCCGGTCGATCATGCCCAGGTCATGCAGGTGGATATCCCCACGCATATGAGCGTCGGCAATGTCCTGCGTGAAAACCTCTAGGAGGGCGAACTCCTTCTTGATACGTTCCGAGAGCGTGAGATTGGTGGCTTCTGGACCATGCGGTACGTTGGCGTTCTCCTTGTTCGGGTTCATTATGATCTGCCGCGCGTCGTACAACGGAACGCCTAGGCGGGTATGTTGCCTGCGGATCTTTGCAAGGCCGTATTCCACTAGCTTGGCGTTGGTCAACTCTCTTATCAAAGGGGCAGTAACGAACTCTATCTCTAGCTCCGCAATGAGCTTCTCGACCTCGCGCGCCACTATCGAAGCAGCATCTTCGCTGATGGTGGTCTCACGTATCAGGGCCTCGTATATCCTACTCCTATCCCACTTCTTGATCTCATCGTCAGAGGTCCTTACGAATAATGATAATTCCGTGGACTCCTTCTCATCAGACCAGATGAGCCCCGGTTCGTTAGTGCTCCGCGAGTCGGTCGAAGACTCCGTCATCTTCATAGTATCACCTCAAATTAAGTTGGACTTGAAAATAATGAGGGCTACAGTTGGGTTTCCCATCCCCATTCTTTCAAGGCAGAAATGGTGATTACTCAGGCGAGATAAAGGAGTTTTTGGGCAGAGACCTGTTCACAATAACCATTGTGAAAAGGTTAAATATTTACCATATCTGTTACCATATTTGTTATCAGATGTTCCATCCAGAGCGTGACCTCAGAGCCGTGATCCTCGAGTTGTTAAGCGAAGACGGCAAATCTATTAGCGCCCTCAGTCGTGAATTGAGCGAAAAAGGGTATGACATCCATCGTTTGATCCTTACAGGCTATTTACGAGCAATGGCGGACCTTAATGTGCTCAAAGAGAAGGATGTTCCGCCCGCGAAGATATATGTCGCGGTAAGAGGCAAAGAAAAGGACATATATGAACTGGTCGGTGAAGAGAGCAGGAGAATGCTTGGAGAAGGGGAGCGTTCGGATGCCCTTGCCCTGTTCACCTTGGTTAGGTTATTCCATCGACCCCTGTTCCAAGACGAGATCGCGAGGACGGGCGTGAGATCCATTCAAGGGAGAGATGCTACCAAGGAAGAGAGGCAGGAAGCCAAGAGCGTGCTTGTTAAGTCCGGTTTCAAGGTCCCGGACAGCAGCAAAGCATTCACGATTGAGCGACCTGATCTCGAAAAGGACTATGTGGAAATGATCTCTTACCTTATATGCAGCGCCTACGATGTCAGCCAATTGGTCAAGGAGACAAAGCAGACGAGGCTGACCCTCTGAACCGAGGGTCAGCTTTTTAATGACATAATCCTTGAGGGGGGAACATGGACCTAGATATGCTGGTCAGCGAGATCCGGGCTCATCCCGGAGTCACGCGCAAGCATACCATCTCAGAAGTCATTAGCTTCTTCCCGAAGACCGTGGGGGGCACCGTGCTTGCCTCCTACGGCGAGGACGCCGCAGTGCTGGATTATGGTGACACTGTCCTGCTTCTCGCCGCAGACGGAATAATGGAATCGCTAGTGAAAGCGAACCCCTTCTTCGCCGGTTATTACTCCATCTTGGTCAACATAAACGACATCTCGGCCATGGGCGGGGTGCCCATGGCCATGGTGGACGTCATCTCAATGAAGGATGAGAAGGTCTGCGGCCAGGTCATGCGGGGCATGGAAGCGGCGGTGAAGAAGTTCGGGGTGCCCGTGGTCGGCGGGCACACACATCCCGATTGCATGTACAATGCCGTGGATGTCGCGATCCTCGGCACTGCCCGAAAGGGGGAGGTCATCTATAGCCATACGGCAAAGGAGGGCGATGACATCATCTTCGCCATGGACCTGGATGGCTTCTTTCCGGAGAAGCTCGGTTTTGCCTGGGATACGACCAGCAAGAAGGGACCTGATATCGTGCGCAAACAGATGCTCATCATGAACGAGATCGGGAAACTGCACCTCGCCCACGCGGGCAAAGACATGAGCAACCCGGGCTCCATCGGAACCCTGGGCATGCTGTTGGAGACCAGTGGAAAGGGTGGATACGTGGATGTTTCTAGGATCCCAATTCCAGAGGGAGTGGATTTCGTGCAATGGGTGAAGGCTTACCAAGGGTACGGCTTCGTGCTCACTGCGCTGCCATCGCACTCCAGCAAGATCATCGAGCTGTTCGGGTCCGTTGGGGTGACCGGCGCGGTGGTGGGCAAGGTTGATGGCAGCAAGACACTTTCCCTGAAGGAAGGAAAGGACGTCAAGGTGCTATTCGATTTCAACAAGGAGATAATCACTGGCTGTGACCCTGCGATGGTCCCTGGCCAATCAGTTTGCAAAAGCTGCGGATAGGATTAGGTGCTAGGCCACAGAGGTTGCCGCCTGGTTCCTTGGATGTTATTCAGTCGCCTTCTCAGCCCCGCCCCCCTTCGAGCGCAGGTAGTCCACAGTTAGGCTGCTCCCGTCAGGGCCTGACCCGTTCTCCGTGATTAGAGCCAGGGGCGCAGCCCTCCAGCTGCGCCGCGAGACTGCCACCAACCCCGAAGGACAGAGCCTCATAGTCGACGGCTGGGCATCCAAGGTTCCAGTTACGACGCCCCCCGCTGTCACCCCCGCGTAACGACGATTGCGGTGTATAAGGACACGCCGAACGTCCCGGTCAAGCCTAGCGCCCCCCAATTAACGCTCGATGCTATTTATATTTACTTGAACGGGCGACCTGGCCATGATCACCGCTCCAGGCATAGCGGAAAGGAAAGGTAGTAAAACCCATCGCTCCAATTCAATCTCGGATTGCGATGACGAGCGCGGATTTGCAGAAACCCCCTTGGATCAAGGTGCGCATGCCGACCGGGCAGAACATCGATCGCGTCCGTGGCACGGTACGCGGTCACGGCCTGCACACGGTGTGCGACTCATCCCAATGCCCGAACCTGGCGGAATGCTGGGGGCGCGGCACTGCCACCTTCATGATCCTTGGTTCCATTTGCACGCGCTCCTGCCGATTCTGCGCGGTCAGTTCCGGAGACCCAGGGGGCATTGTCGACAAAGAAGAGCCGACGCGCGTGGCAAAGGCCGTGCGGGAATTGAGGTTGAAGCACGTGGTGATCACCTCAGTGGCCAGGGATGATCTGGAGGACGGAGGGGCGTCCGTGTTCGCCTGCACGGTCAGAGAGCTGAGGAAGGCCTCCCCTGGGGCCAGGGTGGAGCTGCTGATCCCCGACCTGCAGGGTGATGCCGGCGCGCTCCGAGCCATCATGGAGGCGAAGCCGGACATCCTGGGGCACAATCTAGAAGTGGTGGAGAGGTTGCAGGGTTTGGCCAGGGATGCGCGGGCGTCATATGCCCGCTCCTTGTCGGTGCTCGAGATGGCGAAACGATTGGACGCCCAGGTACTGACCAAGAGCTCGCTCATGCTCGGTCTGGGCGAGGAGGCAGAGGAGGTCAGGGCGGCGCTGAAGGAACTTAGGAGGGCGAGAGTGGATATCGTGACCCTCGGCCAGTACTTGAAGCCGAAGGGCAATGTGCTGGAAGTGAGGCGGTACATCACGCCTGAGGAGTTCGCTCTGCTCAGAGAAGAGGCCGTGGGCCTCGGCTTCTTGCAGGTGATGGCCGGACCGCTGGTACGTAGCTCCTATCGCGCCGAAGAAGCGTACGATGCCTTTCATGGAGGATGACGCATGCTGACAGAGGATTTCGACCCGCTCAAGGGGAAGATGTTCCAGGTGCTGGACAACGAAGGAAACGCCGATCCGGACCTGGAGCCGAAGCTGACCGATGCCGAGCTCATCAGAGCCTATGAGACCATGGTGCTCACCCGGCTCGCGGACGACAAGGCGGTGCGCTTGCAGCGCCAGGGACGACTGGGAGCGTATCCGCCCAGCAAAGGGCAGGAGGCCAGCCAGATCGGTCCAGCCATGGCGTTGCGGGACTCGGATTGGCTGGTCTGGGCGTTCCGGGAGCTGGGCGCCCTTTTGCTGAAGGGAGCGCCCCTGTGGCGCGTATACCTATATTGGATGGGGAACGAGGAAGGCTCTAATCTGCCGGAGGCGACCCGCATCACCCCGTCGGCGGTGCCAGTGGGAACGCAGTTGCAGCACGCCTCGGGCATGGGCTTTGCGAGCAAGCACTTCAACGACAAGAGCGTGGTGCTGTGCTACTTCGGTGACGGGGCCACCTCGGAGGGCGATTTCCATGAGGCGCTGAACTTCGCCGGGGTCTTCAAGACGCCGAACGTCTTCGTGTGCCAGAACAACCAGTACGCCATCTCGGTCCCGAGGAGCCAGCAGTGCGCCGCCAGGACCCTGGCGCAGAAGGCGGTCGGTTACGGACTGCCAGGCATCCAGGTGGACGGCAACGACCTTCTGGCCCTGTACGCGGCGGCCAAGGAGGCAGAGGAAAGGGCGCGCCGAGGGGACGGGCCCACGTTGATCGAGTCCTTCACCTACCGGATGGGGGACCACACCACCTCCGATGATGCCACCCGCTATCGCTACGAAGCGGAATTGAAGCAGTGGGCCGAGAAGGACCCCATCAAGCGCCTGCGCCTGTACATGAAGAAGCGGGGCATCTGGGATGCGGAGAAGGAGAAGCGTGTCCAGGAGGAGGGGGCGAAGACGGTAGAAGAGGCGGTCGCTCAGGCGGAATCTTACCCTCTGCCGTCCTTGGACGATGTTTTCAAGCACACCTATGCGGAGATGACCGAGGAACTGAAGGAGCAGCTGGAGTTCTACCGCAAGGACCTGGGCCCGGGTAGGGGTGAGTGAAGTGGCGCTCATGAACATGGTGCAGGCGTTGAACCTGGCCATGAGGGAGGAGATGGAGCGCGACCCCAGGATGGTGATCCTGGGCGAGGACGTCGGCGTGGATGGTGGGGTTTTCCGGGTCACGGACGGGCTGCAGCAGAGGTTCGGCAAGGAGCGCGTGATCGACACTCCCTTGGCGGAATCGGGCATCGTCGGCGCCTCCATTGGCATGGCCATGCGGGGCATGCATCCGGTGGCCGAGATCCAATTCATGGGCTTCATCTACCCCGCCTTCGACCAGATTGTCTCGCACGCGGCCAGGATGAGGAACCGCAGCCGCGGCCGGTTCACGGTGCCCATGGTCATCCGCACCCCCTACGGCTGCGGGGTAAAAGCATTAGAGCACCACTCGGAGTCCACGGAGGCGATCTTCGTGCAGATCCCGGGACTGAAGGTGGTGGTGCCCTCCACCCCCTTGGAGGCCAAAGGGTTGCTGACCTCCGCCATCAGGGACCCGGACCCGATCATTTTCCTGGAGCCCACGCGCAGCTACCGGTCATTGAAGGAGGAAGTGCCCGAAGGGGAGTACCTGGTGCCATTGGGCAAGGCGCGCCTCGTCAAAGAAGGCAAGCAGATCACGGTCATGGGCTGGGGCGCCATGATCCCCTTGATCCAGAAGGCGGTGGAGAAGGCGGAAGCGGAAGGCATCAGCGCGGAGGTGCTCGACCTGCGCACCCTGGCGCCCATGGACTGGGGCTCGATCATCGCTTCGGTGAAGAAGACCGGAAGAGCGGTGGTGGTGCAGGAGGCGCCCAAGACCTGCGGGGTAGCGGCAGAGATCGCGGCCCGCATCAATGAAAGGGCGCTCCTCTCCCTCCAAGCCCCGGTGGAAAGGGTGACCGCTCCAGATATCACCGTGCCATTGCCGAAGGGGGAAAGCTATTATTACATCAGCTCGGATAGAATCCTCAATGGGATGAAGAGGGCTTTGGCTTTCTGAGGTTACAACATGGCGACCGATTTCAAGTTCCCGGACCTGGGGGAGGGGGTCACCGAGGGTGAGATCAGGAAGTGGCTGGTGAAGGAGGGCGACGATATCAGGTCCGATCAACCCATCGCAGAGGTGGAAACGGACAAGGCCGTGGTGGAGATGCCCTCCCCCGTGGCCGGGAAGGTCCTCAAGCTGCACTTCAAGGAAGGGGCCACCGTCAAAGTGGGGGAAGTGCTTGTGACCATAGGGGCGGCCGGGGAGAGCGTGGTCGCTGCCCCGCAGAGGCCGCCTGTCCCAGCTACTGAAGGCAGGAGGGAGTCCGTTTCGGTCGTGGGCGAGCTGCCCACGGAGGAAGTGCTGGTATCGTCCACTGCCGTGGCGCCATCCACGGTCCAAGCCCAAGAGGTGCTTGCCACGCCGGCGGTCCGGAGGCTGGCGAAGGAGATGGGCGTGGACCTGAGCGCCATCAAAGGCACCGGTCCTGGCGGAAGGCTCATTGAGGAGGATGTCAAGGGCGCGTCCAGAGCGGCCGAGAAGCCTCCTGTCCCCAAGAAGGTTGCCAAGTTCGACATCTACGGCTACCTCGACCGGGAGCCGCTCCGCGGCATCCGCAAGACCACCGCCAAGAAGATGCTCGAGTCGTCACAGAGGACCGCTCCCGTGCAGATGATGGAGGACGCGGACGTGACCGAACTGTGGGGCATGCGGGAGAGGCTCAAGGTCACGGCCATGGAGACGCGCAAGGTCAAGCTGACCTTCATGCCTCTCATCATCAAGGCCGTGGTCATGGCGCTGAAGGACAACAAGTACCTCAACTCCTCGCTGGACGAGGAGACCGAGGAGATCCTGGTCAAGAAGTACTACAACATCGGCATCGCGGTGGCCGTCGACGATGGGCTCATGGTGCCCGTGATCAAATTGGCGGACCAGAAGGAGCTACTGGACCTGGCCATGGAGATCGAGGAGCTGATCGCCAAGGCCAGGGAGCGCAAGATCGACCTGAGCGATCTGAAGGGAGGGACGTTCACCATCACCAACTACGGTTCGATGGGCGGGACCTATGGCACCCCGATAATCAACTACCCCGAGGCGGCCATCCTAGGGGTGGGTAGGATCAGGGACATGCCCTGGGTGAGGGACGGAAAGGTGGAGGTGCGCAAGGTCATGCCCCTTTCGCTCACCTGGGACCACCGCATCCTGGATGGCGGTGCCGCGGCGAAGTTCATGGGCGCGCTGCTGCGCTACCTGGAGGACCCGGAGCTGGTGCTGGCGTTCCATTAGCGGCTGAAGGTCCATTCCTGAGAAAGGTAGCGCTGCTCGGCGATCTCCTGAGCGCGGGCCATTTCCGCCTTGCTGATGTACCCGACGGAAGAATCGATACCTGCGCTGAATGAGGCCGCCAGGGCAGCCAGCACCCTCTCCTCGCTCGCTTGCGCATGCCGGTCAAGGCTGGTCACCCTTTCCCTGGCATCGCTCAAGCCCTTATCCTCGATCTTCTTCTTGCCTACCCTGAGCGCCTGGAACATCAGGTCCTCGTCCAGATGCAGGAGCAGGGTTCCGTGCTGCAAAAGGATCCCGCCCCGCCGGGTCTGAGCGCTGCCCGAGATCTTCTTGCCCTCCACCAATATGTCGTTTATGGGTTTGAACTCCGATGCCAGCCCTAGGGATCTGAGGGCCTGCACCACCCGGCCGCAGATGTCCGAGTAGCTGAGATCGATGTCCTGGGGCATGATGGGCTCCGGCGCGATCAGGCTGTAGGTTATTTCTCCGCCTTCCGCATGGAACACCGCTCCACCGCCAGTCCTTCGTCTGACCACGTCGATGCCCAGCTCGCGGCACCGCTTCAGGTCCACCTCATCCCCGATGTTCTGAAAGCAACCGATGGAGACCGCGCTCGGGCTCCAGCCGTAGAAACGGACCGTGGGGGGAGATGTCCGCATGGCCACGGATTCCATGATTGCCTCGTCGATGGCCATGTTCAAAGCCGCGGAGCGGGTCTCAAAGGGCAGCAGGCGCCACTTCATCTTCTTGCTTCCTGCAGCATCTCCAACAGGTCCTGCACCCGGAACCCCAGGAGCACAAGGTTGTTCACCCTGACGGTCTTCTCCAGCAGGTTCCTGGCCCGGCCCGGGTCCCTGAGACCTTCGGAGAGCGCGTCCTCCACGAGCGCCAATCCCTCCTCGGGGTACATGAAGAAGTCCCCGGTGAGTTGCACGCGGTTGTGCTCCGCATCGATACTCAGGCGAATGAGCTTGCCGTTACGGACCTTTCTCTCCACAAAGGGGCGCATGTTGTCGTTCCCAAAGAAGTGCGCAGGAGGACCTACGCCTGCAGCCCGGCCCATTTGGCCAGTTTCTCAGTGTTGATCCTGGCCCCGCAGATCGCCTTCCCGGTCTTCTCGTTGTAGAATGCCGGTACCCCCAGGGAACCGCCGCAGGCCTCCGAGATGGCATCGCCGAACTTGCGCATCAGCTGGGCGTTCTGCTCGTCGTGCCACACCTCCAGCAGTTCGATCTTCACCTTGGCGTCGGCCATGAACTTGTCCACCACCGGATGCAAAGCCCTGCAGTGAGGGCACTCCCTGCCATAGAACCAGATCAAGCGCTTGCCTTCTTCCGTCATCATTTCACCTTCTTGACAAAAAGACCACACCAGCACTCCCCGTACTCCTTCCATGTCTGTTGGATCTTGAAGTTGCAGGGGCAGATGAGTTTCAGGTCCTTCCCTCTATCGCCAGTGGTTATGCGGCACGGACAGAATTTCAGACCCTTGTTCCGCATGTTCTCCAGCACCCCTTCGGAAAGGGTCCTCACGCTCTCCTCTTCCTCCCAGAGCTTGAAATCCGATTTTTGCGCAAGGTCCTTCCAAGCGTTGATGACGTCGGCGGAGGTGTCTATGGCATAATGCACATCGCTCATGATGTTCATGGACTCGGAGCGATCGCACAGGACGAAGGCGTTCTTCGCGCCGCAGGTGGGGCATGTCTCGGGAGGCTTGATCCCATAGTGTATGTCATTGCAGACATGACAGCGCCAGAATCGTTTCTGCATGTTCATGGTTTGACCGTTCATGAATGACAGAGCCCTGAATATAAAGAATTGGATTTCCCTGGTTATTGGCCAAGCGCCTTGCTCAACAAGCCTTCGCGACAGCATTCTGCGATGCCTCCACACCAAACCAGGCAATGATTTATAGAAGCTGAGGGATTTCGCACCAACAGGTCGGCAACATGACCCCGTTCGACTCGCTGGTTTATGCAGTTTCGCTGCTGTTCTTCATCTTCGATCCATTTGCCAGCCTGCCGATATTCATATCGCTGACGAAGAATTTCGACGACGCCGAGAAGGCGAAGAGCGCCAACAACGCCATCTTCGTTTCGGGGCTGCTGTTCATCATCTTCACGCTCTTGGGCACCAACCTGCTCTCCTTGTTCGGCATCTCCATCGACGCCTTCCGCATCGCTGGCGGGCTGGTGCTGGTGCTCATGGCCATCGAGCTGATCTTCGGTCTGAACATCTCCCGGCAGGGGGAGCAGAACGTCGCATGGGTCATCATCGCCACCCCCATCCTCACCGGGCCAGGGGTCATCACCACCAGCATCCTGCTCACCTCGCAGGTGGGCATCTTCCCCACCCTGATGGCAGGGGTCATCGCTCTGGCGGTCACCTGGGGACTGCTGCGCAACGCCATACACATCGTGCGCCGGGTGGGCAGCAACACCATCGAGATCTTCTCCAAGATCATCGGCCTGCTGATCGCCGCCATGGCCATAGAGCTCATAATGGCAGGCGTGTCGGATTGGGTCCACGTGCACAACGCCGCGGTGCTGGCCTCCCTCCTCGGGTTCTAGAACGAAGACGAAGTCCATTCGGAGATTTCGAATAGGAGCCCTGCACCTACTTGGCTGCATGGGAGGAGGCATGGAGGAAGGGAAGGAGCGCATTGAGCGATTGAATGGAGCGCTGAGCATAAGCGAGAAAGCGGCCGAGGGTCCCTTTGCCCTGGGCATTAGGGACGCAAGGATCTGACCGATAAGGACCCGGCGGACCTGCATGAGCAGCTAAGGAGCACGCCTGGGAGCTACGCGGAGCCCTGCCTGCTGAGCTCGTTCAGGGCCGCTCGTGGCCTGAGCGAGAAGGAAGCAATGACGATCATGACCGCGGATGAACGCAAAGTCTTTATGACCTGCGCTCCGAAGACTCCCGGGAAAGGAGCAAGTGCGATGCCCAAGATCGAACCCAGCAGCAAATCGGATGCGAGAACAGCATCCCCTTAGACGAAACGAGGAAGATACTGGTGGACGGCAAGCAGGTCGGCATCAACGAGATCGACGAGATCTTCTCCCAGGTCCGGCCGCTCGGGCTCCGGGATGATGACGCCATCGCCGACGAGCTCATCAGCAGGGTGAAACAGAGCGATTTCGTCCCAGCGGGCAAGGAGAGGGCCTACCGCGCGGCTCTCTTGGACGAGTTCAAGAAGGGCTGAGGTTCAGTATAGCCCCGGGATGAGGCGGTACCTTACCTCCTCCAGATAATCGCGGTAGACCGGGTAGACGGAGAGCTTCTTCTCTTCCATCCTGATGCGGACCAAGAGCGCGATCATCGAGAGCGCCAGCAGCCCGATCGAGAGGAGATTGAAGCGGAGCAGCATCAGGCCGACTATGTAGATTATCTCGCCGAGGTACAATGGGTGGCGGATGTAGCGGTACGGTCCACCGGTGATCACCCCTCGCACCGAGGGCAGGATGGCGAACGCCCGCCTCAGGGTCAGGATGGCGGCAACCGCGATCAGCACCCCCGGTACCGCGACCACGATCCCCCACCAAAAGGAGTAGTCGGCTGGTAGGAACGCCACGTTGTTCAAGATGAAGAATGGCAAAAGGAAGGAGATCATGGGCACCCAGATCTCAGATGCGTAGGTAGGCACCAGTGGCCGGGCGCGCACGATGAAGGAGTATGCGGCCAGGAGGTTGAGCGGGATGGAAGCGAGGACCTCCACTCGGATGAGGTTGTCGTAGGTGCGCGTGGAAGAGTAGACCGAGACGCCTACCAGTACCAGGAAGAGACCGGCGAGGGCGTAGTCGATCTGTTTCTCAGCGATCAGCACCGATCTTACCATAACCGACCTATGTGGTGATGAGGCCAACGTATCTTAAAACCCTGTTCGACGCGCATCATGAGGTGGGGACATAACCATGCGCCCACCAGAGGGCCGAGATGATGATCACTTCCAGGAGGATGGCCAGCATCACTACTTTCCGGGTGCTCTTGCTTCCTGGAGCATGAGGAAGGATGGCTGCCACTATCACCGCGGAAATGGTGAACATCAGAGATAGGAAACCGATGATGATCAGGGTGGAAAGGACGTAGTAAGCTGGCACGCCCAGGTCCCCGGCGCTGAAGGTGAGGAGCACCAGAGCCCCGAGCGCATAGGCGAGCAGCAAGTCCCCCCTGGAGAATGCCGCGGTCCTTTCCTCACCCTGGTGCAGGAGCACGGCCAGAGCGAGCAAGAGGAACATGCCCATGCCTATGCCCATCATGAGCCCCGAAGCCAGGCGCAGAAAGTTGTTCGTCTCGTAAAGGTCCAGCTGGGAAGCGAACCCGTCCAGTGTATAGAAGCCGATGCCGATCGCGCCAGCGGCGATGATGAGCAATTCCGGCCTCTGTGCTTTCCCTTGCCGTCGAAAAACGAGAAAGATCGCGAAGACCGCCAGAAAGCCGAGGTAGGTGCCGGTGTCCCGGGCGCACATCGGGAGCTGATAGCCTCCTTCGAAGAAGGAGCGCGCAGGTATCTGATGGCAGATCGAGTACCCGATATTCCATAGAAGCTGCGAGAACGGGTCGATTGGTATGGCCATCCGAGGCAGAAACAGAATAAAGGGATAAAAAGAAGAGGTTTCGGTCCGGCTTACATGAAGAATGTTACGCCGAGCGCGATCACAATCACGACCCAGCACAGCACACTGAGGACTATACCCGCGATCGCAAGCAGGAGGCAGTTCTTGGCCACATGCCGTTTCTCGGGGTTGGGGTCATTGTTCCATACGAGGAACATGATGAAACCGATCAGTATGCTGAAGAACGATACCAGATACAGTATGTACTTCAGGGCACCCAACGACTCCTGTTGTTGCGGCTGCTGGCCATATTGCGGGGGCGGCGCCTGCTGCACATTCTGCGGTCTGCCGCAGTGAGGGCAAACGTTGTACTCCATTGGTATCTGTCGCCCGCATCCGGTGCACATTCTTGTCTGACCACTTTGACCATCTGTCAATTCAACTTTCCTCCTTAGTTTAGTCAGCCCGGAGCCGACCAAAGTATTGGAAGATAAATCTCTTGCCAGTACTTAATACATTTCCTCATTGAGGGGGGGAAAATGAAAGCCTGGCTAGGTGATTTCTGCACCGCTGTTTTCGATGCGGCCTGCTCCTGCTGCCCTCGGAATGGTCGTCCTGGCTTGCTCACCTGGGGTCGCGGGGCCTGCCGCACTCGGGGCAGAACTTTTGCGTGGTGGAGATCTGGTTGCCGCAGCCTGGGCAGACTCTGGTCGTCGGCTCCTGAGCGGTGGATGGCTGAGCCTCGGCCGCCGCCGACATGGGCGCCTCTTTGCCGCAGAAGGGACAGAAGCGCATGCCCTCCGGCACCTCCCGACCGCAGCCGGTGCACAACCGCATCCTCTGCGTCGGCGCCGTCGCGATGGGCGGAGCGGTGCCGCCGCTGTTGGGCCTGCCGCAGTACGGGCAGAAGTTGAGCTCAGAGGGAAAGTCCCTGCCGCAGCCCATGCATTTGACCTTCGCCCGCGTGTCGACCATCGCCGCTGAAGGAGCAGGACCAGTGGGTCCCTTCCTTCCGCAATAAGGGCAATAGGCCAATCCCTCCGGCACCTCTCGGCCGCATCCAGGGCAGAGCCGTTTGGGCGCGTTGGGAGCGATCTCCACCTTCGCGGAGGTCGGTCCGGGGCGCCCGCAATAGGGACAGAAGTTCAATCCTTCTGGCACGTCCCGGCCGCAGCCAGGGCACAACCTGGTCGTCTTGGGTTCGGCAGAGGCAAGGGCCGGCGCTGATGGAGCGACGGCGGCGGGCGATGGGACCGAAGGTGACGCTCCCGTGTCCGCTCTCCCGCAGTAGGGGCAGAAGGTCATGTTCACCGGGATGTCCCGCCCGCAACCGGGGCATCTCTTCATATCCCTCTTGCTCGCTGAGGGCATAGGCGGGGTCGTCCTAGCATAGGGTGCGCGATTGCCGCAGCTCGGGCAGAAGTTGAGGCCGTCAGGCACCTGCTTGTTGCACTGCGCGCAGGTGACCATGTTCTTCGGCGGCTCCGGGGCGGCCGCTGGCGGAAGAGGAGCGGATTGGCCGGCGGTGGGCCGTCCGCAATAGGGGCAGAACCCAAGGCCTTCTGGCACTTCCTTCCCGCATCCGGGGCAGGTCCGAGCACCAGGCGGCAATGCGGTCTGGACCTGGTAGTCAGATGGCGCGTCCGCGCCTTTCGCCTTCCCGCAATAGGGACAGAACGCGTGAACGGTCGAGATCTCTCGGCCACAACCCGGACACAATCTCATTCCTTCCTGCATGTGATGAACCCCTCTCCTGTGAAAGACAGATGTCCCGATATGCGCTAGGAGGATTATTAGGTTTTGACTGCCAGTCGGCTGCTGACCTCTGAAGCGCTACCTCTGGTCGATGATCCTGATCAGATGGTAACCGAACTCCGTCTTCACCGGGCCGACCACTTTGCCCTTCTGACCGTCGAAGGCGGCCTTCTCGAACTGCGGGGCCATCTGCTTCCTGCCGAACCAGCCCAGATCCCCGCCCTTGGCTGCGGAGGGACACTTCGAGTACTTCTTAGCCAGGTCGGCGAAGTTCTCGCCGTTGCTGATCCTACCCATGAGCATCTTCGCTTCCTGTTCGGTCGGCACCAAGATGTGGGCCGCATTGCACTTGACGACCATGCAGCCCGCATCGGGCTGCACATTCAAAAAGATTCCCGCGAGTCCATCAGCCTTTCATAAGGCTTCGTCATCCCCGCATGAAACGCACGGGGTCGAAATCAAAGCGGGACGTGCAAAACCTAGATGTATGCGCGAGCAGTTCCTAATCGCATGTGGCGACCGCTGGACATCGTCGAGTGGAAGGGCAAGCGTCGGGCTGGCTTGGATGATGTGAGGACCAGTGTCGCAGAGATCATCTCCATGGTGAGGAACGGCGGGGACCGTTCGCTGCGCGACCTCACGGTCAGGTTCGACAAGGTGCAACTCCAGGACATCGCCATCAGCAAGGAGGTGCGCCAGAGGGCGCTGAAGGAAACAGATCAGAAGCTGATCGCCGACCTTCGCTCGGCGGCCGAACGGATCAGGCGCTTCCACGAGATGCAGATCAAGAATGCCTCTTGGATGAAGGAGGTCGAGCCAGGAATCCATCTCGGGGTCAAGCTCACCCCTTTGCGCCGGATAGGCGCATACGTTCCGGGGGGAAGGGCCTCCTATCCGAGCACGGCGCTCATGTGCGTCATCCCCGCCAAGGTCGCCGGAGTGAAGGAGGTGGTGTGCTGCACCCCGCCGCCGGTGAACCCGCTCACCCTGGCGGCGCTGGAGATCGCGGGAGTGGACGAGGTCTACCAATTGGGCGGTGCGCAGGCGATAGCGGCCATGGCCTTGGGGACCGAGAGCATCCGACCGGTGCAGAAGATAGTCGGCCCGGGCAACGTCTATGTGACCGCGGCCAAGATGCTTTTGCGCGAATACGCCGAGATAGACTTTCCTGCGGGGCCGAGCGAGGTGGCCATCATCGCGGACTCGAGCGCGAACCCGGACTTCGTCGCCTCGGACATCTTGGCGCAGGCGGAGCACGACCCTCGGTCGGCGTGCATCCTGATAACCACTGATGCAGATGTGGCAGACAAGGTGGGCGCAGCAATGGAGATCATGCTGCGCACGGCGGCCCGCGGGGACATCCTTTCCCGCTCGATGGAGAACACTGGTTACGTTATCGCTAAGGACCTGAACGAGGCGGCGGAAATTTCGGACGAGGTGGCGCCGGAGCACCTGTCCATCCAGACCAGGGAGCCGCTGAAGGTGCTGGAGAAGGTGCACAATGCAGGTTCGATATTCATCGGTCCGTACGCCCCGGTGGCCTGCGGTGATTACGCTTCCGGCACCAACCACGTGCTCCCCACCGCCGGCTATGCGGCCTTGTACTCAGGCCTGGACACCCGGCATTTCTGCAAGACCTCTTCCGTGCAGATGCTTGACAAGCAAGGCCTGGAGCGCATCGCGGATGTGGTCGAGAGCTTGGCGGAAGCGGAAGGGCTCAAGGCGCACGCGGGATCGGTCCGCATCCGCAGGACTGGCTAGATGCCAAAGACCGATCTGGACCGAAGCGAGCTGCGGACTTCCTGGGAAAGCCAGTACGCAAGAAGCAAGCGCCCTTGGCGCGGTCCGGCGGACCATGCGCTAGAATTCTCCGCGCAAGAAATGGTCCTGGAGTTGGGCTGCGGCAATGGGAAGGCGCTGCAACCCATCCTGGAGGCAGGCTGCCATTGCGTCGCCATCGATCATTCCGCGAACGCCCTGCGCGCTTGCACCCTGCTAAGGAGGGCGAAAGGCGACCTGGAGCTGGTGCGAGGGGACATCGGAGAGCTTCCGTTCGCCGATGCCCGGTTCGAGCGGGTGCTTGGCATCCATGTCCTCGAGCATCTGTTGCTTCAGGCGCGCAGGCAAGCGGCCAAGGAGATCGCCCGGGTCATGGCCCCGGACGCCAGACTGGACGTAATCGTCTTCGGAAGGAATGACATGCGATATGGCAAGGGGGAGGAGGTGGAGAAGGACACCTTCTGCCGCGGTGATGGCATAATCTACCATTATTTCGACGAGGAGGAGCTCACTTCGCTCTTCCCAGAGCTCGTCCCCCTCAATGCGAGCAAGCGCACCGCGGAGAAGCGTTTCGATTCGGTGAAACACATCCGGGAAGAGCTGGTCGCTTCGTTCAGAAAGATGCCAGGGTGTATGTCCGATCGATCCGGCCGGTACCAATGCTCAAGCCTGGCCATTTTGAGCCAAGGCTCCAGATGAGCGAATGGATAGTGGGAACATTCAAGAGGGCCGCGTCCACATTGCTGAGGTCTAGCTAAGCCGAGCAAGTCGGGGGTTGAAGGAGGCATTCATGAGTTACTTTGAGGCCGACCGAGAAAAGAGGACCGTTGCGGACCTGAACAGCAGAGACTTCGAGACCTTCCTCAAGGCCAACGAGTTGGCATACGTCGAGTTCTACATACCCGGCTGCTCGCATTGCAGGCGCATGGATCCCGTGTTCCTATCCTTGGCCGTCGACCTGGAGGACAGGGTCGGTTTCGCCAAGGTCAATGCGCCCGCCAACCTGGATGTGGCCTACCTGTACGACGTCTCTGTCACTCCCACCTACATAGTCTTCGCCAGGGGAGAGGCGGTCGATAGGGTGGTGGGAGAGGCCAGCATCGAAGTCCTTAAGGGTAAGCTGCTCTCACGCCTCTAGCTTGCGAATTTTCTGCTGAAGGGGGAAGAGAAACTTACATGAGCTCTATTTTCCGTTGAACTTGTGACCGTTCATCGATAAATTCTTGGATACAAAAGCACCAATGGGCCATGAAGTGGTCATCGCCAAGAATAGCACCCAAGGCGTATAGAAGGGCGTTCTTGCATTTTTGCCTAGGTAACATCGTCTTTCTATAAGGCCAAGAACCATCTCATCGACCCCGTTCAGCGAGGAGAAGAGTTAGGCACCATCGCTTGCCTTTTTCCAGTTGGATGCGCGGAAGAAATCTGGGGCTCATACTCCTCATCGTAGTGATCCTCTTCGTCGCCTCATCCTTCACCTTCCTCACCATCCAAAATGACAAAAGGATCACTCCGAACGATCAGTTCTTCGTCGTTTCCATCGCTTCCTCGCCCCACATCAACGCCTCCAATTGGACCCTCAGGGTGGATGGCCTGGTCGACCATCCTCTGAACTTAAGCTACGACCAGCTCAGAGCGTTCCCCGAACGGACCGAGGCGGTGACCCTGGACTGCGTTACCGGCCGCAGCGCCACCGCCTACTGGACCGGTACCAGTCTTGACAACGTGCTCGGTCAAGCAGGAGTGAAGCAAGGCGCCTTCAAGGTGGTCTTCCATTGCGCGGACGGCTACACGACCGACCTGACCCTGGCGGAGGTGCAGCGTTCGGATCCCATTCTGACCTGGGGCATGAACAACGTAACTTTGCCGGTGGACCATGGTTATCCCCTAAGACTGGTGGCACCGGACAACTTCGGCTACAAGTGGGCCAAGTTCATCGTGGAGATCGAGGTCGTGAACTATGATTATGTCGGCTATTGGGAGAGCGCCGGTTGGGCGGACGATGCGCGCATCAGCCCCATTTCCGATTGGCACGTGCACGCGGTCCTCCTGAGCATCGCGGCTGTCCTGGGCGGTTTCTCTGCACTCTCGGGCATGAGGAACTCGAAGAGCGCCACCATCGCCAAACGGATCCCCGCGATCTTCGCCAAGAAGTACCACCGCTACGTCAGCGCATCGTTCTATCTAATCCTGTTCAGCACGTTCATCTACTGGTCGATCACCACCTACGACCTTCGAGGGGCGGTCTTCTACACCTTCCACGGCCGGATCGCCCTTCTGACCATCCTGTTCTCCGTCGTCGGGGTCGTTTCTGGCATCCCGATACTGGGTGGCTCAGGGAAGTTCAAGCTGATGCACTGGATGTCGAACATGGGGGCATTCCTGCTGCTGCTCATCACCATCGTGCTTGGAATAATGCGGGCCATTGGTGATTAAGATGGGTTTGGGATAAGTGGCGAAAGCCAAACAATAACGGAATGATGTCAGAGATCGATCGCATCGGAAAGAGACCAATTGCATGCAAGCTATCTTATCGGGGCAAGGCATCTTACGAGACCGATGGCGTTCGACCCGTTCTCTTTCGACAACATGATAATGCTATTCGGCGGGATCGCCTTGGCGTTGCTCATAGGCCTGCTGGTCATCGCCTTGGTCCTGGCCATACTGATCGTCTTTTCGATAAGGACGGGGCGCATGGTCTTTCCCCGCCTGCTCCTGGCGGGCATGGCCCTTGTGGACGGCGCCATTCGGGCACTTTGTGGCCTTTTGGGCGTAGACGACAAGGAATTGAGCACATTCGCGATCAGGCTGCACAACCGTATGAACCGGGAGAAGTTCGACCGCATCCCGGCTGACCGCAAGGCAATATTCCTGCCGCAGTGCCTTCGTTCCGCTAAATGCCCGGCGCATCTGACGCCTGACGGGCTGATATGCGAGCGGTGCATGCGCTGCGAGATCGGTCGATCGATCGATCATCTGGAGGCCCAGGGCTATCACGTGCACATCGTCCCCGGTTCCACTTTCGTCAAGCGCCTGATCAAGGCGGAGAAGCCGAAAGGGGTCATCGGGGTGGGCTGCCTGATGGAGGTGCGCGAGGGCCTCATGCTCGCCGACAGACTGGGGCTCGTGGCCATGGGAGTGGTCACCTTGAAGGACGGATGCATCGAGACCCTGGTCGATTGGACCGAGCTGAACGAAGTGGCCGAGAGCGGGAAGGACAAGCTAACGGTCTGACGGAACGATTCTCATTATGTGAGAAAAGAACCAGACCCAATTCATATCTTACCAATGCAGCTCGATTTCATGAACCTTGCATTTCCATTTTGATGGTCAGCAAAGTTGATATGGTTCACCTTCGAGTATTGAAATATATGCCTACGCCTAACATAAAAGAGAAAGGAACAAAGGAAGATCCATGGATATTGAAAACACCTTCCGGGGAGTCGGAATTCACAGCATACCGCGAGGAAACTTCAGACCCGCCAGCCGTTGTGGTCAAAGTGGGTTAGACGGAACTTAGATATCATCTGCGTTGTCTTGAGGACCTGCAAGCCATGCTCAGGTTACTGGGAGATTGGATGCCTTTGGGGAATGCAGACGAACAGAAGCCCGCCAAGGAGGGGACGGTCGAAGCGTGGGCTCGATCACCGAACAATCCGGTTGGTGGTTGGTATGGACTCAAGAAAGGCTTGCGCGGACGTTTTGCAACCTACATCCCCCAATTATAGAGGCTCTAGGCCTAGCCGAAATCGAACATAACCCAAGGAACAATCGAATGCGAGCTGTTTGAGAAGATACAATCCTAGAGGAATAGAGAAGGTCCATTCAGGCGAAACCCTATCGACTTATTCTCATCGGCCGAGGTAACGATCAAGCCTTTCGAGTTGAGCATTCCCTATGTCGATTGCCAAGCTGGTCATCCAGACCTGGCTCGGATAGTCAGTGCCCAGATACACCATATCGATGTACGCCATGATATTGTCATGAGTGTATCGTACGCCCGCATATCCCGTAATATTTGTCAGGTTGAATCCGCCCTGCAACAACATTCCAAAGAACATGTTTGATCCTGTCAACCCCACTCCGGGTGAGTTCCCTCCACCTGGAAATTTCTTAAGGTAGCCGCTATCTCTCATTCCAATATCCTCCGGCGAGAATAGGGGAGTATCAAATTGCCTCGATTCATTCAAAGCGATGCGGCAATGCTCCAGTGAGTCGAACGCGTAAAGATAGGCGACATGTAGTATGTGGAGTTCTTGACCATGATAACTCGTTGCGCCGAGGTCGTATTCTCAAAAGTCTGAATGACGGAATCAGACCTCCTGTCCAGCTCATGCCATCCAGGTTCAATGTCTCCGGTATGTATGAGCATTTGATCAAGGATCGGCTCGGGTTGATTCAGGAGGATAAAGGTAAAGCTAGCCATAATGACAATGACGGCAACGATGACGCCAAAGATCTTCTGCCTCTTGCTAACCATCCAACCACCGCAATATGTTCAGGTCGAGGATAATAAGAGTTGTTGTAGCAGAGCATCCCTGACTGGTTGGATGACATTAAATGGTTTAGGTCCAGGATCTATCATGACGCGGTGAGGTTCAGCTTATGATAACAATGGCCTCAATACGATGGCCAGCATACGAAATACTAATAGTTCGATTATTGAGCTAGTAGTTTGGGATGGATAAGGGAAGTATCGGGCATGAAATCCTAAATATACCGCTGCGATTTTACCATCGTGAACAAGAAGCAGATCGCGTTGCTAGCCATATTCGGTGGGGCCTTCGTTTTCCTGTTGAAGCTCTTGGCCTTCTTCACATCCAACTCAGTGGCTCTACTTTCCGACGCCATGGAGTCGATAATAAACATCGTGGCGTCGATCATGATGTTCACTGCTCTGATCATCGCGGCCAGGCCAGAGGACGAGAAACACAAGTACGGGCATCAGAAGGCAGAGAACATCTCAGCCCTGGTTGAAGGTGTGCTCATCATCATAGCTGCTGTGCTGATCATTGAGGCAGCCCTAGGTCGCCTATTCAACCCCGTGGCATTTGATAACATCAACCTCGGCATTATCATCTCATTAAGCGCCACCTCTTTGAACGGTCTGCTCGCAGTGCTCATGTGGCGCGAGTCGAAGAGAAGCCGATCCATGGCGCTGGAAGGAGACGCCAAGCACCTCTTCTCCGATGTGATGTCGTCCATCGGTGTCGTAATCGGCCTATTCATCGCAAGTGTCACCGGGCTCTACATCCTTGACCCTCTCATCGCACTAGTGGTGGCAGCGCTCCTGATCAAGATGGGGATAGATGTCTTCCGCAAGACCAGCCAAGACCTAATGGACTCTAGCTGCGAGGAAGAGGAGAGGACAATCATCGCGATCCTGGAGAAGAGCCAGGGCTACCTGGAGTATCACGAGCTGAAGACTAGAAGGTCTGGGCACAAGGTCTTCATGGAAGTGCACCTCTGCGTGGATGGGGATGTGTCGGTGACAAAGGCGCACGATCTGACGGTGAGGATCGAGAAGGAGCTGGAGCTTGCAGTTCCCGGCATTGTGCCGAACATCCATATCGAGGATCAAAACCAATGCCAGAAGCATAAGGCCGAGGAGCCGCAGGCAAAAGGAGACACGTTGTGATGAGCGGCCGAAAGTCATTCTTTCGAGGCAAGGCTGGCCCCTGTCTATCGTACATTGCACATATGGTTCGGTGCAATAGGCGAAGGGAGCCGACACGCAACGATTCACCAAAGTCTTGAGTTCAACCAGCAACCATAGCGATGGAAATAGAATCAAGCAACCTGAATCTCGAGAAGAAGAAGAAATTGATTTAATTAGAGCTTGCTTTCCGCAGGGATGATTCTGGCAAAAAGGGATCCGAGCTCTCGCTGTAAATAGTATGTGGCAACCCTTAGATCAATCAGTGTTCGGCGTTCCCCGCATCGTAGCTAATGAGATCAATTCATTCTCGACCAGAATTCGATCGCCATCGTAGGATATATCGAGACGATCTGACCGGGCGTCCTGAGCGAGCTTGACTCACCGTTCCATCATTTCATTGCAGCGGACGAACTAACGATCTTGCCAGTTGTCCCCGGCATCATCTCGATCGGCCCGTCTCATTCCTCGTCCTTCTACGTTCCCTTGAGCCCGCTCTGGGGCACGGTTGTGACGAACCTCGCTCCGCGCCCCGGCGCCCCCGCCTCCGCGATGGTGATGCCGGTGATGGACAGTATCTCGCGGGAAAGGAACAGGCCGAAGCCGTGGTCCTTCCCGGAGCCGCGCGTGAAAAGCTTCTCCTTCATGTCCGCCGAGATGCCGACACCGTCGTCCTCGCAGATGATGGCGCGAGCGCCTTCAAGTTCCTCGACGAAGAAGTGGAAGGCGGTGATGTTGCCGCCATGCCGCACCGCGTTGTGTATCAGGTTATGGAACACTTTGACGATCAGAGGGTCAGCGAACACCTCTGTGTCAACTGGAACGTCGTTCACCACCTTAATCGGTCCGGACGGGACATCTTTGGTGCATTCATCCACCAATGCCCGGACATCCTGCCAGATGGGGGCATGTACTCCGATGTCCTCGTATTCCTTGGTGAACTGGATCATGGCGGAGATCCGTTCCGCAGCGGCTTCGGCCTTCAGGAGATGCTCGTCGGACGAGTGCTCGAACTGCTTCTTCTCCAGCAGGGTCAAGTTCCCCGTAAGCGCCATCAGCTGGTTCTTGATGTCGTGCCGGGTGATGCTCGACAGGAGATTAAGCTTTCTACTTGCTTCTTGCAACGCATCCTCAGCCAGCTTGCGCTCGGTGATGTCCCTTACGATGCCTAGGATTGCCGGGCCAAGAGGCAGGTGCAACGGACCCAGTGCTACCTCCACGGGGATGGTGCTGCCGTCCTTGTGCACATGGTGGCTCTCGAACGTGTAACTCTCGCCCGCGAGGACAGCATTCCATAAGTTTGACTTCCCCTCTAGGATCGCATCCGGATCGATGTCCTCAATGGACTTGGAAAGCAGCTCCTCCCGGGAATAACCGAGGCTCTGACATGTCTTCCGGTTGACATCAACTATATGGCCCGTCTCGTCGTGCAAGATGACGCCGTCGGCAGCCTGGTCCAAAATAGTGCGGTACCTTTCCTCACTCTCCCGTAGCGCCTCCTCCCCTCGATGCCGCTGCACCACCACCTGGATGCGGTGCTTGAGCTCGGCATACTGCGGCACCGACTTGCCGCCTTTTTGCAGATAGGAATCAGCGCCGTTGTTCAAAGCCTCGATGACCACCTCCTCTCATCCTTTGCCGGTGAGAATGAATGGCGTCCCATCGCCCGCGGCCCGTAGTGATCTTAGGAATTGGATGCCGTCCTCTTCCGGCATCTGGTAGTCGGACACGATGACATCATAGCACTTTTTGGCGAGCTCGGCCATGGCCTCCCGTACCGAGCAAACGGTGTCCACTTCCATGGCCTCAGACATCTCCAGGAAGCGCTTCGTTAAGGTACAAATGTCCGCCTCATCATCGACGGCCAGGACCCGAATTGGGGATAGGGACATGTGTAACGGTATTCATACGATATGCCCCTATTTATGGCTCGCAGATGAATATCGGTCTCTGGCGCTCGCAGAGATCGAAGACGTGCTTGAACTTCGCCTCGGCAATCGCTCTCACTTTCAAGGGATGAGCCAGCACCACCTCGAACCCATGCCGCTCAATCGTCTCATAGATGAACTCCCAGATGCCCGTCGATTCGAGGACGAAGCTGGCGTCCTCGAACCGGTCCAGGAACTCGTCTAGGCCCTCCACCGTGGAAGGTATCCTGTCGTTCGACAGGACCTTCCCGCTCACATCCATCACGCACGCCTGACAAAATTCTTTATGCACGTCCAGTCCTACGTATAAACGGTCTTTCGCCGCCATCGTTGATCACCAACATCGATATTGGCGGAGGACCTCTTTTACATCCCGTTCCCCTTACCTTTTTCTTCCTTCTATCCTCCTCTTTCTACTAACCCAACTAACCATTTCATCTGAGCTATCTTCATCTGGCTCATTCTCTAATGATCGGTTAGTTGGTGGTTAGAAGATGGTTAGTCGATGATTAGAAGGACTATCTGGCCATTATTCACCGTCATTTACCATCTAATAATCACCTATTTCGTCCCAAAGCAACAAATCATAAAGGCTGATACTCGACTATATGGACAGCTTGCAAGGTTAAGTGGAAAAATGCTTGTCATGGAAGACCTTGAGAAGGAGTATGTTCGCACCATTACCGCATTGAACCGAACAGGAATTTTAACCCTTCTTCCACGATCGGAGAATTTAGGGGTGATTGGAATTGACGGAAAAGAGTATCCTGTACCAACTCAAGAACAGCTGCAAGAAGTATTTACACGCAATAAGGAATTGGTTGATAGGAAAATGCGGCAAGGATTTACTCAGCTTCAGTTAACGCCGATCGCAATGCCGACATCACAACTTATTGATTGGGTAAAAAGTGCTGTTCTTAAACACGTCACAGCCGGAAAAATTATTCAAACAAAACAGAATTCCACTGATGCTGATATACCGGTTCGTGTCAATACTGGTAAACCGCTCTGGATATGGGATACGGTACGTCAAGCAGTG
>Ga0315279_10001588_pt1 | contig 37315 bp, 31 predicted proteins | sample YL17G06_20_MG_FD_203694 | JGI IMG/M metagenome (GOLD analysis project Ga0315279, IMG submission 203694) | Sediment microbial communities from Yellowstone Lake, YNP, Wyoming, USA - YL17G06_20 | ecosystem: Environmental > Aquatic > Freshwater > Lake > Sediment | place: USA: Wyoming | collected...
CGCTCTGGAAGCGGCGCCTCCGCCTCCGCCGCCTCCGCCAGCCCGGCTCAGGGTCTCCGTGCGCTCCGGCGGCAAGGTGACGTCCGAGGGGTCGACGCTGCGGCGCCGCGCGCGCACCGCCGACGAGGAGCCGGCCGTCGACGTGATATCCGCGAAGCTCTACGACGACACGCCGAGCTGCGTCACGCTGGGACTGCCGGACGCGGCGAAGGGCAGCAACGCCACGAGGGGGGCTCGCGTCTACGTGGAGAGCGCCGTGCTGAACACGTGCACGAAGAGGCGCGCCGGCGGCGAGTGCGTCGACAGGAGCACGCTGCAGATAGCGCGCGACGGGGCGATCAGCGGCGACGTCGCGAAGTTCGCGGGCGGCAAGCTGACCGCCGACGACGAGGCCATCGAGACCGAGGTGTGCTTCGTCCCGCAGGTCGGCATGGCCGACTGCGCGCTCGAGATCCGATGGTCGATCAGGACCAATCACGCGGCGCAGGCCGCCGCGCGAGAGGCGGTCGCCAGGGCCCAGACCGGCGACGCTGACAAGAATAAGAAGAAGAATAACGCAGAAGCCAGGGGCTTCCCGCACTGGCCGATGCCCCCCGAGCCTCCTCATCCTCCTCCCCCTCCGCCGCACGTCGACAACCAGTACGAGCTCGCGGAGTGGTGTCTCGCGCACGATGACAACTGCACTGGCATAATCGTGATCGAGACCATCGTCGAGTGCGCGGGATCGGCACACTTCAGCCCGTCAATGGGCGCGTGCGTCGGCGGCAGACCGGGCGGCTACAGCCCAGCCAAGCTGCTGCTCCCGGGGCTGTTCGTGATCTTTCTGATAATCATCGGCATCGTCGCATGCGCGGTGGCGGTGCGCTCCGCGCATCGCCACGACCACCCCGGCTGATGTCGCGATCGCGCAAAAAAAGATAGTAATAGAACAGGAATGATTTGCATGCATGTTCATTTTGGCATCAGCGCATTACATATCGCATCATCGTCGCGTCAGGCGCCTGACGGGAGGGAGATGCGACGGCGGCTGCTCCTGCTGGCGATATCGCTCGTCGCCTCGTCTCTCGCGCGCATCCCGTCCTACAGCGACTTCTGCGCCGCGCCGAGGGGTCCCGCCAGCCCCGCCGACGCGCTGTACCCGCTCAGGTTCGTGGTGTGCAGCGACACGGCGCCAGACGGCCCAAGGAGCGGGTTCTACGCCGTGGACCCCCACGTGTGCGCGCGCCATCTTTTTTTGATATCGCTGACAGTGAAAAAAAGTGCCCTCGTCCGCTCGATACGGTCGCTGTCGCCCAGGCCGAGATTCGTCATAAACTGCGGGGACCTGGTGGTCGTGGGGCCGGGGACCAACGAGTCCGCGGCGTGGACCGCTGACCTGTTCGACGTCATCGACGGGTGCTGCGACGAGATGCCCTTCTACTTCGCCAGGGGGAACCACGACCGGCCGCCGGAGAGCTACGCGGAGGCGGTGGAGCTGCCGCTGCACTACTCCTTCGACTGGGGCGGCGTGCACGTCGCCGCGATAGACACGGGCGCCGCCGGCGCGAGCGCGGCCGAGCAGCTGGCCTGGCTGGACTCTGATCTCGCGAACGCGACGGCGGCGGGCAGCGACTGGGCGTTCGTCGCTCAGCACCACCCGCTCTTCTCGACGAGCTGGAAGGGCTGCATCGCCAGGACGCGGCAGCTCGGCGAGCTCGAGGGCGCGCGCGGCGTCGCCGCCGTGTTCAGCGGCCACGACCACGACTACGAGCGGATATACCCGCTGCTGGGGCCGCACTGGTTCGTCGTCGGCACGGGGTGGGCGAACGACGGCGCGAAGATGTACAGCGACGAGTGGTCCGCCAGGTTCGAGCGATACCACGCGTTCCTGATCGTCGACGTGCTGGACGAGAACGTGACGCTGATCCGCGCGGTGCGCAGCGATGATCCGGACAGGGTCTTCGACGAGGTGCGGATAGACAGGAGCCGCCCGTTCGACTGGTACGGCCGGGGCGGAAACTACTCCACAGCGTGCTCGTCGTTCCGGGTCGGCGACCCTGCGGCTGCGCTGAAGGTCACCGCCGGCGTCGTGCTGCTGCTGATCCTAGTGACAATGGCGACGCTCGGGGCGCTGACGGCTTCAGGGGCCGCGGCGCGCGACAGGAAGCGTGTCTAAAAAAAGCGAATCTTCATCTTTCTGAGTCCGACGAATGCGAACAGCCCTCCGGCGCAGCCCAGGATCACAAGCGCCGAGCTCATCGCCGCCAGGAACGCGGCGACGGCCGGCGCGTCCTCGTCCTCTATGGGCTTCAGGCCGAGCACGCGCCCGAGGCACACTATCATGCCGTAGAAGACCGCCCAGACCCAGCCGACGACGCCGACGACGACGGCCCATGCCCATCCGAGCAGCCGCGCCGCCGCGGAGCGCGAAGGCGGCTGCGGCGCCAGCAGCGCCAGCACCTCCGACGCGCGCCGGCGCGACGAGATGGCCGAGAGCAGCTCCCTGCCGCACGAGAACCGGCCAGTCGCCGGCGCCATCTCGGCCAGCAGCGCCAGCAGCGCGGACGCCCTCGACGCGACCGGCTCGCTCACGTTCTCCCTCTCGCGCAGCCACCGCAGTGTCTCCGTGCACAGGAGGTCGAGCGCGACGTCGCCGCTCCACGGCGCCGGCGCCGGCGTCTCGTTGCCCCTCCTCTCGCCCCGCTCCTCGACGACGACGCCGCCGTCGAAGGCGTCGGCGGCGCGCAGCCACGCGCCGGCCGGGTCGCGGTCGACCGGCGCGACGTGCACGTACCAGCGGGAGACGCCCTCCGCCAGCTGTCTGCTGCCCACCACGACGAGGCGCACGGGCGGCGCCTGGCTGGAGTTGAACAGCGCGAGCGCGAGCGCCGACCGCACCAGCGCCGCCGAGACAGCCATGCGGGTGCCGTTGACGCCGACGGCCACGGCGTCGACGGGGCCGGGCGGCTGCAGGTCGGCGACCAGGCCGAGAGCGAGCGCGGCGTCGAGGACTCGCGAATCTGGCGACGAGCAGTCCACGAATGTCCCTCCTCCCCCGGTCGCGTTCGTCCTCGACGCCGCCGCGTCGCCAGCCTCTGCGGCGCCGCGCGCGAAGTACACATCGTTCGCCGCCGCCGCCGCCGCGGCGATACATGTCGAGATCAGAAAAAAGAGGCGCGCCGTCTGCCGCCGCATCCGAAAAAAAACAATAATTGTTTTTGATTTTGTTTTTTGTTCTTCTACTCGGCCAGGGGACCATCCCTGCGACGATTCTCTCTCTCTGTGACACGAGACAGATGTGGGAGCAATTCTGCGAGGCGAACCCGGACCTGGCGCGCGAGCTGGTCGCCGCCGTTCGGCGCGGCGCGAGGCTCACCACGCACCTCTCGGAGCGCCCAGAGATATCGGCGAGCGCCGTCGCGGCGTCGCTGGGCGGCTCTGCCGAGCGCGTCGCCGCGGCGCTGCACGCAGCTCGCCGCGCGTCGGAGTTTGACCAGCCAGCGGACGCGCTCGACCCTGGCGAGCTCCTGCCGTGCATGTCGGTCCTGCTGGCCGAGAAGGACGGCGACGCCGACCTCGCGCTCGACGCCGACGGCACGCTGCTGACCTGCTGCAGGGCCAGGGTGGCGCCGGGAGCCGGAGGCGCGCCGGCGCCCCACATCGACGCGAACCTGCAGACGCCGCCGTGCGCCAGACAGACGCCGCAGGGCGGCGCGACGTGCGCGCCGGAGGGCGCGATCTCGAAGGGAGCGCTCGCGTCCCTGCTGGTGCCGCAGGAGATGCGGCAGGGGTTCGACAGGTGGCTGCGCGATCTGCTGGTGGACGCCGACAGGGAGGCGATCGTGGCGGCGCGGTTCAGGCCAGCGTCCTCGGCGGGCATAACGATCGCCAACATCATAAACTCCGGCCTGTGCGGCGGGTACGTCGGAGACAGGCGCAAGAAGAAGAAGAGATCAGCATCGGGGACGGCTGCCGACGCGTCCGCCTCCGCGTCCGCGTCCGCCGCCTCCGCCCCGGCCAGGAGGGGGTGGACCCTGAGGACCGTCGTGCCGACCGGGCGAGGGCGGGGGCGCGGACGGGGGCGCGGGCGCGGGCGCGGGCGCGGGCGAGGGGTACGGGGGCGGAGCCGCGGGCGCGCGGCGGGTCACGCCGCACCATGCCCGCTGCTCGGCCGCGGTCAGCGGGGCAGGGGACGCCATACTGACGCAGACGACGAGAACGCGCGCGATGACGACGACGACGATGAAGACGACGCCCAGCTCGACAAGCTCCCGACCGGACTCAGGAGGATCATCGAGGAGTTCGCGAAGACGGACGCCAGCCTCGCGGAGGTGGCTGCTCCAGCGTCACAAGCGCCCGTCCGGCGCCAGGACGATAGCTGCGCGCCGTGCTTCGACGTCGCGCCGCCCCCGGAGAAGCCGCGCGCCGCCGACGCCCGCGCGTTCCAGCTCGAGATGGAGATGGACGCGATCCGCTCGGCGAGGCCGAACATGTGGGTCGACCTGCGCGAGTCCGCGGGGTCCGGATCGCCCTGGGCGTGCGAGCTGCTGCCGTGCGGATGCTCCCTCGCGCTGCTCGCCAGGGCGACGTACCTCGCGCGCCGCGCGCTCACGGTCTGGGAGGCCCGCGAGGGGTCGCCGATGAGCCTCGGCGCGCACTCGGCGACGGCGCTGGTGGTGGACCTCGCGTGCGGCGCGCTCACCCGCAGCGCGGCGTCTCAGTTCCGCGGCGTCGGCTCGCGCGAGCTGCTGACGCTCGCGGACGCCGCCGCCGAGGCGGCGTCGGCCGTCGCGGCGGGCGAGCAGTCTCTCTCGGCGCGCTGGAGCAAGGCCATCGGCGAGTGGGGCGTGGTCATGACGTTCGCGAGGCGCGACGTCGCCGGCGCGGCGACGTCGGTCAGGCCGATGTCTGGCCTGGCGCAGGGGTGGTACTTCGCGAGCGCGAGGGGCCTGAAGTGGGCGCGCGAGGCCGCCGACGACGCGCGCGAGCGCCGGCGCATGCCGGCCCGCGCGGAGGAGATCCTGAGCACGGCGGCGCTGACGCGCCCCCCGACGCTCGTCGCCAGCCCCGACGGCGACGGCGACCGCGGCCGGCGGCTGCCCGACGCCGCGGCGATCGCCGACGCGCCGCCGTGCGACGCGGCGTGGGCGGCGGCGCTGGCGTCGGAGAAGATGCGCCTGAGGGCCAGGCACGTCGGCGCGGTGATCCCGACGAGCGCGGACGCCGCCGCGATAGTGTTCCCCGGCAGGGCGGGCACCGTCGGCGCGGACGGCTTCGACGCGACTCCGGACGGCCGGGACGCCTACGTCGCCGGCGCGATGGCGCACGCGCTCGGGTCGGGCCAGACGGTCCCCGCCGACTGCGCGCTCCTGTTCCCCGCGGCGTTCCTGCTGCTGACGTGCGGCGCGGCCGCCAGGTCCGCGCACCTGGCGGCAGCTGCGAGGAGGCGCCCGGCGGCCGCGACGCTGTCCGCGCTCGGACGCTCGTGGGACGCGCTGATCGCCGCGGCGGTCGCGTTCGCCGCGGACGCCTGCGGGCTGCTGACCGGCCGCGGGCCCAGGGACGTGCTGGCGCGCGACCAGGGCAGGCTGGTCGCCGGCGACGACGACGACGCGCTGCTCCAGGCTTACAGGCTGCTGGGCAGGGTGCTGGCGCTGGCGTGCTCGTGCGCGCCGATGGACCAGCGCCGGGCCGACGCCGTCAGGCGCGGCGCGCACTGCGCCGCGCGCCCGAAGAGGAAGTGGGACGTCCCCGCCCGTGTGGTCGCGGCGGTCCTCGGCTCGGCGGCGCCGCCCCCGCCTCCCCTCGACAGGAGGCAGCGGACGCTGGCCAACGCGCGCCTGGTCGTGAAGGCGGCGGCGTCAGACTCGCCCGAGCTCGCGTACGACTTCATGGCGTCGATATCGCTGTCGCCGGCCGACGACGACGAGCCCCCCGCCACCGCCGGCGAGCTGGCGTCGTACCGGCTGCCGCTGTCGAGGCGCCGAGACTGCGGCGCCGCGGGGGGGGACGCCGAGGAGGACCCCGGCGGCGAGCTGCAGACGCCGTGCCTGGCGCTGCTGAGCGCGCAGTTCGTGAAGTTCAGCGGCCGCGACAGCGACGGCGGCGCCGGCGGCGCCGGACTGTGGCGCCTGCTCGCGGAGACCGAGGTGGCGGCGCGCGCGGTCCGCGAGCAGATCCCGTCGGCCGTCGCCGGCGAGTGGGTCGGCGTGGCGCGCTCGGCGACGCTGGCCGAGCTGCGCTCGGCGTGCGTGGACGCGTGGCGCGCCGGAGGCGGCGTGCCTCTGGCGTACTACCCGTGCAGGCGCGAGCTCATCAGCAGCGCCGACCACCTGCCGATGGCCGACCACCCGATGACGAGCCCGTGGAAGACCGAGGTGCGCTGCGAGCGGTGCGGCGCCGCCAGGCGGCCGACGCACAGGCAGACGTGGCCCTACTCCGCGTGCTACCCCGACAAGCGGAGCGTGCTGATGGCGGAGATCGCGCACGCGCCCGCAGGCGTCGTCGTGCTGCCGCACGCCCTCGCCAGGGAGGAGCACCAGCTGGGCTACGCGGCGGCCGCTGTCAGGTGCGTGGAGATGTGTGGCGAGGCCGCCGCCGCGCGCTGACAACAAGATCGTTTGAAAAAAAATCTTTGGTCATCTGTGCTCATTGTGCTGCGGTCTTCTTCTCTTCTTCGACATCGCTCGGCACGAGGTCCGGCATATGGTCTTCGTCGTCAGATGAGGTCCCGAACGTCCTGTCCTGACAGCTCTGGCACATGCCGCTGATCCCGAACTCCATGCGGCTCAGCTCGTCGGTGAAAGAGTGATCGGGGTCGATTGGAGCTTTGCATAGCGGGCAGACCTTCCACTGGATGTAGTCGCTGGCGCCAGGCACGATGCCGTTCATGATCGCCTTGATAGCCGAGCCCCTCCTCTTCTGCGTCTCCATGCTGATGCTGGTGCCGAAAAAAAATAATAAAAAATATAAAAAATATTTTTTTTTGCCCGGGGGTGTTTGCTACTCGGCTGGCATCAGAGACCCAAAACGTTAAAAGGGAAGCGCAGAGCGCAGGACGCTGCGGAGGAATAAAAACATACAGATGATGCTCACGAGATTCTTGACGATCATTGCTCTGGTCGCCGCGTCGCAGGCCTCGACAAGCTTTCTGGTGGGGACATGGAAGAACGAGCTGGGCTCGCTGATGACCATCGACGCGGTCACCACCGACAACGTCTTCTCGGGGACCTACAAGACCGCGGTCTCTGGCAACGGCACCGCGCTCGAGGCTCCAGTCCGCGGGAGCTTCAACCCTGCTGCGGCCACCGCGGGCACCATCGCGTTCATAGTCGACTGGCAGTACGTCGACGAGGAAGGCGACGTCATCAGCGCCACCGCGTGGTGCGGCCTGGTGCGTGGCAAGACCATGCTCACCAAGTGGCTCCTCACGCACTACTGCGATCCCGCGGACGACTGGCAGGACACCAACATCGGGATGGACACGTTCAACAAGATCTGAATCTGCTGATGATGCACCCGAGCGCGACGCCGCGCGTCTGTCCAAATTCAATATTTAAGAGCGCCGAGGCATCGGATGTGATAACGATAATAACAAAAAGATACTCTACGTGAACACTCTCAGTGGATTCTGACGTATGACTTCCCTGCATATCGGACAGCGGAACGATCCGCTGACGGCCCTCATCATACGCCAACACGAGAAGCAGAGGCAGATGTGCCCGCACTCCTCGAAGGCGTACTGCCGCCTGTTGTCCTTGCACACCACGCACTCGTCTCCCTCCTTCGGCTTGTCATCGTCTCTGAGATCACTGCATGCCGACGCAGATCGAGTGCGAGGAGGAGGATGCGCATCAGTCCCTCCTCTGCGACGGCGACCGGACCTGTACGGAGACGCGACAGCGCGAAATCTGTCGCCAGCTTCTTCTTTGCGATCGCCGCTCACATGCTGAGCGGCGATCGCGATCGTGCCCATGGCGATCAAGACAAATGACAGTCCGAATCTTGATATCATCATGTCGAGCGCCGCGAAGACGGTCTCGGTCATCGCGAGGTTGAGGTCGACGAAGGCGCACACGATCGACATCAGACATCGCATGCCAGACCCGATCAGCAACAAAGCCAGACTCTCCATCTCTCGCAGCGCTGGACGAATGCGGAGAAGAGAGAGCGTGCGATGCGTGTACACGTGTACCTCGCAGAAATCTTTTTGGTTCTATATGTTGCTACTGATGACAGACTGCGCTGGCATGGGCAAAAAGTCGCAGGACTTTTGCACCGAGGATTTCGTGAAATTCAGCAAACGGGGGAAAAAACAAAATCGCAGCGCCAGCAAAAAAATCTAGACAGCGAAATCTCACATGGATCAGCGCATCGACGACGTGAGCAGGAGTCTCGCAGACCTCACCGCAGCAGCCTCGCGAGAGATCGACGGCGTCCTGCGAGACCTCGACACGGCGACGACGCTCGCGAGAGCGGTGCTGCTCGAGGCAGCCGCGCAGCGACCCCCCTCGGAGATGACGTGGTCCGGCATCGCGGAGGAGGTCGACGTCAACGTGTGCGTGCTCAGAGAGATCCTGCGGGGCCTGATGAGCTCGATCGAGCGCGTGACCGGCAACTGTCCGGCTCGCGTATAATATGATGCGGTCTCGCACGCGGAGTCCGCCGGCAGCCAGACTGTGCGATGCGCGCCTGTGCCAGGTGTGGCGGCGATGGCGCCCGGTTCAGGTGCTCGAGGTGTCACAGGGTCTACTACTGCAGCGAGCGGTGCAAGGCCGCGGACTGGAGGGCCCGGCACGGCCGCGAGTGCGTTCCCTCCGCGGGCCGGTGCGGAGAGATCATGGAGGGTGTCGAGAGCAAGCCGCGCGCCTGCGTCGCCGACTGCCCGAGGGGAAAGTGCCTGGCGAGGCCGCTGTCCGAGTGGACGCAGGCGGAGGAGCTCGGCAGCGGCGGGTACGGCACAGTGAGCCGGTTCGTGTACGCCGAGCCGCCCGCCAAGAAGCCGGCGCCGCAGACGCCCCCCGTGGCCGTGAAGGCCCTCGACGCGGACGCCCTCAGGCCGAGCCTGATGGGCGAGATGCGGCTGATGGCGCTCGCGGCTCACCCGAACGTGCAGAAGATCTGCGAGGTCGGCGTCGTCGCGGACAAGATCGCGCTGGTGTCCGAGCTGATGCCCATGTCGCTGGACGACTACCTGAGAGAGCAGCGGCGGCTGGGGCTGCGGCTGAGCGACGACGAGCTCATCGTGCTGATCTACCAGCTGATACACGCGTACGCGTTCCTGGCCGGGCGCCTCGTGGCGCACAGGGACGTCAAGGCCAGGAACGTGCTGGTCGAGCGGGCGACGGACCCGGTGTCCGGCGCGGGGCTCCTCAGGCCGATCGTCATAGACTTCGGCCTCACGCGGTGGCAGATGAGGACGTACTCGGCAGACGCCGCGGACCTCCGCGAGGACGCCTCGGACCTCGACAACCTCATGCTCAGACTCTGCGAGGACGACGAGGACGACGACCTGCTCGACCTCGTCTACCTCCGCCCGCCCAGCGTCGCGCAGGAGTACCTGCGCGGCGAGGCGTCGCTGCGGCTGTTCGGCTCCAGGAAGCTGGCGGGATACGGCGGCAGGACGGCGCGGGAGGTTGTGTCGTCCGTCGAGGTCCTGCCCCCGATAAACGAGATCGGCATCCCGGTAGCTCCGGCGGCCGCGCTCGCCGGCCTGCGCCAGTGCGAGGCGGAGCTCGCGCCTGTCTCGTGGACCGATGAGCGGAGGGAGTCGGCGCGCGGACTGGCGAGCGGCGCCCTCGTCATCGGGCTCTCGAGCTACCGGCCGCGCTCGGGCATACTGCGCGCGCTCGACCTGTGCTGGCGATACTCGCGCGCCGCGGCGCCGGCCAGCGCAGGCGCGCCACCGTCGCCGAACATCTTCTACTACTTCAGCAGCAGGACGTTCCCGTACGCGCTGGAGGACGCGTCGGCGGGCGCCGTCGCGTCCGCTCTCGGCGTCTTTGACTTCGACGTCTCGAGGCCGTCGACCGCCGACTTTTTGCAGCAGACGACCCCGGACGAGGCCGACGCGGCGTGGGCGCTGGCCATCGCGGCGTCGCTCGACGGCGAGCTGCGCGACGAGCTCGGCCGCAGGCCGTCGGAGCTCGCTCGTGTCGCCGCCGCGCCGCCCCGCTCCTTCGCGGAGAGGTGCGCGGCCGCGATGTCGCGCTTCGCCTCGGACAACCCCCAGCTGCCGGGTGCGGGGGCGCTCCTGAGATCCGTCACTACCTGTTGAATGAGCATGTAAAGGAAGCATCGCGGCGCGCAGTGCGCCTCAAAAAACGAGCCTCGCTCTCTCTATTGAATCAGCCACTGGTGCTCGAGACACTGCTGCGCCGACGGGCGGTTGTACGGCGAGACGTCCAGCGCGCGTCGGAAGAATCTCTCCGCGACGTCCGAGGCGCCGACATCGGCGAGCGCCCTCCTCACGATCCTCGACGACCTCGCGTGCTGCTCCACCATCTGCTGAACGTTCGACCGCGTCGGGAGGACGCGGCCGTCCTCGCGCTCGCCGCCCTCCGGGTAGAACGGCACGTAGCCTATCATGCCTATCAGGCACGCGACGGCCGCGCACCACACGTCGGACTCGTACACCGGGCACATCGTGGCGTCGACGACCTCCGGGGCCATGTACGGCACAGTGCCCCTGACGCGCCGCGCCGCGCGAGCGGCCGCGCTGCAGTCGCAGCTCTCTCCGCCCACCAGCGCCCGGCGCCTCGCGAGCGGCATCCAGCTCTCCTCGCGGTCGTCCGCGACGGCCGAGAGGCCGAAGTCCGCCAGCTTCACGGTCGAGAGGTCGGTCGGGTCGGCGACGAAGAGGTTCTCGAGCTTGACGTCGCCGTGCACAACGTGGTTCGCGTGGCAGTACGCCAGCGCGCGGAAGACTCCGCGCCCGAGCCAGACGCACTCCTGCTCCGTGAGGCGCGTCCGGCGCTTGACGTAGTCGAACATGTCACCGCTCGCCATGTAGTCGACGACGACGCAGTGCAGCGTCCTGCCGTTGTCGAACGCCGCCCTCATGGAGACGATGTTGGGGCATCCGACGCCGCCGGCGAGCTTGGACATCGCGGCGACCTCCCGCCTGTGATGCTCCCTCTTCATCTGCGTCTGCGCCTTGCCCTGAGCGTCGCCATCGTCCTCCTCTCCGTACACGTAGAACTTGCCGACGAACCGCCGCGCGTCCCTGTCGAGGAGCAGGCGCACCTCGTCCGTGAGTCCGCCGCGGCCGATCATCCGCCCGAGGTCGTACCCGTAAGCGCTGGCGAGGATTCTGATCGGAGCCGCCCTGACGTCCCGCTCGTCGTCGTCCTCCTCCTCCTCCTGCTGTGAGCAGTCTCCGCTCCTCCCCCTCCTCTTCACGTCATCCGGGCTGGAGGCGCTCCTGCGACGCTGCTGTGCGAGAGGCTGCACGCAGCATAACATCGTCGTCGGCCTGCCGGAAAAAATACGCCTCATCATCACTTTATTGTAGCGAACCGCCTCAGTTTGCTGGCCAATGCGCTACTCGGCAGCTATGGCGGCCAGCCGCACCCACACGAATCTGGAGTACAGGAACGTCTTCGTCTCATCGCCGCTGGGCGCCCCAGCGAGCATGTCCGCGGCGCGCACGCAGCCGGCGCTGCTGACGTCCCTCGGCCGGAGCAGGAACGCGCAGCACGACCCGGTCCTCATCCTGTACGCCGCCTGGACGGCGACCGCGGAGCAGCCGGGCGGCGGCGGCGCGCCATCCATCGCGCGCCGGCAGACCGCCTCCGCGGACGCGCCAGCCACGGCGCCCGGCGGCCAGTCGCGCGCGCTCCCGCGGCTCCTCCGCAAGGCGTCGACGTCCGAGCGGCTGAGCAAGGTCGGCTCCGGAGGCGGCGGCGGGGCGTCCCAGCCGCCGGGCGCCGGCTCGGCGACGAGACGCAGCGAGCCCGCGTGGCTGACCAGCATGCGCAGGAGCACGTCGAGCGTCCTCCTGGCGTCGTCGAGCGCGTCGTGCCTCTCCGCGCCGAGGCCGTACCAGCCGCTGAGGGTGTCCAGCTTCAGGTTCCCCGTCGCGTCCTGGAGCTTCCACGCAGACGCGGCGGCGTAGACGTCTATCACGCCGGCGCAGCGCGGCATCGGCCTGCCTATCCGCGCGAACTCGCGCTGCAGCATCGGCACGTCGAAGCGCGCGATGTTGTAGCCGGCCCACGTCGCGCCGTCCAGGGCGGAGAATATCTCGTCCGCCCTGTGCGCGAAGTCCGGCTTGTCCGCCAGGTCGGACGGCGATATGCCCGTCATGGCGGTCACGTCGGGTCCCAGGCCGTCGGCGCGCACGAGCAGCCTGATGCCCGGCGCGACGGCGGCGAGCGTCGCGCCGTCCACCGTCACAGCGCCGAACTCGATCACCCGCGACGCGGGAGTCAGGCCGGTCGTCTCGAGGTCGAACACGACGATGCGCGGCGGCCGGGGCTCGCTCATGGACTGTTTTTTTCAGCGGCAGAAAAAGGCTCTGTTGATGTATCTCTTTGTCATAGTCCAGAACACGAAATGCGCCAGGTCGCTCGCCAGCGAGCCGAGCGATGAGGCGGCGCGCAGCAGGCGGAAGGCGCCCAGCGCGTCGGCGTCGGCGCCGGCGGCCTCGTCCTCGGTCTCGGCTCGCCGGCACTCTCGCCTCACCAGGCGCAGCTCCGCCAGCGCGGCGAGCGCTCGCGACGACGGCTGCTGCGGACGCATCAGCAGCGCGCGGGCCATATCGAGCAGCCCGCCGTCGCCGCGCTCGGCTATCCACGCGTCGCAGTCCCGCCCGTCCAGCGCCCCGTTCGCGTCGATGTCCCTGATCATGCCGGCGGTCGTGCGCGACGACTCGTCCCTCGGCGCGGCCGGCTGCGCCGGGTAGCCCTCGGTCAGGAAGTCCTCCTCGGTCGAGCTCGGCGGGGGCGGCGGGGGCGCGCGGGGAACCGCTGCCATCAGCGCGCGGACGAGGTAGTCCTCGTCCGTCGTGCACAGCATCTCCGGGTCCGACACCGCGACGCAGTACCACGTCGCCGGCTGCTCGCGCTCGGCCTCCAGCGCGGCGGCGAACGCCGAGACGTCCACGCAGGGGGCGACGATCGCCAGCGGCGCCGTCGGCGCGCCGTCGGCGTCCGCCGCCCTGTCGGCGTCCGACGTCGCCGGCGACGGAGCAGGCGCAAGCGCGGCCCTGACGCGCGCGCCAGGCGCGCAGTCCGCGAACCGGACGAAGATCCTCAGGTCGACGTACCTGTCGTAGAAGTCGTCGTCGCGCCGCTTCGCGGGGCGGCCGGCCGGCGCCAGCGAGCGCGCCGCCTCGTCAGCCGTCAGCGCCAGCTCGACCGAGCGCAGCGCCGGCGACGCCGAGAGCGTGCCGCGCAGCGGGTTCCTGTCCCACGCCGGCAGCGCGAGCAGCACGTCGGGCCGCGACGCCGGGAACGGCTTGCCGCCGCGGAGCAGCGCGAATGACTGCCACCTCGCCAGGAACGCCGCGGGGCCCGCGTCGCCGACCCCGGAGCCGTGCCCGACGACGATCGCGGTGCACGCGTCGCGGTACAGCCAGCACCTGTAGTTGAGCTGCTCGAGGAACAGGTGGTCTTCGGGCGAGGGGTCGGCGTCGCTCTCGCGGAACGGGACGTGCCCGTCGCAGCCGAACGTGATCTCGCCGAGGCTGCGCGTCCGCGCCATCATCGGCGTCAGCCTGTCCGGGTCGAGCCCGACGAGGAGGGGCCTCCTGTCCGGCGCCAGGCTCGGCGTCGTCTCCAGCACGTGCTGCATGTGCAGCTCGGCGTCGCGCTCGCTGACGGCAGCCGGCGCCGCGCGACGGCGCCGCGCCTTCGCCTCCGCGGTGGCAGCTCGCTCGACGCCCTCGTCCTCGTCTCCGCGCTCTTCCATCTCGTGCGCTGTCCGCTTCCTCCTCGCGGTCGCTCCCTCATCCATCCCCGGCGGGCGGCGCGGGCAAAATAATAATAATGATAATGATAATAACAACAAAATAAAAACAGACGACGACGACGGCGGCGGCGACCACCCCCCAAAAAAAAATAAAAAAATCAGGACGGCGCGACTCACTATTCCGATGGTCGAGAAGGGCCGCATCCAGCGGAAGTCGCCGTCGTCGGCGGCGCCGAACGTCGCCGTCGTGAGGTCCTTCGTGGCGTCGAAACTGGTCGGCCTCCTGGACTGGTCCATGCGCCGGACGAGGGTCTTGATCCAGTGCACTATGCCGTTGTAGACGTCCTGTCCCTTGTTCTTCGTGCCGGCGTAGACGCAGCAGGAGAATCCCGGTATGTTCACGAAGAACGTGGCCGCCGCCTTCTGCATGAGGTTAGTCTTGCCGCTGCCGCGAGGCGCGACGACGAGCAGCTCGGACTCGACGCTCTTCCAGCGGTGCTCGTTCATGACGTCCTCCAGACACCGGTCCGCGTCGCCGCCCAGGATCTCCTTCACGAGCACGTTGCACATCCTGTCGAACACCTCGACCTGGTACGGCTCCCAGCACGTCGGCAGCGGCTGCAGCGAGAAGAAGTCGTCGTACATCTTCTTCATCAGAGCGACGCCGTCGAACCCTCCGGGCCCCGCACGGACGCCGGCGCCGCCGGCGCCGCCGCCTGGGCGAAGGCGATCGAGCAGCTGCACGCGCTTTGAGACCCAGTAGTCCGCGCACCTCGTCATGCGCGCCGAGAACGACGCCGTCGGCAGGTCGCCGAACAGCGTGGCGTTCCGCGCCACGCGGGGCTCCGACATCACCTGTGCGAATAATCTGTCGATCGCTCGGGCGATCTTTTTTTGTCACTGCGCGCTGCAGTTTTGCGACGCGGTCTTCGTTTTATTTATCTGCGCAATCTGCTGCACATGGCCACGCCGGCGCATCGCCGGCGTCCAGGATGTCCTTCACGAGCGTGTTGCACATGCTGTCGAACGCCTCGGCCTGCTGCTGTGGCGAGATGAGGACGCCGTCGCCGTCCCAGAGCGCCCACGTCACACTCTGGTCTCCCCAGAGGAGACTCGGCCTAGACCTGATCTCTCTTCTGGCCACGACAGTGTGCGTGCGCAGCAGTCTGATCACGTCTCCAGTCTGCTCGTCGCCCGGAAACTCCATGTAAAAGCAGGCACACGAAGGAGATACGGGTTTCCCCAACGTCCGCAGGACCGCGGCTGACGCTGTCTTCTCCCCGACCGTGACGACGCGGGCGAACGCGCGCTCGCATCGCCGGGACCTCAAGACCACGATCGACCCTTCCGGGGGAAGAGAGAAAGACCCCGGCCGTTCTCCTCTCTCTGGCTGACGCGCTGCTGCCATGCGAAAGATAATAATCAAACAAAAAAAGACTTAAAAGGATTAATATACACACGCCGGGCTTAATTGACTTCACTGAGGTGACGTGCAACTGATCGGTATGCATGACGTCACCGGGAAAAAAACGAAACGGCCGGAGGGAAAAAACAAAAAAAAACAACGGAGCACTCTGTCTCGAAACGACACAACAGCACAGAGACGTGATGGAGTCACTGAAGAACATGGCAGCGAGAGCTCACGCTTCCACGCTCGCCTCACCAGAAGCCAGGGCGCTGATCAACCGCGCGATAGTCAGCGACAGCGGTGGCCCGGACACGAAGGGCGTCGACCTGGACCTGATGGACGCCGTGAAGATAGCGGAGATCGGCCACATCGAGGCGCACGGCCGCATATCTGGAGAGGGCGCGCCAGAGCCCGGCGACAATCCGTTCCTGGGGCCCAGACGCGTGGTCAACAGCTTCGGCCTGATCGACAACGCGCGTTTCGTGTATTTCGATCCAGAGGACAGGCGCGTCAAGATACGGATCGACCACAGCGAGATCCTAGAGTTCTGGATGGAGCTGAGCTTCACGCTGGAGCAGCTGGAGAAGTGGATCGGTACGCTGGAGCAGCCTGAGACTCGCAAGACGACGAGGAAGAGGCGCAAGACGACGACGATGAAGACGAGGCGCAGGCGAGCCGCCGCATCGCAGAAGAAGTAGACTGATGTCTGTCAGCGCATCGCTCTTGCAGAAAAAAATGACAGACGACAGATGAAAACAGCATTCGTGCTCACAGATGTCGCATGCAACTGTGAACTTGCCCATCCGAGCATATGACGTCACAGAGCCCTAGACCAAAAAAAAAGAAAAAACAAACGAAACGGCGGGGCCGGCGAGGGACAGGAGACAGACAGACAGACAGACAGACAGACATATCAGAGAAGGATGGACCGCCGCCCCGCATTTCCCTCAGACGAAGCTCCCGAGCCGAAGAGAAGCAAGAGCGACGACAGCGGCGGCGCCCCGCCACGCCGCGTGATCGCCTTCATCGGATCGTCGGACATGGGCAAGACCACGATCATCAGGGCCCTGCTGGGCTGCACATGCGTCCTGCCGATAGACTGCGCGCAGAGGGTCGTCTGCGAGGCGTCCGTTGTGCCTGGAGCGACCGCGATACGCGTCCGCGGCGTGCTGATCTCCGGGTTCGCATCGAGCGCGCGCTCTCGCTGACTGACTGACTCTCCAAAAAAGGGAGGCCTGGAAGCTGGTGAGGGAGCGCGCCGTGAGCAGCCTGAACGTCGACGACGACGAGGTGCTCTGCGCCGTCTACGGGGCGGCGCGCGGGCCCGACATGGACAAGAAGCTGGCGGATCATGCGTGGGAGAGCGCAGACGTGGCGGCCCTGCTCGGCGGCGGCGGCGGGGCAGTCGCAGAGGAGCGCGCTTTCCCCGCCGACGCGTCCGGATGCATCGCGGCGGAAGGCGCGCTGCAACGGGCACATCATCTCGCGCTGATCACGAGCGCTGCAGAATACCTCTCCTCGCTGCTGGAGAAGAAGCGCATCACTCGCGAGATCGCTCTGATGCGCAAGGTCTGCGTCGAGCTGCCCGCCAGCCTGTGCGCGGCGCCGAAGATCAAGATCGATGGCGCGGTGGTCGTCCTGGCAGAGCACCCCGAGTATCCCTCGCTCTCCAAGGTCGCGATCGCATCTCCGTTCCCAGGAATAAACAGCCACTGATCACGCCGCAGCTGGAGGACGAGGTCGCGCTCATGGAGCTGGACTCTGCCGAGAAGCTCTTCTGGGTCTCGTACAACGAGCGCATTCGCAGCAGCAGGGTCATCGGCAGTCTCGGGCGCCGCATCGCGCGCCAGTGCCCGGCGCTGTTCAAGACCATCCGCTTCGTCTACTCGCACATGGACAGCCGCACCGCTGACCGCGCGCTGATGAACAAACAGGTGAGAGGGTCTCTCTCTATCTCTCACTGTGGTATCTCTGACGGCGGCGAAGACCGCCGGGCGCGTCGAAGAGTGGTACTGGGACGGCAACTGCGGGAGGAGCCAAGAGCAGCGCAAGTGGGCGCCGAGCGCGGGCGCAGTCGTCGCGCTGTTCACGGAGCGCAAGAGCAGAGACTCCGAGCTCATCGGAGCTGAGGAGATAGCGCGCGCTATCTCCTCGCAGTGATGATGATGATGATGTTAAACAATCTCTTCATGTCATTACACCAGGTACTCTGGAAACACGCTCTTGAAGTTGAGCCGCATCACGTCTCTGAGCGCGGGTTCGACCTCCGCGCGGTCTATGGCGCCGTACGCGGCGACGACCTGCACGTCTGTCGGAGCGAACGCCTCTCTGAACTTCCGGAGCGTCCCCTCCGAGCTCGACACCAGCCACATGTCTCCCAGCTTGCTCGCGACGAGGCTGAGCAGCGGTATGTTCGTGATGCCGAACGTCTGCAGCACGAGCACTATGCTCTCGTCCGGCAGCGCGAGGATCTTGGCCAGCGCTGACCCGTGGCCGGTCATGAGGTCATCGCCCGTCAGTCCGTACCTGTAGCGCAGGACCTCCAGGGCCTCCCTCTTGCCCGACGACGCGGCGGCCTCCAGCGCGCCGGCCCTCCTGGCGTCGTCCGCGGTCAGGCCGTAGTCGTCGACGAAGACGCGCAGGACGTCGGCCAGCCCGTCCCTCGCCACGATCGTGAGCAGCGCGCGGCTCCCGTCCGTGCCCCTGACGTCGTCGGCGGTGAGGCCGTACACGTGCCGCAGGACCCTCAGCGCCTCCGCGTGCCCCTTCTTCGCGGCGCGGTAGAGGGCCGAGGGCACGGAGTGACACTCCCTCGCCGGCGGCAGCGCCCTGACGTCGTCGGCCGTCAGGCCGTAGTACTTGGGGTCCGCCAGGACGCGCATGATGCCGGCCTGGCCGCTGCTGGCCGCCGCGAGCAGCGGGTTGCCCTTCCTCGCGGCGGCCTCCTCCCTGCCCAGCCCGAACTCGTCGTGCAGGGCGATCATCGCCGCCTCGCGGCCGCCGTACGCGGCCTTCTCCATGGCCCAGTTGCTGCGCTCCTTGGCGTCCTCCTTCGTCAGGCCGTACTTCCTCCTCAGCACCCTCATCGTCTCCACCTTGCCGAGCTCCGCAGCCGTCCGCAGCGCGCGGCTCCCGTACTTCCTGGCGTCCTCGGCCCTCATGCCGTAGTCGTCGTACAGCTCCACGAGCGTCGCCGCCGTGCTGGCGTCGTCCGCGATATCGGAGCCGCAGGCGAGGACGATGCAGTCCTCGGCGGACATCGTCCCCAGGGCATCCCTGCGCCCGAGCCCGTAGTCGTCGTGGAGCGACTTGAGCGCCTCGGCGTAGCCCCTGCTCGCGGCGTACTGGGGCGGCCGGTGCCAGATGCCCTGGGACCCCTGGAACCCCTCCAGGTCCGCGCGGCCGAGGCCGTACTTCGAGTGGAGCACCCTCATCGCCGCGGCGCAGCCGTAGCTCAGAGCGGAGTGCAGCGCGCGGTTGCCCTTGGCCCTCGCGTCGTCGTCCGTCAGCCGGAACGCGTCCGCCAGGAAGTCGAGCACTCCCGCCCGGCATCCCTTGGCCGCCTCTCGCAGCACTCTGTTCTTCTCCGCGACGACCTCCTCCCTGGTCAGGCCGCACTTGCTCCGCAGGACGCCGAGGACGTCGGCGGTGGCAGCCTGCGCGGCGGCCGACAAGACCCTGCCACGGTCCGCCGGGGCGTCTCGGCAGTACCCGTAGACGTCGACGAGCGCCGCGAGCGCGCCGGCGTGCCCCGCTGCCGCGACCCTCGACAGGTCGACGCGCGAGGCGTCCTCCAGCCCGAGTCCGCACTCGTCGTGCAGGAACCTCATCATGTCGACCTGGCCGCGCTCGGCGGCGCGCTGGAGCGCCTCGGACTCGTCCTTCCTGATCGTCTCCGTGGTGAGCTTGTACTCGTCCTTGACCCACCTGGCGACCCTGACGCATCCCATGCCGCAGACATTCGCGAAGTAGTGCGGATCGTTCGCGATGTGGGCCCTCGTGACTCTCGCGACGAGGGTCCTGATCGGCATGAACAGCTCCGACATCCCGACCAGGTCCTCGACGCTGAAGACGTCCTTCGGCAGGTTCGGCATCATTATCCTGACCAGGAGCGTGTACGCGTCCAGGAGGCTCCTGGCCTCCTCCGGCTTGACGTCGGCCTTGGGCTTCTTGGCCGCGGGCTCGCCCTCCTCCCCCTTCTCCTTCTTCGGCGGCCGGCGCTTCTTCGCGCCGACAGCCGACAGCAGCGCCGTCTCCCTCCTGCTGGCCAGGAAGCCGCTGACGCGCGGGTCGATCAGGAACTCCCTGACCGCGCCCGCGACCTCGCGACAGAACTTGCTGTGCGGGTGGTCCGGCTCCCAGGACAGGTCCATGCACCTCTCGGAGCACATCCCAGTCTTGCACGCGGCGCACGATCTCGGCACCGGCGTCCTGCCGCACACGTAGCACGCTGGCCTGGCGGCCGCAATCGCCGCGGCGCACGGGTCTGCCTGGCGCATCTCGCTCGCACGAGCGAGCGCACCCGGTGTGCATTTTTTGTAGATGGCGCGCGGTGTTTGCACCATCTTCCTGGCTCCGCGCTTGTCGATGCCGCCGCAAACAAGTCAGGCGCGCGATAAAAGACGCGCTCGCCGCAGATTCCTTCCGTCTTCTGCGTGTCATGTCGACTCGCGAGTGCATCGTGTGCCGCAAGCCGACCACCATGAGGTGCCCGCGCTGCCTCGTCGCCCTGTGCAGCGAGGAGTGCAAGGCCAAGTCGTGGGCGCAGGGCGCGCCGCACCGGGTCAACTGCGCCCAGAGGGCAGCGGCCGTGAAGAGGTCGGCGGACGCCGGCGCGGCCCTGCTCAGGGACCTGATCTCATACGGCGAGTCTCTGGCGCCTGCCGCCGCCGCGGCGGTCGGCATGAAGAGGGCCGGGGCCGGGGACGGGGACCCGGGGCGGAGATACCCATCCGAGCCCCCGGAGAAGAGGGCCAAGACCGAGCCGGAGCGGCGCCTAGAGCAGAGCGAGAGCGAGTCACAGCGGGCCGATGTCGCCGCCGCGGCGGCGGCGGCGTTGTTCGCGCCGCCAGAGTCGTCGTGGGCCCCCGCCCCTCCGCCGCCGGCGGCGCTCACGGATGCGCAGGCTACGGCCATCGCCCTGGCGCTGAGCGCCAGGTCCGAGGATATGGAGTTCAGGGAGTTTGACATGCTCTACGGCAAGGCGGTCCTCGCCGCCGGGAAGGCCATGGCTGAGCGCGCCAAGATGATCAACTTCAGGGGCTTCATCGTCCTGATGTCCCACGATCTGCGCGTCATACAGCACGAGGTGACCCGCGCGTCCAAGTTTGACCTGACAGGAGCGCGCGTGACGGTGCGGCTGTACCTGGCGCCGCGGACGCCCGTCAGTCCCGACGCCGTCCTCGGCGTGCTCGGCCCTCTGGTCGCGGCCGGCGCGACGGACATCACGCTGCGGGGCATGGATTTAACAGACACCCCGCCGGGCTCCAAACTGGCTATCCCGCCGGGCAGGGCGTTCGCCGTGGAGTGCGCCGCGTGCACATGTGGCGTCTTCCGCCTGCTGCCGGTCTTCGGAAAGATCTCGCGCCTGTCGTACGTCGTCGATACGGTGGCGTGCCGGGACTACATTCCCAGCCTGAGCAGCGTGCTGCGCGAGTGCGCGGTTGACGAGCTGGAGTTGCGTTTCTCGGACGCCGCGGGGCAGCCGGCGGCTCTCGATGACATCATCTCCGGCCGCGGCAGCTTCCTGGGGCCGCTGCGCTCCATCAGTCTCATCGCCGATCGCCATGCGGACGAGTTCGCTCGCGACGCGCTGGCCTCTCTCGGCGCGGCGCCGCGCGCGCCCGCGAGGCTGGACACCCTCGATCTGTCGGAGACCAAGAACAGCGGACACATGATCGAGCTGGCGCTGCGCCTCTTCGAGCCCAAGCACCTGCGCTTCTCGATCCCGACCAGGCAGCCGCAGTCTGACGTGAGCAAATGGCGGATCCCTCGCTCCCTGGAGCAGCTCATCGTGACCAGCGCGATAGAGAAGGTCACAGCGCAGGATGCAGGGTTCATGCGCGCCCTCGGTAGCGCGCTGCTGGCGAGCGGCGCCCTGTCGAGCCTCAGCACCCTGGACGTCGCGATCGTGCCGGACGCCGGGACGTGGGAGCTCATCTCGATGTGCCGCTCGCTGGCGACGCTCGTGACGGGGCCATGCTGCGGGCCGACGTTCCGCATGCCCGACAAGCTCGAGACGATCGACGTCAGCGAGTGCACCGATCTGGTCGCGCTGCTGCGCGAGCTGCCGCCGCGCCCGCGCTCGGTGAGGATAAGCACCTGCGACTACGGCGCTGGGATAGCGACCGAGCACACAGAGCCCGTGCGCGGGGTCGACCGCGTCGATGTCACATGGAGGCCGTACTACGATCTGCAGCTGGTGCGCTTGGCAGACGACTCCGTGTACGAGGACCTGCACATGCAGAGCCCGGACATGGTCGGTCCCGTCATGAGGTATCGTCAACAGGCGGGGTTCTTCAACCGTGACTTCCACAAGTACGAGACTGCGACGCTGGTGCGGGCCATCGCACTCATGCGCGCGCTTCCGGGATCTCGAGCGCTCAGCGTCCAAGACGACAACTACGCATACGTGACGTACGCGCCGACAATGTCGGAGGTCGCCCCGCTGCTCGACTCTCTGCCGGAGCAGGACGCTCCGGCGACGCTCGAGTTCGGGACGCGCGACTCGCCAGCGTACAGGCACGTTCCGCCTCTGATGTGCCTCTGCCGCGACGGCGGCACCGTCCGGTTCGACTCGACGAGCGTGAGCGGGGACCTGCCCCTCTCTGCGCTTCACTCGTATTCGAGGGTCGCTGAGGAGATCGAGCGCGAGCGCCTCCGCTACCCCGCCCCCGCGCGCCGCTGCAGGTGCGCCAGCCTGACGATCATCGGCGAGGCCTGCTTCCCCCAAGACATTCACGACCTCGCGCTCGTGGACGTCGATCCGATCAGGAGGCTGGAGATGGTGCTCGGCACGGCGCGCGCGGTCGCCTCGATACCGCTATACGTGCGCGATCTCGCGCGCGCGGCGCTCGTGTTCCTGCTGCTGCGCTCGCCCTCCGCCGGGAAGATCGACATCATCGTGCGCGCCAAGGAGGAGGCGCGTCCCATGAACATGGGAGCCGAGATCAGGGACCTGCTCGCAGATTCGACCATCGACGCTAGGTACCGCGCCATGCTCGAAGCGAGGAAGCACCAGGTGTCGGAGATGTGAGCCACACTATCGATCAAATATCATGATGATGATTTGTCTTTACTTCTGGTCCTCTGAGATCGGATACACCACCGCCACAGATCTGTCATCGTAATAATCGATGCTGCCAGTGATGGTGTCGACGATGCCCCAGGAGCCGTGCCTGTGGATCTCATCCGCGATGTATATGCAGAAGCGCGCCTTGTGCATCCTCTTGCTCAGTCCTTTGCACACGAGATGCCGGCGACGCCCGGGCGTCGCCGCCGTCATCTCGGCCACGCACACGGCGCCGTCGCCATCCCGTCTGATGAAGAGCATCCGCTCGGCGTCAGCACCGGTGCATCGGTCCTGCAGAGTCACCGCGTGCGTGTCCGGGAAGATGTCGGCGTCCCAGACAACCTCGGTCGTCGCATCATCCACCGCGATATCCTTTCTGTGCAGCACCATCTCGACGCCGCCGCCGCCGCCTTCTGCTGCGATCGCGATCGCGCCGGCGTCTCCGAGCCGCGCTATCTCCGGCGTCGTGCAACGCACGACGGGGGCGAACGCCGCGATGCCGCCGGTCTTCTTCAGAGCGATCAACATGCCACATCGTGTGCTCATCACGTAGTAGCATCCGAGCGTCTCCAAGTCGACGCGGTACTTCAGGACGTCGCGCGGCTCGACGCCGAGGCTCGTGAAGCTCGTGAAGCTGAGCCTATTCACCTCTTCTTGGACGATGCACATCCCGAATGTCCACGACACGGACTGCTCTAAGCTGAAGAGGCTGCAAGCCTCCGCCGTCTTCGTGATGTCGGCGAATTCTCCGGTGCGAGCGTCCAGCACGATGAATCGATCGTCTATCGTGGTGATGGCGACTCTGGTGGCGTCGATCTTGCAGATGTACACGCACATGCCTCCCAGGTCCAGCACCCTCTTCTCCTCTCGCTGATCGCATCTGTGGTATATGAGCACCCTGCCTCCATTGTCCAGGACCACGTCGCGGCCACCTGCTGCTAGAGCAGTCTTGAAGCGCGGCGGCTTGACTGAGACAAGACTGACATAACCGGACGGCGGGTCCCTGTACTTCATCTTGCCATCGTCTTCGTACGCGCAGTAGCAGCTTCCTCCTGATTTGAGCCGCCACAACACGGAGTTCCGCGTCAGCACGTAGCCTGGTCTGGCGCCCAGCTCCGGAGCGGCGCAGCGCCCGACGGTCACCAGAGCAGGGCCACGCAGCTCCTTTATCTCGACCGCTCCGTCTGGAGCCATCGTGGCCAGGCGGCAGGCGATCTCCGCCTCCCGCACGATCGCCCCTATGCGTCTCGAGAGGGCAGCGTCCAGGAACGCCAGGACGGGAGAGGCGGCGCCGGTCCGCTGATGCAGGCCGGCGAGGAAGGCGAGCAGGCGGGCCCTCGTCAGGACGGCGGCAGATGGGGAGATGCGCGGCGCGGCGGCCGCTGCGCGGCGCTCTTCCATCTCTCTCTCTCTGCGTCGAGAGACCGGCAGAACAGAGAGCTATCTGGCCGCAGTTGATTTTGGCACCTCATGATTAAATATTTTGCAACTGAATATTTTCAAAAGTCATCCTTCAAATTTTGAATCCGCGAGTCTGCGAAGATCCGAGTCACGTGATCAATCCATATCCATCTCGCAGATCGCGCAGACGTACAGGCTCGACGCTGCCGACTCGATCACCAGCACCCACGTGGCCCAGAACAGCGCGCCGCCTGAGGAGCCCCATCCTCCGCCGCGAGTGTTCAGCAGCCACGCCAGGGCTGCGTATGACATCACCACGCTGAGCGGGTTCTGGCGGCGCCCCGTCACGCGGTTGGCCGCGAAGACGAGACAGAAGGCCGCCGCCGCCGATGTCACGATCGCAACGCGCAGCGCGAGCCCGCTGCTCGGCTGCAGGACCAGCGCGCAGCATATCGACGCGAAAGACAGAGAGATGCCGGCGCGGTAGCAGTAGCGCGCGGTGGCGCTGACGGCTGACATATGTGGTGTGAAAAAACATATGAAAAAATAATTGTTATTTTATTCTATTCTATTCTCTGGCGCCCGCCGCTCTGCGCGACTGGGCGAGCAGAGCGAGGCCGTTATCTATTATCGCAAGCGCCACCCGCCTCTCATTCGCGGGGAGCTGGAGCTGGCCCGACTCGCGCAGCCTCAGCGCTCCGTCGCAGCACTGGGAGGAGCAGACCGCCAGGTCCCGCGGGACTCCTTCGCCGCCGATGCCGAGGCCGCCTGAGCGGATGCGCTTCCCGCACACGTAGCAGTCGCGGCGGCACCCCGATGACGCGGGCAGCTCGGTTATCGTTATCGTCACGGTCGCGGCTTCTGCTCTCGCCGGCGTCGGCGGCCAGGGCTGGCGCGCCTCCGCGAGCCTCAGCGCAATGTCGAGGCACGCCCTGGAGCACGCCATCGCGTCTCCGCGCGGGACGCTGACGCGGTAGAAGTACTTCTCCTCTCTCTTCTGCGGGCGACCGCAGAAGCGGCAGGGCAGGTCGTCTGAGTTCGTGTCGAGAGTGTACGTGATGCTGCCCCCCGACATCATCCCCTCCTTCTCTCTCTCTCTCTCTCTCGCGTCGCCCGATTCAAAATAAAAAAGCAGATCGAATTTCCCAAATATTATTATTTTTGGCGAGTCGAAAGGACACTCGGGCCGGGATCTAAGCGTCGTGATGATGCGCGTTGCACGCGAGAAACCTCGCTGCTCCGTCGTCCTTGAACCAGCGCGGCACGTCGGAAGCGTCCGTCTCCTGGAAGAGAGCGATCACCAGCGCCGGGGTCTTGCTGTTCTTGTGGTCGAACACCAGCCTCCATACTCCCATCGGGCAATTCGGGCCGGTCCTCGCGAAGACCTCGATCGTGACCAACTCCGTGTACTGGTCACCGAGGACCTTGTTGAAGTCCACGAACCCGCGCGGGTCGTTCGTCCACGGGATTATGAACGGATATCCGTCCTTCGCCTCGATGCGCTGAGGCGTGAACGCCGCCACGAGCTTGCAGTCGCCCGGTGTGAGCAGCATCCGCCACGTGGCGATGTCTCCGGCGCCGTTCTTCGCCATGACGTCGAACGCTCCGGTGACCGCTCCGCCGTTGTCCGCCTGCTCCGCACCCTTCTTGGTGCGCTCCCAGCACATGACCTCGCGGATGTAGCTGCGCATGCGGTCGCGCACGTATCCGGCCGCGCAGCTGAAGGTCCCGCCGTCGACCCGCCTCCACTGTCCATGCGGTGCGGACTTATCGCACAGAGCGACCGTGACCGGGGCGCTCGGGACGCTCGAGGAGAAAGGTGCGCCCACGAACGCGCTCGGAGCGTCGTAATCTCCGCAGAACTCGCTCGTCGCGCGGTCGATCGGCCAGAAGATCGCGCGCAGGCAGGGGCCGATGATCTGGCAGGAGCTCGGCTCGGCGTCGCGCAGCCTGATCCAGCTCTCCTCCGCAGTCACGAACGAGCGGAAGCGGCTCTCGATATCCGCCTCTCTGTCATCGGCATCGACCGTCAGCACGACGGCTGTCTGGTGGATGTCGATGTGCGAGAGCGCGGTGTACGGCAGCCAGACGGTCGATGCCAAGACGTACGGCGTGATCGTGATCTCCGGAGTTCCGAGCACGTTCGAGCTGCACAGGCCGACTGACATGACGCCGCGCCAGTCTGGGAAATCGTCGAGCTTGACGACGAGGCCGCGCTGCGCCTCGGCGACACTGTCCCAGAACGCGTTGGTCTCCGCATCGTCCGCGTCGATGCTCGGGACGACGAGCTGTCTGCAGTGCGGCAACACGACGCTCTTGAGCCAGTAGCGTTCCGCTATCTTCCTCTTCTGGGCGGCGGCGATCTCAGTCTCCTTCTTCTTGTCCTCCGTCATGTAGTCAGTCTCGGTGTGGTGGTTGACAGAAAAATGATATTGATTATATTATTAAATTTAATGATCATATTATTAAATTTGGTGGGTTCGTGTTTTTCGGGGGAGCCTGGCAGACCATGATGCTGCGAGCGATGCTGGAGCTGAAGCGCGTGCAGCCCTTCTCGCGCAAGGCCGGCGGACCTGAATGGTTCTACAGGACCGTCGAGGTCGAGAACTGCGATCCGTTCACCGCCATCGGCTTCGCTTTCGGGACGGAACGGTGGTGCTGCCCCGCCGCCGTCCACGACATCGGCCCGGACGCCGAGCTCTGCGTGCTGTCGCACGCTCGCGTGCAGATCGAGAAGCTCCGGGACGAGGAGAAGAAGCGGTGCGTGCTGATCATGGACCTGACGAGCTTCCCCGACCCGGTCGTCGCTTACGTGGACGGCCGCGACCAGCGGGAGGTCGTCGGCAAAGCAGGCGACGACAGATTCGGCCGAGACCTCATCTCGGCGTGGCAGACGTATGACGTCGCGAGGCAGGTCCCGATGGTAGTCGTCGTGAACTCGCGCGATGACCACTTCACGGGGCTGAAGCTGCTGGATTTTCCGAAATGACGATCGATCAAAAATAGTCAATGGTCTTTGTCTCTCTTGGAAGCCAACGATGACGCCGTCAGCACGCCGACCAGGCCCCTCAGGCGCTGGTTGCCGCCGTCGTAGATCGGTATCGCCACTCTGCTCAGCTCACGTATCTGTCTGCTGTTGCGGGCCCGGGCGACGCACGCGCGCGCGCAGTACGCGAGCGACAGCAGGCACATCGCGGCCACGAGCGCGAGGGTGGCGCAGCTCACTGCCGTCGGGAAGGCGTCCATGAACGGAGCCGCGTCGGCGGGCACGACGGCGCCGCCGTCGCACATGCGATCGGCGCAGAGCAGGCTGCCGCCGTCGCCCCACGCGCCGGCCCCGGTGGCGTTGGCAGCGACGTCGGCGACGAGCGCGACGGCGTGCGAGACCGCGTCGCCGGCGCAGGCGGAGCACGCGCCCCTCGAGCAGCTGCCGAGCCAGTTGTAGCCGAGGAACTCGGACGTCGCATCGGAGAACGCGGCGTCGCCGCACAGGAAGGCGTCGTCGACGCCGCGCCTCGGCGCCGGGCCACCCGGCGCGAACTCGGTGCACGTCGCGCCGATCCTCATCGTCCCGGCGACGGGCTCGCACCTGCCGGCGCTCGGGCCCGGCGTCTTGACGCAGTAGTCGCCGATGTCGCAGTCGCAGTTGCGGGCGCACCTGGCGCACCTCCACGCCGGCGCCGACTCGGAGCCAGCGTTCACACAGTTTGGCGCCGGCCATCCTCCGGCGCCGACGTCGTCGACGGCGCCGACGCAGGCGTTGTCTCGCGGCCCGCCGTCCGGGCCGGTGCAGTTCTTCCTCACAGCCGCCGCCGCCGCCGCTCCGCAGAGGACGACGGCGACGAGGACGAGGACGCTAGCGAGCGCACTGACTACGACGCCTCGGCCCATGCGTCTCCTGCCGAGAGAGCCGACGCTCGCGATAATATATGTCCGAGGCCGTGACGGATCGCGTCCGATCCGATCACCACAGCGACGTGCGCTGCTCCAGCAGCAGCCGCCGCAGGAGCTCCCTCTGCCTCGGCGAGAGCGGGACCCTGGCTCGCTCCTCGTCATTGTCCTTGTCCTCGCCGTCGCCGGCGGGCGGGCAAGAGTCCCTCCTGGGCCTGCCGCGGGGCCGCGGCGACACCGGCGCGAGGTCGATCGACCGCTCCGCAGCCGCCTGGAGCGCGTCGCTGGCGGCCCCGCTGCGCACGGAGCACTGCTCCAGCTTCATCAGCTCGAGCTGCCTGGTGACGAGACGCCGCGCGACGCTCGAGAACACGAAGTCCACGTGCTCCCCGGTCAGCGCGCTGGCGCACGTGAAGTTCCTCATCCCCATGAGGCCGGCGATGTCCGGCCCGTCGATGAGCGCGGCGGGGGGAGCCGCCGATGACTCGACCTTGTCCATCTTGTTCGCCACGACGTACCACACGACGCACTTCGGCGCCGTCTGCTTGATGAGGTCGTGCCAGTGCGAGAGGTCGAGCAGCGACTTCTGGTCATCGGCCGCGTACACGAGCACGGCCGCGTCCATCGACCGCACGAACTTCCCAGGCAGCGCGCAGAGCCCCCTGTCGCGTCCAGAGGTGTCCATGATGCGCAGCGTCACCTCCGTGTCGCCGCCGCCGTCGGGGTCCGCGAACACGAGCTTGTTCGTGTTCGCGTCGGCCGAGACGGCGTCGGCCGTCTGCCCTGGCGCGCTGACCTCGGCCGCAGACTGGCACCTGTACCGCAGGATGAGCGAGGTCTTGCCGACGCCGCTCGCCCCGAACAGGATCACAGTGAACGGACCGAAGCTGCGCCGGAGAGGGCGGTCATGCTGCTGCTGCGGCTCGCAGCTCTTCCTGGGCAGCCTGCGCGGCGATACAGCGGGCGCGGGAGGGCGGAAGCCCACCGGCAGCTTGAGCCATGGCACCTTCGGGGCCTTCGATGGTGTTGCTGTCTGCTCCGCCGTCCTCCTTCTATTATTAATGCAACGTCGGACGATCTCTCGTCTCTCGTTCATTACATAGTGGCCTGCCGCTGACGTTGCGCGGCGCGCGGTGTGTCACACGCACCGGTCTATCAGCGCCTGCTCCGGCGTCTTCGCGACGTAGTAGTAGCCGACGAACCGCTTGTCTCCCGTCAGGAACTGGCCGCCGTCGTCCTCGCCGCTCTGTATGTTCCTGAAGTCGCCCGCGAGCACAACGACGACGAAGAAGCGGTATACGACCTGGAAGGCGCGCACGCCGAACAGTCGCAGCGCCCCCGACTCCGTCGTGAAGTCGAGCGTCATCGAGTCCGACAGCTTGATGTACTTTATCCCGCAGAGCTCGCGCTCCGCGTCGCGGGTCCACCTCCGCGGCGAGCCGTCGTCCTCGCGGCAGATCGCGACCGCCCTCAGCAGCTCCTCGGTCTCGCGCATGGAGGCCGCCACGTCTGCCGCGCTCAGGTCGTCGTCGCCGGGCTCGAGGTCCATGAGCGTCATCTGCTCGCCGCCGTCCACGTCCTCGGCGGTCAGCCGCCGCGGGTCGCCCTCGTCGCGCGTCCAGCCCATCAGGCGCGCGCTCATGCGCTGCCACGGTATGTCCTTCGGCGGCGCCGGGGCGTCGTACCTGCGCCTGCGGCCGTCGCGGTCCACGAACCCGGCGGCGGCCGCCGGCGTCCTGATGCTGAGGATCGCCCCGTCGCCGGCGCCGTCGTCGGTCGGCGACGGGGCGGCGGCGGCGGCGGCGGCGACGGGGCGACTGCGCCGGCGTCCCCACCTCGGGACGCTCTCGGTCTCGGCCGCCGCCTCGTGAGCCGCCAGGGCGATGCGGCACCCCTCTCCCTCATCGTCCTCGTCTTCCGACAAGTCGTCGCTGTCCATTTTTCAAAAAAAAGCTCTCGGTTTTTAAAAAATCACAGGTGATTTAACTCTCTGAGCCAGTTATAGATCGGAGCGACGGCCTGCGCGAACGTCTCGCCGTAGATGACCTGCGCGGTCGCAACTGCCGAGTCGAGGCAGCACCGAGCGTGGTCGGGAGACAGGCGCGTGTGGGGCAGGTCCGCGCTGACGTAGCTCCTGCCGGTCGTCCACTCGTCGTAAGCGGCGACCGAGCTCAGCGCGTACAGCGCCGGCGTCATGGTCACGCCCGAGAGCATCTCGCGCAAGTCGCTCCTCACGGTCTCTGCCTCCGCGGCGCTCAGCCCGGGACACGACGACGTCAGCAGCGCCGACGCGCCCCGCTCGACGTCCTCCGCGGCGGCCAGGAACTCCTCCTGCGCCGCCGCGGGCCAGAGCAGCAGGAAGCATGCGACCAGGACAGAGACGACGAATCTCGCTGACAGCATCCTGGAGATGCGGCGCGCTGCGCTGCGCCGCGCTATATATACATGGACATCCGCTGCCGTATCCATGCCGCGCTGGCGTCCATGTGATTGGCCTCGCAGAGCCTGAGTGTGTCGCGGATGGCTGCGCGCTTCGTGACGCCGATCCTGGCGCTGGGCCCCGTCGACGGGGCCGTGACTGCGGAGCAGCGCCTCCTCTTGCCGGCCGGCGGCGCAGGAGTGTCGCCGGTGGCGTCGGGCGCGGCCGCGCCGAAGAAGTACTTCTGCGCGAACCAGCCGGCGACGTCCAGGTGCCCCGAGAGGCATGCCAGCCTGAACGGCGCGTAGCCCCAGCATCGCACGTGCTTGGCCTCGAGCTCGAACCGCCTGGCTATCCACACGGCCTCGCCGAGGAGGCCAACGCTGCACGCGTTTCCCAGCACCCTCGCGGCGTTCCTGTGGCCGACGCTGTCGCGGCTGAGCGCGAGCCGGTTGGCGAGCCACTGCAGCACGTCCAGGTGTCCGTTTGCGGCGCACGTGCACATGGCGTCCGCGACCGCATCGGCCGCGACGGTGTCGTCGCACTGACGGCCGCCGCTCCTGGCCGGGTAATACGGCGGCAGCTCGCGGCCGGCCGGGAAGCCGAGCGCCGACGTCAGGATCCAGTCCGCGACGTCCAGCCTGCGCCGCATGCACGCCCTCGCCAGGCCGTTGTACGGGCAGGGCAGCGGCCGCCAGGCGCCCGCGGCCCTGAGCTGCGGCGCCGGAGGCGGCGGACTCGCGCTGACCGCGTCCGCCGGCGTGAAGATCCACGCCTTGTCGCGGAGCCACTCCAGCGACGCCACCGACCCCCGCTCCGCGAGGTCGCCGAACATGATCCGCTTGTCGCGGCGGTCCGCGCCCCTCAGGTTGACGCTGAACCTCTCGGTCGCCCAGCGTGCGGCGTCGCCGCTGCCGACGCAGCACGCGCGCTTGACCAGCTCCAGCGCCTCCGTCGGCAGACAGACCGATGGGGTCGCCCCCTGCCGGATGATCCACTCGGCGGACAGCACCTTGCCCTCGACCGCCGCGCACCACGCCGTGCCGACGAGGGCGTTGTTGGCGAGCGCGCTGTCGCTGGGTTCATGGACGCCGGCGATCGCGCCCCAGAGCCGATCGCCGGAGCCGTGCAGCAGGACCCGCGCCATCAGCCTGCAGCCGCAGCGCGCCGCCAGGAGCGCTCGCACGGCCCTGAGATTGGCGCGCGCGCGCGGGGTGCCGACGTCACGCCCCGACATCTCGCTCGTCGCCCAGTCACGCAGAGGCCGGAAGACCTCGCCGAGCTTCGCGAGGATCTGGACCCAGTCGGGGACCTTCAGCGGCGCGGAGATGGCCAGCGCCGGTGATCTCGCCAGCATCACGATCTGGCTGCCCAGCTCCGCCTGGTCGCGGTGGAGCTGGAGCTCCGCGTCCGCCGCATCAAACCGCAGCGGGAAGACAGTCGGCAGGATGATCGTCAGCATCGAGTGACAGACGTCTGCCTCATCCATGCCTGACGTCTGCCCGGTCAGGGGAAAAAAGAGAGTCTCGTGTGTTTTATCAATTTTTATATTTTTTTCTTTTATTTTTTTTTGGACGCGTCGATTGACACACTCAGTCCGTGCTCGACAATTAAATAATCAGTGATCACCATCATGGCAGCTGCCAACGCGACGACGACGACAACTGCTGCTCCTTGCGAGCAGCCGGCGACTGCGCCGGACCCTGTCAAGAAGAGGAAAAAGAATAAGAAGCAAGATGCTCCTTGCGAGCAGCAGCTGGTGTCTGCGCCGGACCCTGACAAGAAAAAGAAGAAGAAGAAGAAGGAAGCTGCTCGTGCTCGCTCGGACCACCCGGAGAATGAGGAGAAGAAGACTGCCGCCGGAGGCGTCATGGGGTTCTACGTCTACTGCAGAGAGCACAAGATCGTCGACATAGGGAAGAGCGATCACGACCACGTGGAGAATCTGCAGAGACTGATCGGCGGCTTCTTCACGATCCTCCCGAGCGGAGACTTCGGAAAGAAGATCGTCGCGTACTGCGACGACGAGGGCGCGTTCAAGAAGGAACTCAAGCGCAACTGGGTCGCGGAGCTGCTGCTCTGCGACTGGCTGGGCGTCCCGATCGACATGAGCGAGACGGGCGTGCGCGGCCCCGTGGTGATCGTCGGGAGCTCGCGCTCCTGCGAGGACGCGAGCCTGCCCGACTGCGCTCTGAGCACGCTCGACGAGATGGCGGACGTGCTCGGAGGCACGGACTGCCCGGACGACGGGGACGACGGGGGCGACGAGGACAGCCCCAAGCGCGCGAAGCTCGCGGCGCTCAGAGATGCCCTGGCGAATGAGATCGGAGCCGCCGAGCCGTCGAGGAAGAAGATGCGCAGGACTTGAATTGTCATTCGCCGAACGTGGCTGTGATAAGAAACTCCGCCACGACATCGCATATCGCTCTCATCGCTCCGTCGCCAATGTCCTCGCAGAACTCCAGCAGCGCGGCGGGAACTCCCGCGCCCGCCGCGCCCGCCATGATGTCGTTGGCCCCGGATCCGACAGCGCGGCCGACGGAGGCGGCGGCGCCTCGCGCGACCGCGGCTGCCAGCGCGAGGTGCCACCGCCGCGGCTGGCCCAGCGTCATGATCACGAGGTCCACGGGGAATGACTCCCGCGGGAACGAGTGCACGTCGAGCAGCGCGTCCGGCCGAGGGTCCGCGGCCAGCGCCGCGTCCACGCCGGCGCGCCACTCGGTGCCCCTGCTCTCGGCGCGGTTCATGTCGACGACGGTCCTGGGGACCGTCGCCAGGAAGAGGACCGCGCGGTGTCCCCGCGCGCTCAGCGCCGCCTCGAGCGCGCGCGCCGCGGCGGCGGCGGCGGTGTCGCATGCGTGCAGCGCGCGCCTGTCGGGGCAGGCGGCGTGCGGGACGGTGATTATCACGCGCATCGCGGAGAGAGCGGAACATTTTTTTCTGCTGCGCAGCTTCTATTATATGCGTTGACATCAGCAGCGGCTGCGCGTCACAGCATCCGGACTCAGTCGTAGCGCCAGTACAGGCTGTAGCGGAGCTCGGCGACGTCTTCGTGCTTCAGCATGCAGCCGCTGAAGTTGCGGGTCGGGAGGCACTCTCCGGCGTGCGCTTTCTTGGAGACGTCGTGCTCGACCACGAGCACGTACAGAACGATCGGCGGGGTCGCGCCCTCTTTCTTGATCACGCGCTCCCTGATCACGCGGAGCGCGGTCTCAGCTTGTGTGAGGCCAGACATAGACTCGAGAGTCTCCCTCCCGCCAGTCCAGCCGCCGGGATACAGCGGGTCGTCCACCCACTTGTGCGGGATGTCTGCGAGCGCGGGCTCCGCGGCGGCCTTGATCTTGTCGATCGTCTCTCTCTTGCTGGCTTCCATCACACGTCGGATGAATGAGTTGTGTCCGTGAGCAAAAATAAAATAAAAAATAAAATAAATAATAAAATAAATATTAGCCCATTTCATTTTTTAAAACAAAGAATCGTGGTCGGCGCTCTCTCGAGAATTTAGAATTTAGAGTCCGCGGCCAGCGCCGCGTCCACGCCGGCGCGCCACTCGGTGCCCCTGCTCTCGGCGCGGTTCATGTCGACGACGGTCCTGGGGACCGTCGCCAGGAAGAGGACCGCGCGGTGCCCCCGCGCGCTCAGCGCCGCCTCGAGCGCGCGCGCGGCGGCGGCGGCGGCGGTGTCGCAGGCGTGCAGCGCGCGCCTGTCGGGGCAGGCGGCGTGGGGGACGGTGTTATCACGCGCATCGCGCAGACAGACCGGAACATGTGTTCTGCTGCGCAGCTTCTATTATATGCGCTGATATCAGCAGCGGCTGCGAGTCACATCATTAGGACTCATTCGTAGCGCCAGTAGACGCCATACCGAAGCTCGACGTCGACGACGTCTTCGTGCTTTCTAAATCACTGTGTTCTAAATCACGACGTCATGGTGTCACTTGTCTCCTCATCTGGCTCGTACGGGTATTTTCCCCAATCCGGGTTCTTTTTGGCGGCCTCCGTCTCCAGCCAGTTCACCAGTTCGCCGTAGCTCACGCGAGTCTGAGCGTTCGCCGTCGAGAGGAACCCGTCGTGCGCTTCTTTTTTCTTGTCGGCTGGAAAGTAGAGCTCGACCGTGCGAGCCTTCTCCTCAGGGGTCAGGAAACCAAAGGTCTTTTCGAGCGTGATCCTTCCGGGACGAATCAGGGCCTTGTCCAGCTTCTTGGCGTCGCCTTTCAGGAGGTTGGTCGTGAGACCGAAGATGATCCTCTTGTTGGTGTCAGATACGAGCACGTTGAGCGTGTCCGAGAGATCCAGGTCCCCGGGTTTCATCTCGTTGTGCGAGTCGCTGTAGCGAGAGTACGTCTTCGCGTCGACGTCTTCCAGCAGGACGATAGACTTGTCAGGAGCGACGTCCAAGATGCTTTGTATCGACCCGCGGCCGGTGATGAGCAGCAGGTCCCAGTGTATGGCAGCAGATAGCGCGCGGAACCAGTAACTCTTGCCGGTCCCCGGCTTCCCGCGGATGAGAATGTTGCACCTGAAGAGGCGCCCAGCCGCTATCCTCTCCGCTTCGACCTCTGGAGAAACCATCCTGATCACGTCGTCCAGAAGCGTCTTCCGGTCGCCGAAGAACACGTCCGTCTTGCACAGCGCAGGGGCCATCAGCTTTGGAACGTCATCCAATAAGTATTGGTAATCGTTGCCGCGCAGCGTGAAAATGCGAGTGCGATCTCCCACGAAAGCCCGATACTCGGCCTCGATGCGCCTCAGGAAAGATTCGGCCTCGTCGTTCGTGTCCGCAATGAGGCAGAGCGTGTCCCTGTTGTCATCATGAAACGTGGCCAAGCGCATCGATGTGGCATCGGGGACTGGCACAGGATTTATGATGCACGAGCAGCCCGACCGCCCCTGCGGAGCCGCTACTTCAACCGGTACGGGGTTGCAGTAGCGCAGGACGTCGCCCATGACGAAGTCGCCTATTCTGACGTCCGCCTCTCCGCATGGTTCAGCGTGTCGTTCCAGACTGCGCTGCAGTATGCCGGAGCTGTGGGTCGTGATGTAATGACGGAGAGCGATGGAGGCCGGCCTGTCGAACATCACGACGGCTTTTCCTCTCGTGTACGGCGAATCGAGTATCTCGCCGCATGCTGCCCCAAGCTCAACGCGCTCGCGCTGTGCCATCGCTGCGATTATGTCGACTCGTGACCGGTCGAAATTAAAAAATGCATTAATCAAAAACCGATTCGAATCGTTAATTTTTTAAATTTATGATTAAATAAAATAATATCGCGTTACACAGAATGGCCGCCTGTTTAGTTCTGGTCAGGTCAGCCTTCTCCTTTTCTTGGGAGGACGGCGCGAGCTCTTTAAAGGGAAACTGACCCGCACGGAGCATCCTCCGCACCTCCTGTTTTTGAGCAAGAGGGCGCCGCCATTGCGTCGGACGCAATCTTCCATCTGTCGCAGCGCGATCCCGTTTCCGCCGAAGTAGTTGCCGAGCGGCTTTCGGGGCAGCCGCGTGACCTTGAAATATGTTCCTCGTCGAGCGATGCCGCCTCCGTTGTCTTTGAATATCACGACGATCTCCCGCTCGCAGCGCCTCACGGCCGCAGAAAACTCCAGAGTCATCCCGACTCGGATGGCGCGCGTGGCAACGAACGAGTCGAATGAGTTCTTCATCATCTCCTGGGTGTCATATCGGCAGATCTCTCTCTCCTTTCCGATCCTCTTGGTCACGAATCTGCTGACCGACTGCGCCATTCTGTACCAATCTACGCCCTCGCGGAAGTTTGTGGCGTCCGATGTCGTCACGGGTACCGTGCACGCGATCGCGTCCTTCGATCTTCGGATCTTGTAAGACATCTTGCCGATTGCTGGGAGTGAGCAAAAAAATAAAATAAATAAATATAGCTGCGCATTTTATTTTTCAGAATAAAGGAGCGCTCTCGCTGACTCGATAATGTCGAATCCTCCGACTCCTCCCGCTGGTTACCAGGCCTTCCTGAAGCTCATCAGGGCCAATGCCAACGTCGCGAAAAAGCCGGGAGTCTCTTCTTGCATCAGATGCAGGAAAGACTTGAACACTGACAACGATCCGCAATGCTACTCGATGATCTACGAACCCGACTGGAGCAAGAGGGTGGATGTCTGCGGAGCGTGCTACCGCGCGATCGAGTCGGAGTTTCTCTACTTCGCTCGATACGTCGGAACTGACGGGGTGTAGCGCGCTTGCGCTTGCCAAAAAGAAAAAATGAGATGAATCTTCATACATTTACCATGATACAGCATCAGATCGCCTGGATCCGCGACACGTTGAAGCGGACCAGCGCCAGCGTCATGTTGTCAGCGCCCCCCTGCAGCGCCTGCTTGACCGTCGGGATGATCGACTGCGCCGTCGAGCTGATGTCTCTCGCGAGGTCCGCGGCGAGCTGCTCGCGCGCGGGCCCGTAGTGGTCCCAGACGCCGTCGCTCGCGACCAGCAGCACGTCGCCGTCCTCGATTCTCTCCACGTACACCGTGGGGCGCGGCACGACCCCGCAGACCGCGGATATCAGCGTGTGCCCTATGGCGCGCGACATGGCCAGCGCCGCGACGCCCGGCGCGGTGAGGTACTGGCCCCCCGAAGGCGGCAGCTCCTTGACGCTGCACGCGTCGCGCCGCAGGTCGGGCGACGGGTCCGTCTGCGGCTTGTGCGGCGCGGTGAACAGCTTGACCTTCCCGTACCGCGAGACGAGCATCGCCTGCGAGTCCCCGATGTTGGATATGACGGCGGTCGCGGTGCCCGACGGCGACACCCTCGCGACGGCCGCGGCGCACATCGTCGTGCCGCAGTCCGCGCCGATCGGGTCGCTGACCGACCACGTGAGGCTCTGCATCCGGAAGTGCGCGGTCTCGGCGGCGTGCCTCAGGAACCGCGAGAGGCCGGACGGCGTCGGGTCGAGCCGGAACCCGAACCGCGCCGCCGCCTCCTTGGGCAGCGAGAAGATCGCGTCTATCGCCTCGGTCGCCGCGGTCCTGCCGTTCGGCGCCCTCGG
>Ga0315279_10001590_pt1 | contig 37303 bp, 51 predicted proteins | sample YL17G06_20_MG_FD_203694 | JGI IMG/M metagenome (GOLD analysis project Ga0315279, IMG submission 203694) | Sediment microbial communities from Yellowstone Lake, YNP, Wyoming, USA - YL17G06_20 | ecosystem: Environmental > Aquatic > Freshwater > Lake > Sediment | place: USA: Wyoming | collected...
AAGGATAAGTCGACCTTGCCGAACAAGGTCTCAAGAGTCTCGTATCTCCTCATGACTCACCTCAGGAGAGAGATACGCGACTCACCTATTACAATCAAAAGAGGAATTTAGGAACAGGCATGCGCGCGCCGAGTGGTGGATAGCCGTAACAACCTTGCAACCCGACGAGAATGGCTTAATTCATGAGCTAGTGTTGAGGACCACCTATCCTAATCCATCAATAAGAAAAACCCACGCGTCATCCGCCAACTACACTCCGGTTTCGCCTGAGTTTGGAGCAAAGGTCATAAAAGAGTTCATTGACCAAGACCCTAACCAATACTGGGTGGGTTTTTCAAACGACAGCCTTCATGTCGTAGGACCGTTTCTCATATACAGCCGAATGCCTATGGATTTTGGGATAACAATCATACTCGATCTCAACACGGCAAATCTGATGGTTGCCGCTACCGGAGTGTGGATGGGCAGTGGCAGTCTATTGCTTCCTGAAGGAGATGGCGAGATTCTTTTCAGGATAGCAGACATTTTCAAAGTTGCGCGCAAATTCGGAACCAAGCTGAGTGATCCCGATTGGGATCCCGAAGTAGATTTGAATAATGACGGTTTCGTAAACATATTGGACATATTTATGATCGCAAGATGCTTCAGCGCGCGCTAAACTCACGCTTGCCCTACCTAGAACCTAGCGCGCGAAGAAGAATACATCTAAGAAAAGCTATTCCAAGACATGAACAGAAAGGAATTGTGTTTATGGCGCGCGTGTTTTATCGGGTTACCTCAAATGAGCAGAATGTTTTATCTGGTATACATCCATGAAACGTATTCGCTTATCGAAGAGAATTCTTTATCGACGGAGTTTGAAAATACTCTTTCAACGCGCGCATCACTCCCGACTTCAGGCTCCCAATGATTCAGCCAGTTGTTAATCTCTGTCGAAATATCTTTGCTATCAAGGTTGCCGTCCAGTGTTTGGGTATAGAAATGTCCTGCTGGATCAAGTATGGTTAGTTTATCTCCGGTAAATGACATCTGCAGTCCCACATGAGCACCCAGTGAACCTCTTATCATAATGCATTCAATCTTCCCATATTTCTCGCCGCCATAAGACAACATGATTGAAGTCAGTAACATTGCCATGTCTTCGCAATCACCTTCCCTCAAACTCAACGTTTCATTTGGAAATTGCCACATGTCCCGTTTATATTCAATATTGCCCAACGGCGTAGATGGAAGCGTTGGGAATAAGCCGTCAGGTCTAAATTTAATGTTGTCAACAACCCAGTCATACATCTTTTTCACATTGTTCCAGAACTCACTCCAATCTGAAGTGGTGCTCCATCCACCAGTGATGTTGAGGACTATGTTCTCCACAGTGGTGTCTTGCGGCGTAATGAAGTCCTCAACACCGAATTGGAGTGCGCGTTTGTTAATCTGGTTTCTTAGGTCGGCATAACCGGAAAGAAAGGAATAGTAATTTGATTGGAGCATGTCGTAACTTACTTGGAGCAAACCATAACTGTTGTGCAATGAATTGTATTCCAGTTGTAATTCGGAGCGTTGATATATATAGTCCGAATTCAATTTCAAATAAAGAAAAATTTGAGTGATTATGATTATCACAAGAACTAATGTTGCCAAATGCCACTTGTTTATGGTGAACCTTCTGATTTCTGGGGGAGACGCTGCAAGACGGGATAGTTCTACCATTTCTTCATGTACCATGAACCCACATCCATTTTAGAGCCTCTACTTATTGACATAGAGCATTTGTACTTAAACTGTTGACACACCCTAAAAGGAAAAGACATACAGAATTATCAGTTTTCTGGCAAAAGTCATGAGAACTGATGCAGAATGGCAGTTATGGACATGGTAGGGAAGGACTGAAACCTTTTGATCATGAGCTTTGGCTGAGTTGATGAAGAATGCTAAAAGAATTGACATTCAACCAGCTAACGTTCTCGGTGTGTCTCAAGCCACTGCTATCAAGAGAGTTTTTCTTTAAAAGAACTAATTGACGGTTATACTACAATTCCAAAATGGAAAAAGTTTGGGTGTGAAACGCTTGTAATCATACTCGTCAAGATTAGGCCGATCATTGCGTCGAAAAAGCATTCATCTGGATCTCCGTGTCCTTGTGGTTTCTGATCGTGACGTTTATTCCCTGAGTCTCGTGACGATAGTTGTAGTCATACACAGATTTGGTCACTGCATGTGAATTCAGTGGTGCGCTCGCCGAGATTTGAACCCGGGTCGTCAGCGTGGCAGACTGACGACGATGGACAACAGTTACCAATAGATTGGGACAAGTTTCAGTCGTGGCTAACAGAAAAGAAGTACAATAGGCGCTACGCTGCCGACTTGCTGAGCTACGCAAAACAATATTCCCTAGCATTGCTGCAGCGAGACTTCAGCAAAATCCAGGATCTCTCGGATGGGCTAAGGCCGAACGTGATCAAAGGGTTGTCTGCCCTGTCAAAGTTTCTAGGACAACATGAAACCTTCAAAGGTTTGCTGAAGAGCCATGCTTTGAAGTGGGGCGGCCGATCAGCTGACGACGTGATCATTGACAGACTGACCAAAATTGGAAATCCCGAAGAGATCTTCCAGTGGATCAAAGACGCCAAAACTGCCAGGCCAGACCTGAACGACTTCCTGGATCTCTTAGCCGTCTCCGGCCTTCGCCTGGTAGAAACTGTAAACTGTTATAATTTGATAGTGCAACTGGCAAGGACCAAGAAATTGAAAGGCTATTACAATGAGGAAACTCAGAGCCTAGAACACTTCAAGTTCAAAGACACGTTTCTCCGCAAAAGCAAGAAGGCGTTCATCAGTTTTGTTCCGAAGGATCTCATTGCCAGGATCGGAGAGAACGATCTATTAACGAGTCCGGCCTCGGTTCAGAAACTCATACAGAAGAAAGGTTTGCAGCTGAGGTTTGCCGACGTCAGAGAGGCCTATGCCAGCTATCTAACCAAATTCTTGAAGCCGGAAGAAATCGACTTTCTCCAGGGTCGATGCACGACAAGCGTGTTCATGCGGAATTATTACAATCCAAAACTTGTGGCGGATCTTGAGGCCAGGGCCTTCCAAGGAATAGCAGAGATCCAACAGAAGGTGAAGTGAATGCCTAGTCCTACCGCTGTGGCCTTAGTCGGAGTCTGTCCTCACTGCGGTGAATCTGTTGAAATGGTGATCACAAAGAAGCAAGCAAAGCTCCTTTACAAGTCTTTCAAACTTGACATTCAACAAGCTCAGAAGGTTTCAGAGAAAACTCTGGAAGCAGATCTTATGAAGGTCAAAGCATGACCGACAAAGGTAGGGGAAAAGCTGTTAAAAATACCAGGTTAGGTTTACCTGAAACTTTGAAGCTGATCAGCAATGAGAAACGAGTCAAGACAATAGCCGCTAAAGTCGAACCTAGCCTGGCTCTCTATCTGAAACAACACGGTGGATCGACCTTTATTCATACTCTGATTCTGCAATCTCTGCAGAGCATTGTCGACGGACCAGATGACGCGTAGGGTCCCTTCTAAGGCCGGACCTAGCGCCGGCCAGATCTCCCCTGCGTCTTGTCACCGTCTCTTCGGTGAGCTCCTGGCAGCTGTCGACGTCGCGCAGCGCGTACTATTCCCGTATCATCGGCCCTCTCTACAGAATCTTCCTTTGTTTTTTAACACGGACCACAAGCCTAAGACGCTGATGCCCTTCTCCATCAAAACCCATGGACCCGACCCTGAAGAAACAATCCTTTCTTTTCAAACGTAAAAATAGAGAAGCATACCTCAACACAAAGCATTGCTATATAACATTTAATGCTTCAACGGATGCGGCTAAACAAAAGACTTGATATTCATTCAATCTTCTTAGGCCTTCCCCTCTTCACTTCTATGCGCAACTGCTCCCTCAAGTAAGCCTGAAGCAACCGTTTGATTTGCATGGGCTTCCAATCCTTCTTTGTCTGTTTAGCCAGTTCCCTCGCGATTAGACTGAAATTGGAATTCTTCGCGTACATGAAAGCAGTCTGTGCCGGTAGACCTTTCAAATGGACTTCTTCATCGCTGATCTCAGCTTCTAAGCTGAAAGGTGCAATGTCAAGAGTGTCGAAATGAATGTTTGTTCTAGGAATATCCCTGACAATTAGAAGGTCTTCATACAGTTTGCTTTTGATCACAGCGGAGAATTCGCCTTGAAATGTTTTCTTTTTGATTATGGCGCCGGTCAATTCGGAATGTTTCCAAGTGTCCAGGTCCGCGATCTCTTGGAGAACAAAGACAAAGTGGCCTTTGAACTTGCGCACGATGAAAACTTCATGCCGAATATTTCGATTAAGAAGACTCAACGGCGACCGAGTATCATCATGGACTCCCGCCTCGTCCAGAATGAAGCACTTTCTGCCAGGTTGATTCTTGAACCAGTAGTCCGTCTCCTCCAGACTGGTGATCCGCTCTCCCTGGCCATAAGTCTGAATGTTGGAGGCGAAGTAATCCAAAATGCCTTCATTCTTCGCAATCTCCACAAGCAATAGGGCCGTGTCAGTTTTGCCCGTCTCGGGGTTTCCACAAATAACTATCACCGGATATTTCCATTGACTGAACAAGCGTCTGACGAAGGACCCTAGCCCGGGACTATAGCTCTTCTGAATCGGTGTCTGTTGCGCGCTTTCCACTGATTTCTCGCACTCCTGTCCTTCCAACTTTCAAGCCGAGATTTGTGAGAACGTCGGCCTTCATGATCCACAACGCTTCGCCCTTCTGCTTCAGCTGGGCCCTGAGGCCTTTCAGAACCTCAAGGATATCTGGGTCATTTTCCTGGCCGATGACAATATCCAACATTGCTATTTTATCAGCAAATACGTTACATGCGTAGTCCTGGAGTTCGGGCCTCTTGGCCACGAGTTTCTGGCCTAGAGTTTGAATATGCTGTGCTTCAATGTCATAATGCTGTCTGCGAAAAGCGCTACTCAAAGTCAGCTACTTCTCCAAGGCCTTTCTCTTTTTTGTCTCCACGATGAAGCAGTCTGAAGAAGAATCCGCCCTCTTCCGTCTTCCGTTTTTCCGCGGCAATGTCAGTGATCTGTTTCGCTCTCCACCCTTGAACACTGGTCCGTAGTTTCAGCTTCTTAATAACATACATTCGTAGCCATGCGAGATCATACCTTTCCGCTATAGTCAACATAAGGGCTAAGCTATCATCCTCGCCCATGGCAAGCAAACTGAAGAACTCCAGCTTCTCTTCGTCACTGAGATCTTTGATTGCCTGCGCTATCGCTTCCTCTCTACTGCCTAAGCCAATATTTTTGAGAATCTCTTTCAGCTTCTTCTCTTTCTCTGGCTCCAGCGGCATTAGACCGAAGCCCCCAACGCTCTCAGAATTAACACGAAAAGATGGTATAGGCCCATGCCGGCGCCTAACAGAATCAACATTGTGCTTAATGGAAGTTTCCGTTTTTCAATGAGGGCTTTCCAGAAGCTTTTTTCAGTTAGAACTCCTAACAAAGTGCTTTTCTTCTGGTCTATCGGGTCATCCGTGTGCATTTTGACGCTTTGGCCTACAGGGACCTCAATTTCTTTGGTCTCGATCTTCGTTCCAGTCGCGTCCTCGATTTTGACCGGCGTCTTGATCTTCATACTCTTCAGCTGCGCATTGTCGATGAAGACGACGTTTAGAAGTCTCAAGCCTTTCTTTTCAAGGTAAATGTGGTCGGGGTCCACTTCAAACCTTTGAACCATTCTTTCGGTTAACCGACGCTTTGTTTCTGCAAGTCTTGTTTCCGAATCATACTTTGCTTTGAGCCTGAAGATTCTGTGTTTGTCCAAGAGAAGCAATGTCAAACCTAATTTCTTAACCATTTTGATCACCAGAAATGAATGAAATCATAAATCGTCTGCGCAATCGCAACGAGGACGCCGATTATCTGAGTTACGAATCCATAGATACTTTGAAGAACATAGCCTATGGGTTCAAAACTTCCTTCATGGACCGATCTTATTCCGGCGTCCAGAACGTAGAAGCCCACAATCATCGGGATCATGGGTACAACGGTCACGGCGAAACTGAAAAAAGTGGCCATTATGCCTAGAAGCCAACTTCCCCAACTCGTGATCTGTCCGACCCAGTCCAATAACCATTTTGGCAAAATAGTATTGCCTATGCTTGAAAGGTCATGTACGATTTGGCCCCAGAAATCGTAGCCTCGACCAGTAGTTATGTAGAGACTTGGAGAATAGGAGCTATCAAAATATGTTACATCATTCATTCCGCCTGTGAAGTAGCCATAGCCCGTATGTTTGAAGTACAGACTCAATTTGGCGTATTGCCAAAAGTCAGGTGACAACGCAAAAGTGTAATTTTCTAATAGAATCGGTGTCGGATCCTTCACATATGTTGCTACGACTCGCATGTTGTTTCCGTCTCGCCAGACGTAAAGGTCCACATAGTTCAGTTGGCTTAAGAGATTGTAGTCTTCCCAATAGTTCTGAGGATTTCCAGGTCCATAATATGATGATGTGTCGTTTGCCGCAACTTTGGAATTTAGAAACTTGTCTTTGATGAGGCCCCAGGTATTCGTTATCTCATGGAAAGTGAATTGTATGATGACATTGCTATGCGCGGAGCCATTGATTTCAAGGCACCAGAAAAAGTCTTTATCGCTGAACATCCACCACCATTCTTTCCGTTCCATGCGAAACTGCGTGAAGTTTATCTGGGCGTGGTAGCCAGTGAAATTCACTACATATCTGGTCCAGTTCATTACTCCATCTTCCTGGCTTAATGTTGCTTGCCATTCTGTCCTGTTTGCGCTTCGCCATTGGCCAGCAATCGCGGTTTCGGTCCAATCTGTGGTAGTCCAATTACCCCAGAGAGTTATGTCAGTCACAGGATCCAAAATGTTTCCTTTTTGATAGTAAGGTACATAGCCCTCTTTAGTCACGTTCAAGCCGTTGGGAACGTACTCAGAATTTGTACAGCTTGTTTGACCGTTTGAATCAGTCACGTTCTCGATCGTAAGAATTGGCGTGGTATCGTGCATCGGGTCGTTCCAGAAATAGAACGTTACATTTGCACCGGCTATGGGCGCGCCCCATGAATCGTAGACATAAACGACATAGATCGAGTTAGCTTTGCTTATCTGAAGAAAAGCTGAAAGGAGAAACAGCGCGACGAGAAAACCTGTTAAAATCTTCGTTTTCATCTTCATCAGATCTATCTCTTTCATCTTACGATTTAAGCGTTGTGCTATTGTCAACTGATGGCAACAGAAAGATAGTTAGGCTAGGATGACTTCTGCAAGCTTCAAGACTGCACCGAAATATTTGTTACAGGAAGGGCAATGCCAAACTCTTGCCAGCTTCGTCTTAGCGTCCATCGTTTTCTTGCTCCCGCCAAAATTATGTTCAAGCTTGATGTGCTTGTTCTCTTCTTTCATCTCAAAGCCGCATTCTGGACATTTCAATGATCAAGTCACCTCCTCGTAGCCTATCAAAATCATGAATGAAAAGTGGCTTATTCCTGTGCAATTCCATAGAACTTCCAGATTGAATCTTGCACAGATGGAAGTCTGAGCATCAAGGATCTGGCCGGTGCAATTCCATGAGAAATTCATGCAGCTGGAAGCTTCAGGCGGATTCCATTCAGACATGGACATTGTCAGATTGTACGTTTTGGACGCATCTTTATTGCTGATCCAAACCTCTTGATAAGCGGAGTCTCCAGGCATCAGTGTTCCCCAGGCCACCGAGGTCAAGGGATGGAGAAGGTCATAGACACTGTAAACTTCAATGCTGGTGGAAGCTGGTTGAATGCTGCTTGTTCCAGTATGACGTGTTGGTTGTGGACTGGCCACGTGCCCCAGCATGGAAAGTGCAACCATGAGAAGCATTATGGCGCCTAGGGCGGCAATAGGATCCTTGTCTGTCATTTCATATTCCTCAGCGAGAAAATTACTTGCCTTCCACACTTCGATCTCATAGCATATTGTTGAAGGACAAGCTGATTCAGATAATGTGACTCAACGGCCCTGGCCTTGCCAGTTTTGGACGCCACGTCTGCAGCTGTTGCTCTTCCAATTTGATTAAGGACCAAAACTGTCTGTTGAAGATGTTTGGGCAAGGATAAGACATCCGGATTAATTCTGAGGTTAATGTTGCTATGTATCATCAGGATTTCATTGAGTTTTCTTTCCACACTATCGAGAGCTGAGGAAAGCTTGTTCAGTTGATTCTGGATTTTCAAGAATTCCATGATATACTTCATGTCTGTCTGTAGAACAGTTTGCCGTTTGACAATATAAGATTTGTCTATTGCTAGTTGATAGCAACAGCAAGCTATTTAAATGTCAAGCGTCCGATTTACTTTTGTCCAAAATGGAGAATGAAAAATGAACAGAAAAAGAATCTTGACCATCTTCCTGACGCTGTTGACCTTCGCCGGAATCGGCAGCGCCGCCGTCGCCTCGCCGGTCTTCGCCGCCACCAGTACAAGCACTGACACATCGAGCACTATCATGCAATGGATGCCCACAATCATAACTTTCGCTATGTTGGGCATGGTCATGGGATTGCTCAAGAAATTTGGCAAGATCTAAGCGGGAGGCGTCAAAAGTGCAATTTAGACGCCTCATGTTCCTCGCAGTCTTCTGCTTAGTCATCGGTCTCGCCGTTTCAAGCGTCTACGCTTCGTACTCGACAACTTTCATCTACACCAAATTCAACAGTACCGACACGATAGCTGAAGAATTGGACGCGGCCTACACGGACATTACCGCGACAATCTACAACAAGTTAATGTATAATACGACCTCGAGCTCAGAAGCAAGAATCATCCTTGCCAACAGCACGGCCGCGGCAAAACAAGGCATCCTTGTGGCTATGAAGAAAGCGGGTGCCGACAATCTTCTGATCTACTGGAAAGACGGAGAGACTGACGTTGAACTGGCAAAAGCCACTTGGGAAGCAGACGACATTGTTGAAGTGCAAATCAGCTCAAACGTTCTTACCGTCTCACTCTACAGCAACGCCACAGACGAGTGGACACCCATCATAGACAATTTCCACGCCTCAAGCATAGAATACACGGCAATATGCGCCTTGGGATCAAATCTTTACGTTGCAACGGCCGGCTACATATCCGTAGCCATCTCAGAATATGGCGGAGACCTCGCCGGCACGTCAGGCACAATAAATCAATGGATGCCTACAATCGTGGGCTTTGCCATGCTCGGAATAGCCTTAAGTTGCATCAAGAAATTCGGATAGGACCACCATGAAAGCACCCCTCTCCTTTCCCCTTTTTTTATGTTTAAGTCTCGCATTGATGCCTTTGGGCTTTTGCAACAATAAGACGCCTTATGTTGGTGTCTACTATTACGCCTGGTACGATCCCAACGGGTCAGGCCACTACAACTGGACTACGATCCCTGACAGAAGCATCCTAGGCCAATACATAAGCAACGATTCCACAATCATTGCACAGCATCTTTATTGGATGCAAGATCTCAGCATAGACTTTGCCATGATCTCTTGGTGGGGCCCAGATTCGTGGGTTGACAACACGACAAAAACAATCTTTGAAACAGCACAGAACAACGTTACCAATGTCAAGCTTTGCCTTCTGATCGAAGCATTCAACAATACAAACCCAATAGACTACAATGCTACCTATGACTACGTCTATTCAACATATGTAGCTCCTTACTCGTCCATCTACTTTAGATACCAGGAGAAGCCTTTGCTTCTTTTCTATAATGAAGTCAACTTCACGAACTTTGATTTTCCCCGGGACATCAGATTCACCGTCAAGATTTCCGGACACAGCGACTATGTAGACTGGGTGTATCACGATGCAGTTCCGGAGATGCGACAGTTCTATTATCCGCTACCACGAGACAGATGTTTTCCGATCTGCCCCAGGTTTGACGACTTCTACGAAAGGCCCAACAATCACACGGTCGACAGAACCTATGAAAGCGGATGGTACATTACACAATGGAAAGAAGCCCTAGCACTTGCTGAAAAACACGCGATCGACGTTGTCACAATCACTTCCTGGAACGAATTTCCCGAAAGAAGCATGATTGAACCGCACTACGACAGAGACTCCTTCGACCCGGACCCCTACTATCTTTACAACATCACAAAACAGTATACATGTGAATTGAAGGGCAGAGCGGCCCTGGGCCCCCAGCAGTTGTGGTATCAGAACCCATTGACTTTCGGCATTGTGGTAATAGGCATAGCCGTGGCCGGCATCATTGCCAAGGAGACTGGATAATCTATGGATGTAGGGACGTTGAAGGGTGTATTGAATCTTACTTCTTACTTATCAGATTAGTTTTTAAGGGTCCATTAGTTGCTATTTGTTAGCTGTTAGCAAAAAGACTACAGCAAAGAAGGAAAAAAACATGAAAGACAAAACAAAAGCCTTAGTGACCATTTTGCTCAGTTCAATCGTGATCTTGACAGGATTCATAATACTGTATTCTGCGGCACCAGTTGAAGCAGCTTTCAGTCTCCAGGACATTGATAACACCATAGCAAACGCCTTGGACTGGTGTGATCGCTATCTCTATTTTGAAGTCAACAGTACCCATGCAATGTGCTTGACCGCTCCATTCTTGCAATTCAGAATCAAACACCCGGACGGGCATTTTACAATATCTGGAAAAACTACTGATGTAGATGGAAAACCTGTGAATTGGCCATCCGGAACTACAAGAGACAACATGAGAGGAGGATGCGAAAGCTCTGAAACGACAAACAGAAACAGCATAACCGGGGAATCATTCAGCACAATATCTTTGCTATGGAAATTCGACTGTGACGGATCCGGCAATATAGATGATGTGGTCCTATACATGGAATTAGTTGGTTGGAATGCAACACACGAGAAACTATTTCTAAAGATAGACAGTTGTGGAAATGGATTCAGCAATGCTAATTACATTCTCCAAATCTTTGACAAGAATGACGCAACACAACAGGGAATAATCACCAACGTTACAACCAACATCATTACGGGAAATAGCTACACGTTAGGACCACAACCAGGATGGAGAACGCGGCAATGTTTCATGAGACCAACATTGAAAGGATTAGCAGATCTCTATTATCAACTCAATAGAACGATAAACCCGTCTACTGGATACACCTACGCTAGAGATCGAGGAATAAACTATAGCGCTCGAGCTGAAAAACTCCTCAGAAGCTTTTACGGTTCTGGATACATCATAGACCGCTTCGATGCCATGTACAACGTTACGCTAAAAGAAAGACCATTCCCAAATATCAATCAAGGTTATGGACCGACACCAGACCTGATTGTTGAATATGCAAACGGAGCTTTCCCCGATTCCACAGGACCATATCTGAACGCAAGTGACAAAGACCAACATTGGTATGCCTACTCTAACGCTTCCAGATTAGGAACAACGCAATGGGTCTACAGACACAACACCATTTCCAGAGCAGGCATGCCTGATGACATAGAATTCTACAAAAGTCCCTTTTTATGTGATAACAACAACTTCATATATTCCTATAGGTCGAGGACCGCGTTCGCTATGGCAAGAAATCAATACTTGGCAAACGGCCTAGAATATGATCTCGCGCACTATGACATCTTAGGCAAAACAAAAATCCCATGGGTAGACATTCTTCAAGGTTTCGGCAGCGATGTCAAAATGTTAAGATGCATCTCTGACCTCTACAAGTACAATACGAGCACACCATACAGTATGACGGAACTCAAAAGGATGGTCAAAGCTGTCAAATGGGACGGATACGGCGTAGCGATAGACTATATGTTTGAAGGTTTGCCTTTAGGATGGCCTTATCCCGCTTATGCAACTCACATCACAGCACCCTACTTGCTGGCCAACATATTGACGTATAATGCCACGGGAGATTCATCGTTCTTAGCGAGAGCGGATGAAGTCGCTTCCGTTCTGATGAGAATCCAAGTCAAACAAGGAACGACATTATACACTAGAAACAATGCTCAACAAGTCTACATGCCTGATTGGAAAGGCGGATTTCTATCAGGTTACTGCATAGCCTACAGTTTCGGCCAGAGCGATATACTTTGGGAATCATGGACAGAGGGAATCTATTCAATTCTACACATGATGTACGCAGGCACCGGCGGTCAACTGGGATTTGTATACGATTCATTCCCATATACGGCCATACCATCTCCCGAAAGCACTTTGCCCGCAATATGGGCCCTCATTGAATATAGAAAATTAGGGCGAACTCCTCCCTCACCAACACCTCCAGCATTTAACCTTCCGTTTCAGGATTGCTATATGGAAATGGATCATGGCGGCAATTCAGGAGGAGACGGAACGTATCAACTAGTGTCAGATCGCTTCAACGAGACTTACATAGGAGGAACAACTGGAAATCTCAGGGCCTACACGGGAAATGTAGACAGAATAAGACTAGGCGCTGATTGCGGTCTCTTGGGAGGCGACGGATGGGCTACGGCTAAATGGAAGTGGAATTTCACTTTAAACTATGAAGTGCACGACCTAAGAGGAAAAATGTTCTTCACAATTCCCAACTATGTAGCCATCAAAGGCCCGCTGGGGGGCAATTCATTGGCAATAAACATAACCATCAAACACAGGGACAATCAGACAATAATCAAAGATGAGAAAGTCACGCCTTTTGACGGATTAACAAACCAAGGACTCAATGGCTTAATGATAGCATTAGACAATCTGACTGTCATAACTTCCCTGGGAAGAGGCAACTATTCTATAGAATTGCTCATGCGCATGCATGCCGGAGGAGTAGGCACAAATTGCTTCTATGCGGGATACCACTATGGAGGAATGATCATGGCAGTTCCAGGAATGCCTATTGGCCTGGAATACTTCGGTTTAGACTGGACCCCCATCTATACTGGAATGAAAACCAGCACAGACGGAGCTTTCGACTACATCCCCAACAGACCGGACAAAAACATGACCGCTCTCAAAGTCGAACTATGGTACACGAACGCCTCAGCAAACGGCGATCAATGCGGAGGAACATCTCCCTATGGATACCTCTTTACACAATGGCCAGATCAAACAGTCAACATATTGGACCTAAACATAGTAAGCAGGTATTGGGGCATCAGAGATAATGAGACCGGATGGTTAGCAGAAACGTACATGGCAGACATAGGGGAAGATCACGTTATCAACATCGTAGATCAAACCCCAATTTCACAGAACTGGGGCAAGACCGGAACAAATTGGTACAGTACGCTCATGACCAACATAGGCATCAAATTCAACGGGGAAGCATCATATACAACAGTTGATTCATATGGATACCGAGATATTCCCAACGGGAAAACAAGCTTCGCAGTTGCCAAATACAACGGGACCGCGTGGAACCCAGTCGGAGCAATAGTCACATTCTACGGCAAAGAAATCGGACCCTGAGAAGGCCAAACTTTAAGGTCAACAACATTCTCCCTTTTTTTATTCATGTGGCCAGAACGCAGTCAGTATTGCGGATCTCAATGATAGTTTTCTATACTGCTTTCTAATATAGAAATAGAGAATGCCATAGGCTACCGTGAAGTACACCAAAATCCCGATAGAAATAGGAAGCAAGTGTCCTATCAAAGAAAGAAAGAGAATGGGAAACGCGAAAATCGTCCCGATACAGAACACGACAAAAACAATGAACATGACAGGATTGGAGCCTTGGATCGCATCACTAGACGCCTCGTAACTGTGGGGAAGGGGATTTGCAAATACGTACCCCCAAAACACGATGCCTGGCATCAAATAGATCAACAATCCGATCAAGAAGAACTTATTTTTGAAGAGACTCAAGCACATTGTTCTTCAATATATTCTATGGTGTTCCCCATTAATAAAACTCGTGGAATCTAAGTTCTGGACGCGCGTTGAGTACGTGAATCCGCCGGGGAGAGGCCTGGATCCAGCTGCCAGGAGATCCGCGAAGAGACGTTCAAGTGACGCAAGAGAGCTCTGGCCAGCTGCAGCAACAGGCGTCATAAGTACGCTGAAATGACGTTTCAAACTATCACTTTCACTGATCTCTCTGCGTATTGGTAATGTCCATGTCGATGAAACTTTATATTATCCGCTATAGAGCATAGATTCGGGATCATCAATGTCAACCAATGATTATGCTCGCGGATTTACAGACGCCCTTGAATATGCCCTGGAGATCTTCAATCGTCTCCGCGTGAAAGAGAACTTGCCGGAAGCATGCAAGAACTGCAAGTTTGTTGAAAAAGTCGGAGATCTGATGCTTCTCGCTAAGGATAAGCAGTTCGAGAAGATCGGAAGTGAACTGGGCTTCTTTCTACACTAGGGCCCTTTCCAATTCAACAAGGATCCTGGCTACTTTCTCGCCTTTCTTCGTTAAGGAATGGAAGATGCTGGGCATCGGTTGCTTCTTCGCGGTTTTCAAACGTTCCAACTGAACTAGATCTGTTTTTATGCAAACCTGCAATGAAGATTCTACAGTCTTGCGTCCTAGCCCATACTCGCGTTTCATGCCATCATAGAGGTCCATTTGTTTCAAAGGTTTCCCTTGTTTATGGAGGAAACTTAGCAGTCTGAAAGCGCAGCTGGTTTCGTCAAGTTCTCCAATTGTTGACAAACAACATCACATTATTGTCTAATATTCCTATCTCAGCGTGATATATCAGTTTTGTGTCAATTGTTCTCAAAGAACAGAGGACAAATTTAAATGACCGGCTACCCAAAGCTTATATCGCTTACTATTGTCCTTTGTTCTTTAACAACAAATGGAGAATCAAGAATGATTGAGAATCAAAAAAAGGGAAAACCCACTGTTGCCATCACAATCTTTCCTGACACGCTTGAAAAAGCCGATAAGATCGTCAGGGAAAAACTGATCAATGGCGTCGTCAACCGTAGCGCCCTAGTCGAGTACGCTCTGAACGAGGTTTTCAAACAAATCTTCAAGGAGGGGAGCTGCGAGCATGTGTAGATACTTCAGTTGTATAGTCACTAAAGACCTGAAAGCCCACTGGTCCAAAAAGTCGATGGCCCACGAGGACCTCGTTGCTGAATTGAAGCTTGAAGACAAGAAGCTGGAAGAACGCGATTTCGTCCGCATAGAAATCACTCCCAAAGAGAATGCGAAAGTGACGCGGAACCTTGACGATTGGACGCTCAGAGTTGATGAAGAACGAACATTACCTGAATGGTACGCCAAAGATGTGATCAAAGCAGAAAAGGCAGCAATGACAGCACTTGAAGAAAGTCTTCAAATCAATGTTGCCCTTGACAAGGAAGAAAAGCGCGGACAAGATCAAATGTTCTATGCCTATGGTTCTTCAAAGGTCGAAGCCCATGATTCTTCAAAGGTCGAAGCCCATGATTCTTCAAAGGTCGAAGCCCATGATTCTTCAAAGGTCGTAGCCCATGATTCTTCAAGGGTCGTAGCCTATGGTTCTTCAACGGTCGAAGCCTATGATTCTTCAACGGTTGAACTGAAATCTGCAACTGCAGTGGTTCTTTCAAACCGGAAGATCTTCGTGACAAAAGAAGCCAAAGTTATCCGCGCCAGCAAGGTTGAAGCAGAGAAGGCTTGAACGTGCAAGTTCAAACGTCATTGACCGGTCGGCCTTCCACCTTTCCGAAGAAGCTGTGTTGCAGTCAATGTTTCAGCGCGGAAACTGAGAAGAACAAATGTCGATGCAGATGCGGCGGCACCTTCCATGGATTAGCCCATCAGAAACAAGCTGAGAAGGAAAACGAAGAGGGCTAAGATGAGCAAATGTGAATGTTATGTTAGTGCTGTCTCAGAAGAGCGCAAAAAGATGTTCCTTGAGATCTCAGATGATGGCACAATACCGATTAGATGTCCAGTTCCAGCAGGAACGATGACTCATCCGACATTGAAACAACCAGTTCAGTTCTTTGAAATGGCTATTGAAAGATTGACTCTTGACCAAAGGACTCGACTCATAAAGCAGTTAGCAAGACGCTTCAATCTTCCTGAGACTGAAATCGATCGGGAACTTGACAAGCAGAGTTGCCCTGTCAGATGGGATTCTGAAGTCATTGTTCATTGGTGTAATCTTCATCTGAGATGTGTTTTATGAGCACAGTTGACTTTGTCACTAAGCTTCATGACGCGGCTTGCATGATCAAAGACGCATGTGAAGAATACCTGGAGAAAAACGCGCCCTCTCAACAATCATCATGGAACCCTGACAAGATCCAATGGACCGACAAAACAGGCGACAGAGGAGCCTATCAAATCAGCGAAGACGTCAACAACCTCGAATTCAAAGCCATGTTGAAAGACCTGGCAGCTCACGAGGGCAAGCTGTTTCGGGACCACTTTTTCTATTGGACCTTTCAGAATGGCACGACCGTGGGGAGAAAGAAAAAGTGACTTTCTACAAGCGGAAATACACGTGCGCGTGCTGCGGCAAAGAAGTTGTTTGGGACAGTGAACGCATGGAAATGCGCTGCGGATGCGGAACCTTCACATGTACCTTCGTGAACCTCGCCGAATTCCTGCCAGTTCCAGGAACATAGCCGGAGAAAAGAAACGGAGACTTTCTGCATGGCCTCTTCCACAATAATATCACCTCAGAAGGTGGCGAACAATGGGAAGTCGGATCTCAGACGCCAGGTCCGGCCATCAGGCCAAAACGTAGTTCTCCCTTCTCTCCAGAAGCGGATTCCGGAAGGCCAGGTTTTCGGCGAGATCCTAGTCGAAGCATGCAAGGCCTATCCCATCCACCTTTTTGAAGGGCTCGGAATAGCGCCGAGGATAGCTTACGCGGACCGCAACACGCATGCTGAAAACAACATTCTCAGCGTGAAAGTCTTGCCCAGCGGAGGCAAAACGGCTCCACACCCGCAAATCGTCCTCTTCGTCAACGGACCCTACCATGTCGAAACATTGGGCTATCAACAAAGTGACCCGTGGAAGTGGACGACATGGATGGAGTTTCACCTCGATTTCAGAGGCTTAGAAGAATTGATCGAGGCCTTGATGAAAGCAGAACTCAAAATCAAGGAATTGGTTTCATGAGTTTGGAGCATCGTAGATTTATGCGCAGTGAAAACTTCAAGAGCGATAGATTTCAGACATCTTTCAGCTCGATTGGAGGGTTGAAGCCGAATCCCAAAGTTGTTCAGGTTGCCCATGAAACGTTAGTACCTCTGGATCAGAATGTATCATGTCCTTTTTGTTTGGGGCTTTCCGAGTTCAGGCGCTTTCTAGTAAGCAATAAACAGGGAATTAGCAGGAGTATGGGAAAATGTTGCTTGTGCGGTCAAGGGCTTTACTTGAAGAGCCTGAAAATGATGAGTGAAACGGATGCTGCAAAGTACGCGAAATGGGTGTTTGAGTATGGGGGATTTTGGAAGAAAATCAACTTCAACATCTGGAAGGGACGGTTGAAAATGATGGGATGGACTCAACCATTCTGGGATGAATACCAAAAATTGAAGGGAGAAGCATCTGAGGACGGTAATGAAGGCTTCATGGATTACATAGACCGTAAACAAAGAGAAGAACAAGAAGAATGGACAAAAAAGGAGGATCTCAATGAGATTAGAAGTTGACCGTGAACTCGGAAAGATTCTTGATGAGATCAAGAAGCATGAACCCAGCGTTTACGGCCGCGGCCACGTTGAAACAGTGCGCTTCCTGGCCAAGTATTACAAGCAGCACAAGCCTCTCCAACAACTAGTTGAAGATCTCGACGTCAACCTCACACATTTTCTTGAGAACCTCAACCCCAACATAGAGAAAAGCTTGCATGAAGTCTTCAGGAAAGCTTTGGCCGACGTCATAGGCAACGTTTTGATCGGCCGCGAAGAGTACGCGAAGCCGCCGGGGAGAGGCCTGGATCCAGCTGCCAGGAGATCTCTGAAGAGACGTTCAAGTGACGAAACACAGCTGCTCGAGGCGCCCGGTCCTGGTGAGGAGGAGACGTTCAAGTGACGCAAGAGAGCTCTGGCCAGCTCCAGGACCAGGCAGCACAAGTACGCTCAGCATCCCGACTGTCCAGAAGAAGAGTCAGCGTTTCTCCTCAATTCGTCCAATGCTCAAAGTGTGAAGCCGTCGCCGACGAGATCATTGTCGAAGTCAGGAAGGGCCAGATTTCAATCAAGTCGGTTTGCTGCAACGCTACCCTCAGCGGAGGAGGATACTGAGTATGTTTGAAGAATTGGCCATCGGCTTCTTAGTCGGAATTCTTTCTATGTGTCCGGTTTTTCCGGACAAGCGAACGTTTTGGGGATGGATCGGTTCAAGGTTGAAGAGGCATTGAAATGAGTGAATGTTTTGAAATTGCGATTCCGGACTGCAACGATAACCCTCAAAAAGTTGAGCTCCTCTGTAAGGTCTGCAAGAAATACGAAAAATGCTTTGAAATTAGATTGTTCCATGGAAAATATAAAGTCCACATCCTCAAAAGATTGAATGGCCACTACCTAGTCGAAGCCCTAGAAGATTTTTCTGACATCAAGAAAGGCCAGCAATTCACCACACGAAACACAAATCTTTGGAACATTGTCAAGGAGCCAGAACCATGACCTCAAAAATTGAAGAGTTGCGAGCGAAATATCCGACTACAAACGTGGCGCCTTATGGTGAATGCATAATCGTTCCTGGAAAGGAGTTTGATCCGGATTGGGAAGGGATTCTCGGAGATCAAGGTTACAACTGCATTGAAACGGACATCGGCGAAAAGCCTTTCATGCTTGTTAAACTTGAACGGGAAGATGTTGAAGGCCTTGAAACTAAGGAAGAGTCGGTGACATTGGTGAAGGCGCAGGAGGAGAAGAAGGGTCCACTTGTCAATCTTCAGAGCAAGGTGTGGTCGAAAGATGATGATGAGAGGCTTCTGAAAAGAATGCGCGACTTGCCAGGAACGATCGAACAAAAGTGCGTCCAGCTTACTGAAGAGTTCAAGGGCCGTTCTCCAGCTGCTATTCACCAGAAATACGTGAAGTTGCACCGTGGCCTAAAGAAAGAGCGCAAACCTGCAGGAGCCGTTTCGTCGGTGAAACGTTGGAGTGAACAAGAGACTCAAATGCTCATTGACCTTTGGGATAAAGGTGCTAAAGTACCAGAGATAATGACATCTTTTCCAGGTCGGACCCGTGATTCTGTTGCAATGCACATAGATGTGCTTCAGAAAGCAGGCACGATCAAGCCAAGATGGAAAGCAGGCAAGGGACAAAGACCTAAAACTGAAAAGGAACCCTCGGTGGACACATCAGTATCTACGCCGGTACCTACGAAGACCCCTGTTCCACCTTTCAAAGACATGTGGGAGTTAGGCACTCAATTTGACACTGACCTGAAAGAACGTGCAGAAGAGTTCTATGTCGAGGCCGTGAAGGTAGGCCTGCCAATTCCCCTGATTCAAAGCCTTATCAATTTGGCCACTGAGCTCGACCGCCTCGGCGATTACTACGATAACAACTTGGTTATGAAGGGCGAGCTTAACGCAGTGATCAGAAACCTTGCTCGGCATAAACATGCTGTGTCTGGTGAAGCAATGCTGCCTATGGAGGCTTGCGAATGAACGACCCTATTTCTGTTATTCGCGCGCGCTGGCTTTGGCGAGCTGCCCTCAACCCTAGAATCAGTTTGAAACAAGCAATAGATTTCATCATTCAAATCTGAGGAGGTGAAACATTTGACCGTCATAACAACTACATTGCCAGCATTCAAGAAATTAGCGAGAGGACTCGTTTTCGAGGGCCAAGAAAGAGTCGTCACTATTTCAAGCGGCATTCTAGTTCAGGCCTTCAAAGTCAAGCCAGACAGGATTTTTGAAGATGCTATGCCCTTGAGGGCTATAAGCTATCCTGGAATCAGTACTGTTGATGTCAAACTTTGCATCAAAGATGCCCAGGACTTGATCAACCATATTGTTGGCATGTTGAACTCAGAGGAATTGAATCTATTACGTGAAAGATTGAAGGAAGAATAGACGTGAGAATTTCCATCGGAAACCGCGAGGCAGCGACCTTCATCAAACTCAGACGCTTAGGTTACTCTCTATCAACAATCAGTAGGGCCCTCGGCAGATCCAACAGCGTAGTCGAACGGAGAATCAGGAAGGCCCTTGAACGTGGAATCCTCAAATACGTCGACTTGAGAAAAATGCCAAACCAAACACGCCGACTCTCTAGGGCCCTACAATGGAAAAGAATCATTGTTTGGCTACCACGCTGGGAACCTTGGATCCTGGGTGAGGGGGAAAGGCCTCCCTGACGCCTCATTGAAGCTTCAAGTTCTTTGGTTAACGTTGATATGATAGATATGAAACTAAACTAAAGAAAGAGATCTATATACAATCTAACAATCAACAACAGTCCATAATAGTCTATGCATAAGTTTTTGGCGTGAGCGCGTGTGTTTCTGTCTTGATTTTTCTCTTTCTCTCTTTTGTTATCTGATAGCAAATCTTATATAGCACCTAATATACACACTAGTATTCAGAGGCGTTAAAAATGAGAGAACTATTATGTTGGTTAGGAATCTATTTTGGTCTAGGTTTTGCCCTATCCGCTGTTCTCATGTTAGGCATTATGGCAGGTCAAATCATGGGCTTCTTTGCTAATCCTGGATTGGAAAATATGTTTGGGGCTTGGTTCTGCGTTGGGATTGTATTTACTGCCGTCCTCATCATCTATCCTTCTTTGAAATTAGACAAGAGAATGTAGGTGAAGCACAATGAAAACTAAAGCAAGAACCAACATCCTGATTGATGAACAAATTTTGAGAAGAGCCCAGGACATGGGCTTGAACATTAGCCGCACGTGCGAACGAGCCCTCAGCATGTACGCTGAATGTATCCATAACGGCGACTGCCAAATCAAAAACGGTTTTCTTGGTGCAGCTTCTTTCGGTAAAGAAGGTGCTGTGAATTCAGTGGTGCGGTCGCCGAGATTTGAACCCGGGTCGTCAGCGTGGCAGGCTGATGTCCTAGACCAAACTAGACTACGACCGCACATAAGGCGTGTGTGAAGGAGATTCCACAGAGGTTCCTATTTTGCTTTTCTCAACAGGAGCATTTAAGGCTGATCTTCACCCAGACTTCCAGCTCCGGACAAACCATCTTCTGGTTCAAGTCAAGTCAAAGGCTCGCAGGCCTTCTTAGGAATGAAGGAAAAGCATTAAGTGTTTGACCATGCATTTTGAGCTTCCTAAGCGTTATCTGAAAAGGGAGCGGAACATTGGGATTCGTTAACCCCGCAGTTGCTATCATAGCTGCACTAGCTTTTCTCGTGGTTTTGCTCTACAAGCGCGTGAACCTTGGAATAGTCTTGAACGCGACGGCTTTGTTTTTGGCTTTGCTTGCGCTCGACTGGGCAACGATTCCAAGAGTAATCTACGAAACCAGCGTTGACCTGCTCACAATTTCAGTCGTGCTCGCAACTTTTGGAATAATGCTGTTGAGCCAGCTCTACAAGGAAACAGGCGTTGTAAACAGACTGAGCGAAAGCATAGGCCGACTGATCAACAATCCAAAGATCGTGCTGAGCGTTCTTCCCGCAGTCATAGGCTTGCTGCCGGTCGCAGGCGGAGCACTGATGTCAGCTCCACTCGTGGATCTTGAAGCCGAAAAACTCAAACTAGCCCCAGAAAAGAAGGCATACGTAAACCTGTGGTTCAGGCACACGATTTTCCCAGTTTACCCATTGAGCCCGCCCATCATTACGGCTGCTCTACTTACTGGAGTCGCTATACCAATGATAATCCTGCGGCAGATTCCCGTGGTCATTGCCATGGTGATTATCGGGTTCATAATCGGTTTTTGGAAAGTCTCGGCCTTGAAAAATGAGGAAACGCCAGCCAAAAAAGGAGAACGGACCTCTGATTTCAAAAAGTTTCTCAAATTTTTCTCCCCGATTCTCACAACCATAATTGCAACCATAGTCCTAGATTCGATCGGCCTCGGCCTGGCTCAACACGGTTTTGACGTAGTGATCGCAGTCTTTATAGGATTGATAGTTCTAGTCTCAATTTCCGGATTGAATAGACGAGTTTTTGCAAGGCCTTTCAGGACATGGGGAATCTACGGGATTACGCTCGCAGCTTATGGAGCATTCTTGCTGAGGAACATAATGGACAAAGCGGGAGTTTCAAGCATTTTCTCGTCACTCGCAGTAGGCGGAGGCGTAGATGTCATCTTGTTGCTCACTGTTGTTCCCGGCGTCTTTGGGCTTCTGACGGGCTCGCCGGCTGGAGGAGTTGCCGTAGGCGTCTCGATATTGTCCGGAATCGGAATGTTTCCTTTGCCTTTTGCGCCCAAAGTGGCAGCATTAGTCTACATAAGCGCCTATCTTGGATACACAATCGCGCCCACGCACCTATGCTTCACATTCACCGCAGACTACTTCAAGTGCACACTAGGCAAAATGTACAGATACGTGATTCCGTCGTTTCTGGTAACGTTCCCAATTGCCTTACTAGTCTATTTTCTGTTCTAGAAAGTTAAGAACTGGCATTCTATTGACTTGTTTTGTTTGCATACACGACTATGTCAAATTTACTTGGGAGTTGCGTGGGATTTGGGAAGATTGGGAATTCCACCGCTTTATCCTCATCTAAGATTTTTACCTCGGTAATGTTCGCGGGCTCAAACGCATCGTTTATCGATATCTCGTTGTTTATAAGTCTCTCAAGGAAAAATCGTGATGTATCCCAGAGAGAACACTCAATCACGCCAGGCTTGACTGCTTCGAAATCAGCAAATATGTACATTGCGTTTTCTCGGTACTCATGGGCAGATAACTGCAAAGTAGAAGGCTGCCACCTGTAATTGAAAGGTCCCAAGTGTACGGCCTGATCTGCGATTAAGAACTCAATCATATCAATGGGCCAAAATATGAGATATGGGCGAGGCGTCCTGGGGATAAACCAGGCGCCATTTTCACACACATATTCTATCATACCCTCACGTTCATCAGAAGGATTGAACACATCAATCCAAATCTGTAAATGATACCAACCAGGCTCGCTTACTGTAACATTGAACAGAAGAAATGGATCAAACCTTCCTTCGGTGAAGTCAAAATAAACGTAGTGGATGGTGATGTTGCCGGGTGAAACCACAATTTCTTTTCCCGTCACATACAGGGAATCGGAGTGACTTTCAGATGCACTGATGCGTAAAGACAAAGAAAGCACCAACAGCAGCAACAGTGTCTGCAGAAAAACGCCTACTACGTCTTTTTTCATGCGCTTGTGCCCCTACAATTTAATTCAGCGTTATAGCATAAAGACTTTACGGTGCGAGAACACAGCGCAAAACCCCACCTCAAGAATAGCGCATTTCTCATCCAGAGCACAAGAATAGACCCTGCCAATTCCAATAGACATCTCAAATGGTTTTTATCTCTCTTATGCAGAGATATACGGACTGAAATGAAGGTTGAAACCATGGAATTTAAGGGAAGTCAAACCGAGAAGAACTTGTTGGCGGCGTTTGCAGGCGAGTCCCAAGCCAGAACCAGATACACTTTCTTCTCCAGCGTAGCCAAGAAGGAAGGGTACGAGCAGATATCAGCCATCTTCCAAGAAACCTCCGACAACGAAAAGGAACACGCTCAGCTATTCTTCAACCATCTCAAGGGCGGAACGGTTGAGATTATGGCAGCTTATCCCGCGGGCATTATCGGGACCACAGCGCAGAACCTGCTGGCGGGGGCAGAAGGGGAGAAACTGGAGTGGGGAACGCTGTATCCTGGTTTTGCAGAAGTAGCTGAGAAAGAGGGCTTTAAGGAAGCGGCAGTTACTTTTCGCATGGTTGCTAAAGTGGAGGCTTATCACGAACGAAGATACCGCAAGTTGCTGGCAAATGTCGAGCAAGGCAAGGTGTTCAAGAGGGATTCACCGATCAAATGGAAGTGCAGAAACTGTGGCTACGTCTACGAAGGTAGCGAAGCACCCGAGAAGTGCCCGGTTTGCCATCATCCGAAGAGCTTCTTCGAGGTCTGGACTGAGAACTACTAGCGCCAAGCTAGACAGAGCCAACCAAACCATCTCCAGATTTTTATTTAACTCTATCGAATATGCGCATGAAAAGAGAAAGATTTAAGAAAACAAAAACCCGAGTACAATCTCATGCCAGAATTTGTTTTTGAAGGCAAAGCCAACTGGAAGAGCGGAACCGAATGCGACTTGACGATCAAAGGTAAACGCATAGTCACGGTCAGTCCGCCGCCGGAGTTCGGCGGAAAAAAAGGCTACTGCGTGCCAGAAGAGATATTCACTGCCTCGCTAGCTTCATGCATGAACACACTGTTTCTGCTCATCGCCAAGAACTCCAAGCTGGGACTGAAGAATCTTGAAACCATAGCGACCCTGAAGATGAACGCAGAGGGACTGGAAAAACTGATCTTCACCAACATACACTTCAACATGAAAGTCAAACTAGAAATGGACAACGAAAGAGAAAGAAAAAAGGCCAATTCTGTCTACAAAATCGCCCAAAAGATATGTCCACTCAGACAATCGTGGGGAGAAAAAGTACCGATCAGCTTCGAACTGAACTTCATAAGAACGTAGAACATCGGCCAGCGACACCGCATAACTAAAAGGGTCACAGCGCTCACTCCAGCGAAAACGCATGGAAAAAACGAGGGGGGACTATCAACTTTAGTCACACACCAGAATAGCTCATTTTATAGGATCATAAAAACACGCTTGATTCACAGCAGTCTTGGGCTTCTAAATGTTTCTCTCTTCTCCTTCTTGAGACCAAACTTCATCATGCACAATCCTGTTCCAATGAGGGCAGCTGCTCCTACGATGTACCAAACGTAATATTGCCAAAAGTAAGTTGGAAAGTACGTTGGGTAATCCCAATGCAAGGCATGATAATGAGCAGGATAGTATACGAAAATCAGCCAGAGTATCGTAGACAGCCCTACTGAAGCCAGACTCAGCATGATCAACCCGATCCAAAACATAAAGGTCTTTCCACCTCTGAACATAGCTTATCACCTGTTATGATACCAAACAGGATATTTAAGAGTGTCTGTGACTACAAATTACGCACTCACACATACAGACACAGTAACATACCCCAACAACAGATGGACCGCGCGCGCCTACCGATAGCAGAGAGCACGCACTACTCTTCACTGATTTCCTTCAGAATGCGTAGAGCTTCCTCAACATGCTTAGTTGGGTTAAGCTGCGAGGAGAATACGTGTCTGACGATTCCTTTTTTGTCGATAATGTACGTTACTCTCCCTGGGAATAGTCCGAGCGTTGATTGTGCTCCGTAGAGTTTCCTAACCTTGTCGTCTTCGTCGCTTAGAAGAATGAATGGAAGCGTATTTGCTAAGGCAAACCTTTTGTGAGAATCTACCGATTGTGAGCTCACTCCGATCACTTCTGCACCCTCGTCTTTGAAAACCTCGTAACTGTCCCTGAAAGCGCAAGCTTCAGCTGTGCACCCCGTTGAGAAGTCTCTGGGATAGAAGTACAACACGACGACTTTCTTGCCGATGAAATCTTTTAGACTGATCATTGCCCCAGACTGATCCGGAAGCATGAAATCTGGAGCCTTATCTCCAACTTTGACTCTGCCCTTATCGGCCTGTTCCACACTCACGTTTACATCACCTCTAAGGCGTTAATGTTTTGCTCTTTGAACCATGATTATCACCATTGTTGCTATGACGAAGAATGGCAGCATCACAGGCAATGAGAACTCTGGCACCACTGCGTTCATAATAAACCTGCCATACATCGTAAAGGGATGAACGGCACAGTGATACGTAAAAGTTCCGCTCAATGAAGCATTAAAGCTAAGAACAGCCATCTCCGTGAACACCTGAGAAACAGGCTCACCCGGATCGATGTCAGTATTGTTGTCATAGTCAACAAAGAATTGATGAGAACGACCATCCTGACTTATCAAGGTCAAAGTAACATTATCGTACTGATCGACCGAAATATCAGGACCCGGACTGATTATGCTCGTACTCGTGAAACCCCAACCGTACGGCGGCTCATAATAAGCTCCTCCAGCGGAGCCGTAAAGCGTCAATTCCACTGCGGTCGCCCTCACCCTTTCAACCTTCCCAGCTACTCCCAGCACCCCTGCGAGAAGCGCCACGACTGGCACCAGAACAGTCTTTTGCCGCAAACCATCACCCCCACTACGTTCCTTGTCCACGAATCGAATCGGACCCGGTTCTATCTCCGCTTGCCTGATTCTGATGACCAGAACTAGAAAGATAAATCTGTGTGACTGTTAACTCACAGTAACGAACCACACTGAAGAATAGGGGGTTTGTCAGCATTAAGGGTTTCACTACCTCTTAACGTTGACATTCATCAAGCCACTCAGGAAAAAGTAAGTGAAAAATCGCGCGCTAGATTTGTAGTGCCGAGGGCTGGGTCTGAATCTGCGACAAATGGAGATATCTCCTGCAATCGGAACTTCTAGCTCTGTTATCGACTTTCTCCAAGAACCTACGGTCAAACCAGCTTACAAGGACTGATAGGAGTTGGCTCTAGTGCAAGGCTTTCTCGATTAAGTCCCATCTGTTAAGATGTTCTGAATAGTCAACTATACCGTGTCTTTTTTCAATTGCTTTCTTATCTTCAAAGTTGAAGCAAAAGAAATAGATACCTTTCTTCCCCGTGCCCTTAGCTTCCAAATGTCTCTGAAGCTCAGAAGTGCGAACGATTAGAAATTTGTTCTCGAAAGTTGAAAGACGATGTTCTCCAAATCGTGGAATATAGGTCAAGAAAACATAGAAGTCAACTTTTTCCTTGTCTCTCAGAAACTTCCTTTTAAAGAGACTGTGCCAACTGTGTCCTCTGGTGCCTCTCCATTCTCTTTCTGTGTAGTATCTACTTTCCTTGACTTGAACAGAAACGTGTTTCTTTCCGTTCACAACGAGTAAATCAACTCCAATATCATGAAGCGGAAAATAGACCTCAGAATCTCTGACGTTTTTTAGGATAGCTTCTGCGGTTACAACTTCACCGCTTTCTAAAGACCACAAGTTACGGATAGGCATAAAGTCTAACTTTTGATTTTCCTAGGGATATAATTTCAGAAGCCAGAATTCAGATGCGAGATAACTTACGAAGTGGCTCCATTTGCTCCCGCAACTCCTTCTTTTCCTATTTGGTGCACTCAAATAGCTTGGGGCTACTGTTTCTTTTTTGCTTTCCTTCTGAGGACTTTCTGCGTTATTTTTTCAACATCAACTTTCAGAAGCATGACTGTTATAGCTATGGTCAAGACTATCGAGACTATTATAATCGCCTCTTGGCTGATGACAGAGGCCAGCAAATCCTCACCGAGTCTTCCAAGGTAGGCTCCGGCTACCGTGATCGAGAGTTTTCCTGCAAAGTAAGCGAGGAAGAACTTCGCTGGATTATACTTCAACAAACCCAGTGGTATAACTACGGGTTCGTCAGGTATCGGTGTTGCTGCCACTATGAACAGCGCTACGAAGCCCCAGCGCCGAAGTCTGGGAGCAACGGCATCGAGTCGTTTTCTGCGCTGTTCCCCTATGTGTCCGCTTATGAAGAAAGTGACTATGTAATGGATGAATTTGGCGATTGCGGCGCCAATGGCGACCAAGAAGCCGATGCTAATGGGATCGGCGGTGCCGAGTAATGCAGCATTATAAGCAATCAGGAGGTTAGATGGGCTTGCGAAGGGTATGAGGTTCAAGGCAAACGAGGTGAGCAGAATCGTTAGAAGCTCGATAAGCAAATCCAAACGTGTCGTGCCTACCCTTGCATGTTCTGTTTGGTTATCCGCATTAGGACAAGGTCGGATATATCTATTGACTCTGATTCCTGTGCTTTCGACTCTGAATCGTAAGCGTCAACTTCTCCACATTCTCAAAGAAGAAGAGATCGCACGAAGTAAACAGCTATGAGCGACAAGTCTGAAAATTGTCATTTTTTTCTCGTCTCGAAACTTGAGGAGAAGTGTAAGGAGTTAACAGGGAACAGGCAAGATATTCGCTGGAAATTCATTCAAGGAGAAGCCCCTGAAGCCTACAAACAGAATTTTGACGATTCTTCTTGGGAAACTATCAGCTTCCCAAAAGCTATTGACGTTCGAGGAGATTAAATATAAGCGATTTATTAATTTCGCGCGGCCTCAGCGCTGAATCTGCTTGCATAGTTCTTTCATGGCGTGCCCGTGCTATCGCTCCCGCGCAGTCCCCATTTTTCTGTTCTCATTTGGTCCGCGCGGGCGATGAAGGGAGCCTCTTTTATACTGCCTGCAACAAACATCCAGATTGAGCTGCAATGAGCAGGATAATCGTTCTTGGTATGGGACTGATGGGTCCCACAGTTGCAAAGGACTGTGCAGAAGATCCGAAGGTGAAAAGCGTCAAGGGTTGTGACATAGATGATGCAAAGCTCAAAGCAGCCATGAACTTTGTAGCTAACAGAAAGTTTGAGACGGCAAAGCTGGATGTCTCAAGTCACGATGCCCTCGTAGAAGCGGTCAGAGACTATGACGTTGTAGTGAATGCGTCGGCAGCAAAGTCCAGCATTCCCGTCCTTAAAGCAGCGATGGAGGTCAAAGTCAACGTCGTGGATCTCGCTGGTGGAGCATACCCTCTTGAAGGTCATATATACAGAGAGGCGGAGAAGGCTGGCATAACAGCTGTACCCGGTTGTGGCGTGGATCCCGGTCTCATCGAAATCCTCTCAGGCCGAGCGATGGACCTTATGCAGAAGCCTAAGGAAGTCTATTTCGCTTGTGGCGGCCTACCCAAGGACCCGAAGCCTCCCCTCAATTACAAGATAGTTTTCGGCGGAACAAAGATGCCTATACGTCCTGGCAAAGTGCCTATGATCCTCGATGGAAAACAGGTCATGGTGGACCGCTATGATGATGTGGAAACGATCTCGGTTGAAGGCTATCCAGACATGGAAGCTTTCTACGACGGATACCCATCCTCTCTTCTGAAATTATGCTTAGAGAAAGGTGTGAAAACCTTCAAAGGCAAGACCATAAGATACAAAGGCTTCGTTGAGAAGCTCAAGTTCCTTCTCGATCTTGGAGTCATCAGCAACAATCCCCTCATTTATAACGGAAAAAGCCTCGTACCGGTAGACTTCTTCAACGAGCTTGTCTATCCCATGGTCAAGTTTGACGCGGCTGCAGGAGACAGAGACATCACAGTCCTACTAGTCAGGGTTGCAGGCAGGTCAGGGGAGGTTGATGTACAAGTGAGCTATGATGTGGTCGATGTTTATGACGAGGAGAAGAAGGTTACCTCCATGGCGAGAACGACAGGCTACACGGCCGCCATTGTCGCACGAATGCTGGCTAGGGGAGATATACCGCAAAAGGGAATCCAGTGGCCTGTCTACATTATCAGGGGAGAACTCTTCGAAGAACTCCTCAGCAGTCTACGGACAAGAGGGTTGGAAATAAAAGAGAGTGCGACCAAAACCCGAAAGATCTAAAAACACGCGCGCGTAACTGGTTTTGACGGAAAAAGATGGGTTGTGTCCGAGGAAATCGTTTGCCGCGCGTGCTAAGATGCTAATCTAACAACATCTTCGTAGTTCTGCAGGAACTTGTCTTTATATATCATGCCTGGTGGAATCGTTAAACTTGGGTTGACCTTGGTTCTTATGAGCCTGCACCCTTTCCTGATGTAGACAGCGCTACCTATCACCGAAGTTGATTCAATGCAAGTAGGGTTTTCACGACTCGATTCTACGACAACTTTCCTGCCTAGAATGCTGTCTGACAAATTGGCGCAATCTCCAATCTTTGCAGCATCCATAATTGCTGAGCCTTGAACGTTGACATGTTCACCGAGTATGCAAAAATTGTCAATGCTTGAATCTGAGATCTTTGAATAATCACCTATTCTTGTGTGTCTGCCAATTAGAGCAGCACCATCAATGCACAACTTGTTTTCTTTATATTTTCTGACTATATCTTCCCGCCTTTTGACAGACTCTTCGCTGTATCCTTGAACCCAAATGTTTCTGTTCGGTAAAATTCTTTCTTCCAAGACTCTTATGTCCAACTTTCCATGGAGAAAGTCATGCATTGCCTTTAGATAGCTTTCTGGGCTCCCAACGTCGTACCACACTTTTAATTCATATCCATAAACTGGAAATCCTTTATCCACCAGATACGGAATGAAATCAAAACCGAAATCGAGCCTCCTCCTCTCCTCAGTTATCTTCTTCACTTCTTCGCTTTCAACTATCTTTCTGACTTCTGGTGAAAGCAGGTAGATGCCAGCGTTGGCAAAATTGCTTGGTGCTTTCTCCTCTGAAGGCTTCTCGACAAACCGCTTGATCTTCAGATCTTTGTCCAACTCGGCTATTCCATATTCTTCTACCTTTTCCACCCTCGTTAAGGCAATAGTCATCATTGCCCCTTTTTCTTTGTGCCTCTTGGCGAAGTCGTTCAGTTCGATGGCAAAGAGGTTATCTCCCTGTACGACGAGGACCGGATCCAGAACATCATAGTATTCCATGTTTAGCCTGTAAGAATCGGCGCTCCCCAAGTCGTCTAGGTTGGGTTGATGTCTGATGTGCACTCTCGGCTCGATCTTGTACTTTGCTGAGAACCCAACTCCTTCTCCATATTGATCGAAAAGGTTCGAATAGTTGGTATAACCATACTCTCCGAAAATGAAGTTCCTCACGCCTTGCTCAGCCAAGGTTGCCATTGAGAATTCGATTAACGGCCTGTTCAAGAACCTGACACAGGGCTTTGATATGTCGTGTGTCAGAGGCATTAACCTCTTAGCCTGACCACCAATCGGAATAAAACATCTTAGTCTTTCTAGGTTCATAATTAATAATCTAGGCCGAAACGCGGATTTATGTTTATGTAACCTGCCCGCGCTACCGACCCACGCTCTTTGCTAACACTTATCAATTCATGAAAACACAAAAGGCTCGGTTGGCTTAACTTATGCAGGTCTCACTGCCTCAGGAGACCTTCTTCCACGCGTTCCAATAAAACGTTTTCTCTTGTTGTAAGCCAATGCTGCTAATACAATGCCAACAAGAATCAACGCTCCGCCAAAGAGCTGACCCACCGGCTGATTATTGTTGTAAGACCATACTGCCAACACGACGCCAATAAGAAATAGCACTCCACCAAAGAGTTGACCTGCCATTAGGCTATTCAAGCCTTTTCCGGACCTCCCCTTTTACGCTCATAAACAGAAGAATAGCCTACTGATAAGCTATTAACACCTTCTATGTCCAACACACCTTGCTTTGCTGTTTTACATGTGCTAAATAGAAAAAGGGGGTATGCGGGAGTAAAGTCGAGACATTCTCGACTTCTTCTATAATTCAGATATACCATACAGAAACGTTAAGTTTTGAAGAGACTTCTAGGAGAGTATGCAAATGAAAGCTTCTGATTTCCTTGACCCAACCAACCAACGAAGAAACCACGAGGGTTCATATCAACAAGGGAAAAATCAGAAACGCCAAAAGGTCATTTATGCCATGCACTACGATGCAGGGCCAGATACTTTTCTCTTTGAGATACACCAGGACTAATGCTGCGGATATAATGCCCGTATCTATCGTTGGTCCCACGCCGAAGAACTTTAGGTGGACGAGCATGAACAAAACCCAAGACACAAAGGCTGCAGCCAACCTGTGTTTGGTCAATATTGTCACTCTTTCAATGAGGTAGCCTCGGTAGAACACCTCTTCCAAGAAAGTCCCTGTCAAGAAGAGACCAAAGAGAGTGGCAAACCCGTATCCTTTTATCAGGGGCTGAAGTGAGCGTAGCGAAGGCAGTCCGACAGACTGCAAGACAAAACCGCTTAAGAAAGAAGCAACCAGCACCAGAAGATAAACTAGAACGCCCCACAACAAGTGCCTCCGTTTGAATTTTCCCAAACCCATGCTTGCCATGTTCTTCTTCTCTACTTTGGGAATCCAGAGAAAAACCAAAAAAGAAAGGGTCACCCACTCCCCAACAAGAGCCAAACCAACGCTGACGTCGTTTGCATTTTCTGGCAGAAGGAAATCCCGCAAGACGAACTCGATCCCAAAAACGATTATCAAGCCTGCTGCACAGGTCCATTTCTTAGAAAGTCTCGTATGAGCGTTTTTTCCGTTCTGGCTTGATTGTTCAGTAAATGTCTTCTCTATCTTGCTACTCACGTCCAACCGTATTGACTGTTTCTTGAGCTAAGTTTTGTGTCCTTAGTTGGGGATTGGGATAAAGTTTTTTCTCCGAACCAAAATTCATTGGTTATTGATGGCTTGTAGCTTTTGGCTATTTTTGAATTTCTTGTGTTTGTATTGGTAATAGCCATAGGCCATTAGGCTGCCGTAATAGCTGGATAGGACAATAAAACCGTAGGGCAAAGATACTAAGAATGCGTAGCCGTTCAACATGATGCCGCCAATTACGTATAGCAATAGATAGATGTAGAGGCCGAGGGGCCAATTTTCAGGGTGATGTTGTGGCTTCCTTTTGGTTGCTGTTCGATACCAAAGGTCATAAGCTAAGAACATTATTGCTGGAAAGGGAGTGATCAAACGCCCCAAATCGCTATTACCCAGCAGATTTAACAACCAGAGTATAGAAAAGGGAATCAATAGTAAATTGGACACGGGACCCAACTTTGCTTCCGACTGTGTGCGTCCTTGACCCCGAAAAACAAATACAAGTATCATAACAATGTTGAACAGCAACGAAAAAAGCACTACAAGGTTGTCAATTATATCTCCATACATTGATTCAATCGCCCAGTCTTCTGTTTCTTATGGTTCAGCTGTAACCTTTCTGCAACGTCTACTCATCGTCGCTTTGGTTGGTTGATGGGGGATACTGCTGCGTTATTTGTGGTGGCATTTAGTTCTTTCCATCCCTGAATTTCATAGCTTCGGCTATTTTCGTTTTAACATCTGTAACATAAGGTTCTGTCAAGTCTTCAGTTGGTTGTGCTTCCTGTTAAAAATCGGTTGATGACGCTACGCTTTTTACAAGTTTCTAGAACAAGCCCTACGATTCGATAGCTTTTTAGATCAGTAGTAAAATCAAGGATTGTCTATCTTTTCGACTTGAAAACGGTGACTAGTCCCAGGGATGCGAGAACTACACCAACGCAGAAGAACAGCCATTTCATTGTCTCATAGTGATGTACAGTCATTGTGATGAAATACGTCTGTGAGATTGCACTGATCAAGGACAAGTCGCCCCATATTTCGGTTGGCAGGGCGTTTCTGAAATCCAAGAAACCATTTTTGGAGGAACGCTCAAGTGAAAAATAGTCGGTCCATGTGAGATTGGTCGGACCTTCCCCGTTACCCAGCTGAAACCCCTGAAACTTTATGTAGGCTGTTCCATTGGCCGGAAGGTTTTCCACGCTCACGGTTAGATAGTCATGTGGCTGCAATAGAACAGCCCATACATAACCAGTGGCCCGAAATGAAATGTTCGTAATGGGGTCGAGGAAAGGAAGAGTGTCAAGATTGACGACGTGGTTGTATGTCGTTACGTGATCATAGTCGCTACTGCTTGAAAGGTAGAAAAACAAGAAACTCGAAGCCAACAAAACGATTCCGATGATTGAGATTATCTTTGACCTGCTCTTGTTTGAAGAGAGGAAGGAGAGGCGAGGATGATCGAAAGGAAGCTTAGGGCTTGGGTAGGCCTTAGGAGGTTCCTCGACGTGCTTCATGGTTGAGGCAGCAGCTTCTCCAAGTGAGGACAACGCGTATTTTCCTTCTTCAGTCTTGACGAGAAGATTTCCCAATCCTTCCAGGTGATACGTTAAGTGTGAGCTTTCGATTTTGAGAAGTCTCTGCATGTCTGAGAAGGACTGAGGATTATCGGAAAGGATTCTGAGGATCTCGCGACGTATTGGATGCTTCAGGGAAGTGAAGATCATCGAGTAGGTGTCTTCCTCAGAACCTGACATAAACCATCAACGTATACGGGCATGGGAACTGAGATAAACGTTTTTGTAAAGGAACCTTTACCTTCTCCCGTGAAACCCCGAAGAAACCCATCACAAATCACAAATAATGCAACAGAACGTTGGTGGGGTAAAGTTTGATTCCTTCCTTCCTTGGCGCGGGCTGAAGCGCACGTTATCTAAGCATGAAATCGCTTTTGACTTGCCGCAACGAGACCAGGGTTATGCTTTTTTGGATAGCTACTCGATTGATGACTTTTCCTAGGAAGTCATAGAAATCGTTCTGGTCTTTTGTTCTGATCTTGAGAAGCATGTCCCATTCTCCCGTGATTATGTCCAAACTCTCGACTTCCTTGTGCCTTGCCAGCTCTCTTACTATTTGCGTCTCGTATTTCGACCAATCATGCTCGTACTCTAACGGAGACACGTTGATCAGGACGTACGCGCAGAACCCTTCTTCGATTTTTGAGAAGTCAAAAACGGCTTTGTAGGTTCTTATCGCGCCTTCTTCTTCCAGTCTCTTGATGTTGTAGTGTATGGTGGCGGACGGCTCATTTATCGTTTTGGCTATTCGAGAGATTTGTGGCGTGCAGTAGCCTTCTTTGAACAATCTTATCAGCTTGGTTTTTATGTCTTTCATAGTATTGAATAGCCTTCAATTTTTTAAGAGTTTTTCGCAAGATCTTCGAATGTTCCGCCGACACATAGTTATCGATGATAGACCATAAAGCTCGTCAGGGTCGATCGATCGATCTAAAACTAGCGATCCATTCAATCGATCGATCGTCCTTTTGTTTCTATATCAAAAGTGACTACCATACTGGTCTCTATGTTGCTTTTGGATATAAGTTTATTCAATGGCGATACCCGCATGATACATCAGAGACTTGTCAATAGTGCACTAGAAAGCCGCAGGAAGATTGTCGAAAATTATGCTATATCTTTTTCCAGCGCGCGCGCTCCAGAGACTTCAAACCGTACTTGTGTAATAACTGTTCTGGCCTTCAAGTTTCGCTAACACGATCTGTTTTGCTATCTCCAGACCTTTACTGTTGTTCAAGGCTTCATACTGACAGATTCTAGTCTTGACATGGCTATCGTCTTCTAGGCTTCTCAGAACCGCTACCGGATTGCCTTTCTGTGTGAGGATAACAAAGTCTATTCCCCAAAATCCACAACAGGCTAAAGCACCGCTGGATACTAAGTTACCGCTTTTGATCTGTATCTCCGCTATCTGATTCTCGAAAAGAGGATACCTCTTCACTTCTCCATCTCTGTTTTTGATTATGAAAGAGCCTTTTTCCATGCCTAAATATGAACCGTAGCCTTCTAGGGCTATCTTTACGGTTTTGGTCTTCATTTCTCCATTCTCCTTTCAATAGAAACGAGAATCTCGGTTCATTTATAGGTCTATGGAAGAATCTTCTATCTGGTTTCTGACTGACAGACAGACACAGAGAGTAAAAAGCTGAACTTTTCTTTTATGAAAAGACTATTAAGTGAGGGAAAGAAAATCTAGGCATAGAAGGTGTAGGAATCTATGTCAGAACCAATATCTAAGAGAATAAGGGTTAACAGCCTTTCAATGGCTTCAGGTCCACCCTATGAGCTTATCACGGTGAATTTCACTATGCTTGAAGGACCTCAACAATTCAATGGTAGTGTAATTATTAACAAAGCAGAAGTTAAGAAACTTAACATCACTGTTGGAGACGAGTTGACTCTAACTCTCACTGCTCTGGAAAAATAGACGGTACGATCACATCTTTGGCTTTGGCAAATAGCTCATAGAGGCGTCAAGACTATTGTCTGGAGCGAGCGACGCAAGCTCGTCTATTACCGTAAGTATAGAGACCTTGGAGTTCAAGTATTCAGTTGACACTCCACCTGCAAAAATAGAAAAAAGAGTTTTCATCGGTGGAAAATACACTCTGCTGCCTGTTCTACGAGAAATAGAAATGGTCGTTGAGAGTTTAGGTTTTCAGCCTATCATAGCTCGCGATTTCGGCATGCCTAGGGAACGCACAAGAGACGACACTATTAGACTTCTGTACCAATGTCGGTACTTTATTTTTGACGTAACCTTGGGTAATGGACACTTCGTTGAGACTGTGAGAACATCCAATCTTCGTGACAAGCGAGAGCTGTATGTATTCATGGCACAAGATGAAAGAAGGGAGCCGCCTCCTGAAACTGTGTCCCTTATGCTCAGTCAGGGTGCATCTTTAAAAGGTTATATGACGATCGCTGAACTCCGAAATCTTGTAGCAGATTTTTTGAGAAGCCCTTAAAATGCTTCCGAACGACTACACATAATTGTGTCTGTAATTGTAACTGTGTGTAATTGTAATTGTAAGAGATAATAGCGTGCGCGAAGCTCAGTTTGCATCCATATTTGTAAGTCAATATCATTAAGTATAAGTCAAAACAGACAACATGCCGAGAGAAATGTCTGCAAGTAGCAAATACCATGATGACCTTCTTGAAGGTGCTGCAATAAAAGAACTTGTAAAGATAATGTTAGAAAAATCTGGCTACGTGGTTTATCCATATGGTTATGAAGGTCCATTCGTAGACGTCAAAAAGAAACTAACCGACACGGAAACAAAAAACTCCAGAACTGTTCGCAGGATCAGATCTTGTCCTGATTTGCTTGTTTACGATGAGACCGAAAAGGATCTTTTTCTAGTCGAGGTGAAGATGAGAAGAGCTCCCAAGGAAACGAGAGTTCTGATCTATAAGAAACTGATTGACAACTACAAGGAGTTCTGGAACGAATCCATTCTTGTTGTTGTAGTTCCTTGTGGCAAAGTCTTCTATGCCCAAAGAATGAGCGAACTGGAACCAAAAGAAGAATATAATGCAACAACCGAGTTTCTCAGGATAGAAGAATTTTTCTGCAGAATAAGTGAAGAAGATCTTGCACATTTTAGGAAAAAAGCGTTGTGGAGTATGGAGAAAAAGGGGAAATTTGAAAGTCGCGAAGTAGAACTTGGCGTGCTAGAAAAACTACAACGAGCGCGCGAATAGCTTAGCTTAAACAAAGAAATCCAAAGATTTTTAGATTAACAATGTTCAAAGCAGATCTTTTGTTTAGTTGTTTTTTCCGTCCCCGACCGACCGAATGCACACGCACGCGCGCACGCGTGCATGCGCGAGCACACGGGGGTTTGGGTTTGGGGATAAAGTTTTATCCATACCAGAAAACTTTTTCTTTGTGAAACGAGTGGACATCGAACAGGAATGGTGATAGTTTGAAACGAGCCAGAGATCAACTGGACTCAGGCTATCCTAAAGTGATAACGTCTCTACCAGAAGCAGACATTCAGTTCAGAGGCATCAGAGCATGGATCTTGCAGGGCGAGAAAACTCAACTCGTCTTCTTCG
>Ga0315279_10001591_pt1 | contig 37288 bp, 35 predicted proteins | sample YL17G06_20_MG_FD_203694 | JGI IMG/M metagenome (GOLD analysis project Ga0315279, IMG submission 203694) | Sediment microbial communities from Yellowstone Lake, YNP, Wyoming, USA - YL17G06_20 | ecosystem: Environmental > Aquatic > Freshwater > Lake > Sediment | place: USA: Wyoming | collected...
AAAGATAGTCAACACTCTCGGCAACCCGCAAGCTTCTTGGATACTGCATATACCCATAACCCCATCAATTGACGGCACATGGAACTATACAGAGAACTGGTCCTCTGATGAAGATGTTGGGATTCCTCTAGGAGTAGTCACCGAAGGTTGGGCCGTTGATGGCAATGAAGCCTATATAGAAACACTTAGTCTCATTGACACGAACGTCTATCTTGGACCAAGCACTTATGTTTTTCAAGTAGTTGCCGATAGCCAAACCTTTAACATTACCGTTGTAACCAACTCAACAATACCCACTCAGACTTTTAACTTCAGCCAAGGAGAAAAAAAGATAAGCTTTAATGTCACTGGGCTGTCGGGCACAGCGGGATTCTGCAACATAACAATTCCAAGAACCCTGGTGGATTGCACAAACTTGGACGAGTGGGTAATATTCGCAAATGGCACAGACATAAGCGGCAACTGCCACAAGAACCGAGATGCAGACTACACCTACATCTGCATGCCTTACAACCACAGCGTCCAACCAATAGTAATGAAAGGCACATGGGTGGTACCTGAATTTCCTATAGCCATAATTATGCCACTATTCATGATAGCAACACTACTGGCAGTCATAGTCTACAAAAGGAAACGCACTGACATCAAGTAGAAGACAGTTCTATGCTGACTTATTAAACTGCAGACAGTATAGTACTATTGGAAGTCACTCCTTAGATAGGGCTACTTCGGGAGACAACCCGACAATTTGTCGGAAAGAGCGCGCGCTTTGCGAAGGCAATGGCTATCGCGAAAAGTGGCAAGAACAGCAATATGACGAGGAATGATGGAAATTCTGGAATCCAGTCGTATCCAGTGGAAGTTATGGCACCCCATTCTGAAGGAACTCCGTAGTTTCCATAGCCTATTGCTGGAGGCCAATAATAATGAGTGGTGCCCCAATATGAAGACATAAAAAACGCTCCAATGCTCTTCTCCAATCCGGCTACTACCTTGATTTTTGAATACGTGATGTTGAACTCAACCTGCCACATGCTTGCACAAGCGTTCCATTGTTGTAAACCACAAGCGCTATGTCATCTGGCTGCAGTGTAAGACCTCCATTATCGTCCAAGTCAAGAAAAACATAGACTGCATCGTATTTGAGATCAGCTGGTGTGTAAGATATATTGAACCCCACGTAAAGGCTCACTCCGTCTTGTTTGACAAGAACTTCCGTCTTGTTGAAGAATACTGAAGCAGCATCACTCCACTCAAAAGTGTCAATTGTGCCATCGATGGTTGGAGTTGACCCATATACTGCAATAATTTCATAGTTGAGGTCATGTGCTTTTGACCTTGTCACGACAAAAAATAGGAAAAGGATTGCGACAAACACAAATACGAGATTTCTGCTCATTTTGGGTCATTAATTTTGTTCCTTTGTCTCGATTTTTATGATTTGTGGAAGGACCTTCTATTACGATAGCCCGTCGCCAGATTGTGTTAGAGAGCCGCAAGGACGAGTTTTCCTCGAACACATACAAAATATACAAAGAGGAATTTGAATGGTCATATGTCCAAAATGCGGAAAAAACCAAACCAAACCGAAGCGCGCGCTACGCGAACATTGGCAGTCCTATTTTGTCCGAAACTCATAATTAGCAGTTTCCCCAAATAGTATTGCGTCAGCGGGGTTAGGGAGGGGGCGACTTGTGAGGAGATTGGAATCGGAGATAGTTGCGATATTGATTGTTGTATGCATGCTCTGTACTATGCTTGATATAGTTTCGGTGAAAGGATGGGGAAACGGTGGTTACAGTAGTGATCCTAACAACCCTGAATACGGAACGCATGATTGGATTGCTCAGCATGCACTTGACTGGCTCCCATCCCAAGAAAAGCAGTATATTCTGGATTATCTTGCAGCCTATCTCTATGGATCCGAACTTCCTGACAATTCTGGCAGCGGTATCGGGGACGTGGTGAACCATCACCTTTACTACTGGTCCAATGGAAGCCTGCAGGATGATGCCTCAGCAGTCCGTGCATCAGAGGAGTATGGTGAGGCGCTGGGCTTTCTGCAATCTGGAGACTATGCGAATGCTTCAGAAACGGCGGGAATAATGAGTCACTACATTGCTGACGTGGCAGTTTTCGGACATGTGATGGGAGGAGAAACTGATTGGGGATCTGAGACGCATCACAGCGACTATGAGGATTACGTACAGCTGCGAACGTCAACCTACACGGCGGAATTCAATACTTACCTGTCATTTGACGGAAACTTGCGCGTGATCTCTGCGTACAACGCCACCAAAGAGCTTGCATATGACACCACGTTTGACACAAATGGAGACCTGACCTGCCTTTGGATGGATCAGAATTACGACTGGAACGATCCCATCTTCAAGAATAGAGCCGGTGAATCTCTAAACCTTGCAGTCAATTATCTCACAGACGTTTTGCACACACTCTATTCAGAAGCCAACGCGCCTCCGCGCAGAGTCGAGAATATTGACACAGGCCTGAATTACACTACTATTCAAGATGCGATTGATGCTCAGGAGACCTCAGATGGGCATACTATAAGGGCCGCATCGGGAACATATTACGAGCATGTCGTCGCGAACAAAACGTTAGCACTGGTTGGAGAAACCAACACTACGATTGACGGATACAATACTGGAACTGTCATCAAAATAACGGCTAACAACGTAAACATCAGTGGATTCGCCGTGCAGAATAGTGGGATCGATTCGTGTGACATCCTTGTACAAGGTTCTGACTGGATCAACATAAGCTGCAACCTTGTGAAAAACAGCACCTACGGAATCCGTCTCGTCAATTCCAACAATACCCTACTATATGACAACACTGCCACCGGCAATAACTGCGGAATCTTCGTTGACGGATGTGAAAACAACGCGATAACTGGCAACATGATTTCAAACAACACTCTAGGAATCTGCCTCAATTCCAGCAACAATAATCTCATCTACCATAACAACTTCATCAGCAACAATGCGGTGGCAAATGCGACAGAATCTTTCAACGCTTGGAATGATGATTATCCTTCAGGCGGAAACTACTGGAGCGAATATACTGACGTAGATTACTTCAGCGGACCATATAGAAACGAAACAGATGGAGACGGAATATGGGATCACGGGTACAAAATCAACGCAAACAACATTGACAACTATCCTCTAATGAGCCCTCAACAATATCCGGTCTATAACACCAATACCCACGAAGGCTATACGAAGATCCAAGACGCAATAGACGCTCCTCAAACCTCGGATGGACACGTGATCATCGCACGCGAAGGGATTTACAATGAACGCTTGACGGTAGCCAAGTCTCTGACATTGATTGGAATAATCGGAAAGACGTTTGTCAATGGGGATGGAATAGGAACCGTTGTGAACGTAACTGCAAGCAATGTCGTTGTCAGAGGTTTTACAGTACGGGAAAGCGGGCCAACAGATCCAAGCATGCTTCTTTTCTACACGAATAACACTGACATTTTGGAGAATGATATTGACGACAGTAGGTATGGCATTTGGCTGAATCATTCTTACGATTGCGAGATAGGAGGAAACAGGATAAGCGACAGTACGGAGGGTATTCACTTAGCCTCCTCATCCCGTATCACCATCAGCAGAAATATCTTGTCAGCCAACTCGTACGGTATTGTTCTTATAGAATCCAACGACAATATTATCCGTCGAAACAACATTACGCATAACAGTGTGGGCGTCGAATCATTGTTGTCTAACAATTATACGGTTTATCACAACAGCTTCATCAACAACACTGAACAAGTACATTTGTACGGATCAACAGGTGTGTGGGATAATGGCTATCCTTCAGGCGGAAACTATTGGAGTAATTATACAGGTCTGGACGTATGCAGTGGCCCCTACCAGAATGAGACCGGCAGCGATGGAATAGGCGACACTCGATATGACATTGGAACTACAGGTTACCAAGATAGATATCCGCTGATGAATCCGCGAATTCTCCAGCACGACTTGACAATAGCCAATTCCTATCCTTCGAAGACTGCGGTAGCACAAGGTTTCCTCATGTCAGTTGTCTTTTCTGTCCAAAACGAAGGCGACTACTCTGAAAGCGCAAACATAACTCTCACGTTTCCAACATTCGTGCACGTAGTAGTTATTGCTAGCGAATGCTGCTTGAACTTCAACATCACGTTTAACACTACTGGTGTCGCCATGGGCAGCTATACGATGGATGCATGCGTTTCTATCGTCTTTGGAGAAATAGAAGTCTACGACAACAATTTCACTTGCGTTATATCCATAACTATTCCAGGCGACTTTAGCGGAGACTTCAAGGTCGGCCCGTATGATTTTGCCCTGCTTGCAGTTGCTTACGGCTCGGCAGCTGGCAAACCCAGGTGGAATCCCAACTGCGATGTCAATTCTGACGGGAAAGTCGGACCCGCGGACTTCGCACTTCTCAGTGCTCATTTCGGGCAACACTACCCTTGAGGAACTCACTCTAGCGCGCATGGTTGTTCCGAAATTGATCAAAATTGGCGTATATCGCGAGTGAAGACCCCCGGAGGAAGAAGGAGCCTTGCGATCACTCTCGAAAAATCACCTGAGAAGAAAAGCGCAGTAGGATAAGAGAAGAGAGATTGGCGATTTCCCTGAGGCTAAGAAAGTGTAGATTCGTGCCTTGGCGTGCGACAAAAAGGGTCTCTCAAGAGATTGGAGAAACATCGGCTGGTTAGTGTTGAGTGAACTGGCGAGACTAGCTAAGCGCTATTTGCGCCTCTTCGACTCCAAGGAACTGAGCGAACTCGTTGGCGACAGGTCTAAGACTGCTGAGCTTCCTTTCGGTGAATTTCTCAAGGGGTTTCACGGATATTCGCAAAGCTTTCTTTGTCCTGCTACTTGTCCACGTTCCGACGATACGCCCATTGATCAGGACCGTTGCGGCGACTTCCCCAACGACGGGACGATAGACCTTCTGTAGCATTTCGTCTCGGATTATTCGTGAGCGGTTCTTGTGACCCATCAGATAAGAGTCGTACTTTGGCAGCAGTCTAGGAGGGACCTCAGCTTCCAAGTCGGTTTTCTCAAGTGTTCTGAAATCTTCTTTCAGCATCCAGAGTTCTTCGCGAGAACCTTCGAGTTGAACCTGTCTTAGGCTTTCGGTTTCTTCTATGATTTGTCTTGCTTCACTGGTTAGTATGCCGCTCCAGCAGGCAAAATCCTGTGGAGACGCAGGGCCGTAGCAACTCAAGTATTTCTTCAGCAGCTGCTGTCTCGCTCTTTCCTCGCTAATTGTGTTGAGGTTTACGTTGGGCAACCATTCATCCAGTCTTGCGAAGCATGATTCTCTTCCACAAGGCTCAGCGTAGACGGTCAATCCAAGATAGCTCGTCTCCTTCAGAATGCCACCCCACGCCGAGAACAGTCTCTCGTATGGCTGAGCCTCATTTGTGAGCAATAGGCGGACTTTGTCACTCAGTTCCTTCCTACGCAGCGGCTTCTCAGCTAGAGCTTTCATGATTTTCGGGTACAGATTGTCTTCCTTTTCCTTGCGTGAGGGCCAGCCAGGCTTTTTCATGTATCTTCCGTGATGCTCGAACCACATTCTCTTCAGGGCATTGTGATACACGGGGAAGTCCTGTGTTGGGATCATGTGGAGTGTGCCTCGCATAAACCATGTCTTTGCCAGACGCTTGTCCTCGTACAATAGGTGATCAAGCATTTTGGCCTCAAAACCTTTGACTCTGTTCCAAAGCGAGCAGTAAGGCGTCATCGGCAATTGAGAGTGCAGACCGCAGATCTTGCCAACCACCGTAACGATGCCAGTTTCTTTTGCGCAGTCTACCAAAAAATGATTTTGCAGATAGAATCTTGTCAGCGTGTCAAGACTTACTGTCGCTGAGCTGCCAGTCAAAGTTAGGCCTTCCTTTGTCTAAGCAACTAGCGCCTACCAACAGCTTTAAAGCCTTAGGATAAGCATGGTTGCGATATGCGATCGTCAAGAATAAGCTAGTTTGCAAAGGTCTTTTCTTTGTTTTCCCAGTATTGTCTTGTTTTCAGGTATTGTATCTTCGCCTTAAGCAGGTCCATGTAAAACTCGTCTTCCTTGTTGTGCATTTTTCCCAATATTCTAGACGCTGTTTCTGGACCCACACCCTTAACCTCCAAAGCCGTTATCGCCTTCTTCCCATAACTCAAAATTAAATCCGCCTTCCGTCTAGCACTAGTCAGCTCCTTAAGCTCCTCTTCCGCTAATTCCTTTCCTTCTCGTCTCTTCTTCAAGACCTCTGCCAACCGCTTTGCATCCTGACTAAAATACATGAGTGCCAAAAGCCTGGAACCGCATTTACCACACTCAGGCTCCTCTGGCAGGCTTCTCACTTTTTCTTCCCCTGTCCATTCGCCACACTTCATGCACAACAGCCTAGCCGTTCTCGCACCTATCGCCATCTTCATCTTCTCAATGTTGCCCATCAAGACTCGTTCAGGGGCCATCAACTCCGAAACATCACTATACTGCTCCAAAATGTGAAACGCCAAAGGACTGGGTTTCTCAGCACGAAAAACGGTGCTAACCTTTATCTTGTCTTCTCTGACGCTACACATTATTTCTTTAGCCTTGTCCATATCCACCTTCTCAATCATCGCTTCACGAACAGTTTCATCCCAGATCGGCGTATTCCCAAAAATCTTCGGCAAACTCTCCATCCGCTCAGGACCCATAGTCTTACCACGCGGCAAAGCACCAAACCTTTCGGCCACAAACTTCATCTTGTAACTGAACGGAAACTTGGCCTCCAAATAATCATCAAACGCCTTCTCAACATCCTCATCACTTAGACTGAACAAAGCCTTGCTGAGGCTCTCAAGCTCCCTAGGACTCTGTTTGTGCCTCGTTTCAATCAGAATCCTATAACCATCAGTCCACCAACCTACAATAATCTCACGATCAGACAAAACAGTGTCGAAAACCCCGCCTAAAGTCCGATTCACAATCTCCCCAAAACACGCATGCAGAATCAGATACTTGTCAAAACCCTCAACCACAATATGCCTATCAGTCGGCAAAGGCAAACCCTGCTTAATATGCTCTTCAACCTCCCTTGCTGCTTCAAGCAAATCATCCGTGCCGACTGCAAACTCGCTTCCAACCTTCTCAGCTGCAGCTTCAACATTGGCAGATTCCTTAAGCGCTTCTCCCAGTTTATCACGCATTCTGCCGGTCTGCTGGGCCAAGTCAAACGGCACAGGAATCATCTCTCCATCCCAGCCAGGAATCGCCGCAAGCGGGTCCTCGCTGGGCACCACGTGAACCACGCCCGTCTCTTCTTCGATCTGCACGATCCGCCAGACCTTGCCCTTCACGATCATGTTCAGTCCGACACGTGCATCCAAAGCCATGAACTCGTCGCCCAACGTGCCAATCCGCCTGTCCGTAATCACGTTAACAACTGGATAGCGTCGTTCGTCTGGAATCATGCTCAAATTCTCATAGTAATACGTGCGCGTCCGCCTTGCTTTTTTCAGAACTTTGTCAACCTCGTCGAATCTGACCTCATGAAGACTATCTAAGAAGCCTATTACATCCAAAAGCTGCAGCTCGCTCAGATCCCTGTACGGATAGGCTCTCCTGAACAAAGCCAAAGCCTCATCAAGCTTCACCTCGCCCTTGTCCATGACCAAGCCGACAACCTGATGCGCCAGAACATCCAGGGCACCTTCGTGAATCATGACGGGTTCAATCTTTCCCTCAATGGCACTGCGCACCGAAGCGACGCTCTCAAGCGTGTCATCAGGAAAAGCCGTCACAATAACGCCTTCACTAAGCCTATCCAGACTATGACCACTCCTGCCAACCCGCTGAACAAGACTTGTCACTTGCCTAGGCGAAAGATACTGAATCACTAAGTCAATGTTGCCAATGTCAATGCCCAACTCCAGCGTGCTCGTGCAAACAAGCGCCTTCAGCCGCCCAGCCTTAAACTCGTCCTCAATCCCCGCACGCTCCTCCTTCGAAAGCGAACCATGATGCACAGCAATGTCAGCACGCTGAAGCTGAGTGAACTTGTAACCCAACATCTCTGCGTTCTGGCGGCTATTCACAAAAATCAACGTGGATCTGTGGCTGTCAACAAGCTCCAGAATCCGCCTAATCCGCGCAGCTGCTTCAGGAGCCGTGTTAAGCCTTCCGGCCAAGTCATAATCCGCATCGGCAGGCGCCGGATTCTCCACGCGATACCTGTAACCCTTGGGCAAAGAAGCCTGCACAACTCTAATGTTTCTGTTTGATCCAGCCACAAACTTCGCCACTTCATCAGGATTCCCAACCGTGGCGGACAAGCCGACATGCTGAAACTCTCTTCCAGTGACCTCAAAAAGTCGCTCCAAAGCAGCCGTGAGCTGAACGCCCCTCTTGCTCTCCGCCAACTCATGAACCTCATCCACAACCACAAAACGGACACTGCTCAAATGCTGTCGCATTCGCGAGCCAGACAGAACCGCTTGCATCGTTTCAGGCGTGGTCACAAGCATGTTTGGTGGAGAAATAGCCTGTCTGCGCCTAAGCTTCATCTCCGTGTCGCCATGCCTGACTTCGATCGAAATATCCAACCGTTCAGCCCAGAAACTCAAACGTTTCAGCATGTCACGGTTCAAAGCCCGAAGAGGCGTAACATAAATAATCGATATTCCCCTGTCCTGTCTCTGCTGTATGAGATTGGAGAAAATGGGCAACAGAACGGCCTCAGTCTTGCCGCTTCCAGTGGGCGCAATCAACAACACATTTTCCCCGGCAAGAATCGGCGGAAAAGCCAAGGTCTGCGGCAATGTAGGCTCAGAAAAGCCAAGCTCCGCCAACCCTTCACGAATAGGCTTGGCAAGAAGCTCGAAAACACCTGAACTCGAAGACCGTTCAACCATCTATCGGAGCCGCCGAGAAACTACAAGCAAGAACACCGCTCTTATCCTTTGCTAAAATCACGTTAAACAAGTCCGAAGACGTGTTTAGAAAGCATATTGAACCTATTTGCAGGAAGATCGGAATTTCTCTGAGCGCATCTGAGCGAACGCTTTTCATCTTGGGGATATGGGATGCGACAATATCAAGCCCACATTCTCACGCCATCCAATCTGGACCTTCCTCACAAACCCACCTTTACTGAGCAGACTGCCGAATTCTCTCATCAAAGGCTTCTCCCTTGAACAAAAAACAAGCTCACCCTTCCGATTCGTCCAAATATGCAACCCTCTAGTCTTGTCGCCCTTATGCACAAAATGCATGAAAGCCTCCTCCTCACCAACCTGTAGAAGAGCAATTGCGCTATAACCTTGTAGCCTGAAGAAAAGCTCCTGCAAAGCCTGACCAGCATCCTGCTTCTCACTCAGCAACTCTTCAAAAACGTGCGGAATAACCTCCGAATCAATCAGCCCAATCTTCTTAGACTCAAAGACATGACCACCGCCAAACGTACTCTTCAAATCCTCGTAATTCTCGACTCTTCCATTATGAACCGACACGACCGTTAACTTCGGATCACGCTCAACCACATATGGCTGAGCAGTCTCCCTAAACCCTGCGGTAGCTATAAACTCTGGACTTGGCCTTCGCACATGCCCAACTAAGACAGACGCCTCACCAACATCAAAAACCTCGGCCAAACGCCTCACAGGAGAAACATCACCCTCCTTGCCGACCTTCTCCCAGACAATACTCCCATCGGCGTCAAGAACAGCTACGCCAGCTCCAAACCCGCCGACGGGAGTTTCCTCGCCTGGAAACTGACTAACCTCTAATTTACCAAGCACACTGAAAACCTTGGCAGTATCCACAGGCTTCCTCAATACAAAACCAAATATCCCACACACAGCCAGCACCAACCATAATACGAGAACAACTCCAAAACATAAATAGCTTAACCAAACCTTCATTCAAGTGGACGATGAGGAAATCGAAATACTCGCACTTGCTGACCTCTTGCTGCAGATATTGTCAACAGCTCAGCCTAGAACCTGAGGACAACCTTGAAGTCTCGTCCTGCCCACTTCAAGCTAATCCTCTCTCTCTGAAGAAAGCCCTAGCTTCATCCAACTGAGTAAAGCCCAAGTTCCTGTAGATCACTTCTATTACTTTCTCCAAGGGAACCCAAGTCACCGACAACAAATGCTTCTGGATCTCTTCAAGTTCCCTCCAACCAATGTCATCCTTGATCTTGCTGAAATCAGTGTATTCTTGGAGTTTGTAGTAGTAGAGTCTGCTCTTCTTTCTGCAGAACTCTGAAGGAGAGCATAACAATACGACAAGCCTTTGATCCTTCTTGAGCCTTGACATCCCTGCATCGATGGTCCTTGCCAACTGATTCCTATGAACATTGAAAGTCGTCTGAGAAGAAATGTCAGAGGTAAACTTCACTTCTATCAATATCAAAAGATTCTTAGCTTCAAGGACAACATCAACATGAGTATTCGTTTCTAGAGGCTTTCCTGCTTCAGTATGTTCTCTTCCCTGCTCTCTGACATATCTTATCGGATGCTTATCCACCTCTCTGGTAAGCCACTCTAGGTAACCTTTCGGAGGACTGAGCTGTCTCTCAAAAGCAAGAGTCAATGGTTCTTCAATAGGCTCGCCTATGCCACAAGAGCCTAGAATTTCCTGAACTACCTGTTTCTTGTCTTCCCTTAGATCAAGTGGTGCAAAAGTGTAGAAAGTGATCAGCTCTTCAGCTTTGTCATACTGATTGTCTCTGGATCCTAATGATCTTGACTTTCTCGCTCTGCTTGCATTCTCAAGCCATGCCTCATACCTGCGAATCCTTTCCTTACTCAAATGAGCCCTTGCTATGTCTTCAAACAACATCCTCATTTCAACACTTCGTCATTTCCTTCTCTTGGATATCCCATAAGATGCAATCCTATTCAAATCGCTCTTCTCTATTGGGAATTCATCAATCTTTCCTTCACGCAGAGCCTTAATATTCTCATACAGATCATTTCCAACGAGGTTCCTGCAATACTCTGTTGCTTTTGACTTCGTTGGGAGTTCTCCTGTTTCTAGTGTGTAAATGCATCGCAGCATGTCAATCAGGATGTAGTAGAGCGTCTGGAAATCCTCTTTCTTGTCGATTTCATCCATGTCTTCAAGCAACATGTCGTATGCTGCCTGAGACAGCTCCTCATCAGACACGCTCAGTCCTAACTCTTCTATAGGCACTCCCTGAATGCATTTCCCATACTCGAGCAAGCAGAGAACATTGTCAGCAGACAAGTGGCATGGGCAATCAGCTTTGAATTCATGATCTTCAAAACTTCCTGTCCTCTCTTCAAACCTCTTTTGCTGCAACTGCTCAAGATAAGTATAGGCACCATCTAGCTTCTTCCCTAAATCTGATTTGGACAAAGCCTTGTGCATCATGCCAATTTCAAGCGACTCTGTTCTGTTCAGAGGCTTTCTAGTGACTGCTATGAAATCTATGTCACTTCTTTTTGGATCCCAATCTCCCATCACAAAAGAGCCCATAATATAGAAGCCCACAAAATTTCCCCTCAGAATTACAGACAGATCCCTAGCCACTCTCCTAAGTTCCGACATGTAATCGTATTCTCTATCCAACGATGCTCCCACAAAGGCTAGTCTCTTAATCTATGCTTATGATTTTTCACACAAGAATGTTGTCTATTCAAAGAAAGAGAAATGGCACAAGTCAAAAGAACTGAAACTATCTCAGTCCTGATGTGGCTCAATATAGAGTGCTTAGGTATTCCTGAGAAATCGTGTCCTAATCAGAACTGAAGTGTCTGAGGCATCTTCACTATTCCTGAATGCCTCACTTCTTCAATCTCTAGTATTCTCTTGACCAGATAGTTCTTCCACTTCTTCTCTTCTTTGTAGAGATGAACAAAGATGACATAGACCTCGTTCTTCTTATAGACCTGCTCCCTGTAATCATAGGACTTGGCATTCTCTGAGCCACAGACTTCAACATACATCCCCAACTTAGGAAGGTAAAAGTCAGGAGTCCACACTCTAGGACGATCTTTCTCATCATAAACAAAGACAGGTGACTCATAGATCCACCAATTGTTCAGCTCCCTCAAGTAGCTAGCAACAATCTTCTCTGACTCTTCCATATCAGCATAAATTGAGTCCTTCATAATTGTCTCCTGCCCATGATTCATGAGCAAACTGCTGAGCTCTTATCACTTGTGGAAGAAACTAGTCTTAAAGACTGAAAACACTCAACGAAGGTTAACTTTGTTCTTTCGGATAAAAGGTGCCTAGCCCTTCTCCACTTCCAACTTCATAGACAGCTAGAGGACACTTTTCGTCTGGATACCTTTTGTTCCAATTATGAGTCCAGCAGGCGATCAAATCACACTTTGTGGGATCATGCCCTTTGAAGTCGGAGCTGAACTCCTCAAACTCCACGTCTAGCGTCTCTTCACTGTCACAATCGTAGAGAATTGCATCAGGAGATTCTCTTGGCGATCTAAAGACAGCGTCAATATGTGAATTTACAGCCAGTCTGTCACCAAGGGTGAATATCGCATAGTTTTCATACCGTCTCTTGATACCAAAACGGTACTCAACTTCGTGGAACCTCTCTTCATCTCTTTTCCAAGGAAACTTGCTAAAGATCTCATTCTGTTTCTGTTTCTCAACTGCTTTCTGCATCAGGTCTTTGATGGCTTCACTGATTCCACCTGCATAGAGAGGCTTCATGACCTTTTCACTGAATTCATGAAGTAGCTCTGCAGACACACCTGTAATAGTGATGTTGGCGGAGCCCTCAGACATCTTCTTCTGATCGTTTTCACCCACAGCCTATTCCTTCTTGAGCAAGACTATCTGTGCCTCTTCAACAAGTTGTTTCAACTTGTGATAGTATTCTATGCACAGTGCAAGAATATCTCTAGCCTGATAGCCTTCAGGAGCCTTCTCAAATTTCCAATCAGTGACCAAGGTATAGACAGGTTCAACAATCTTGGCTCCACCAGATTCCGAAGGAAACACCAAACCAAGTGAGTTCATTTCGACTCTATCATCATCAGAATGCTTGCTCTCTGCGTATCCAACAGTTGATGCTTGAAAGCTCTTGCCATCCTTCGGAAAAATATATGCTGCTTTGACTGAAAGACTATGTTTCTGAGAACCTTTCTTGTGAACGGAGATCAATCTTAGGTCATTGAAGAAGCCCATCAACTTGTCTTCTTTCATTTCCTTCTGCTTTTGTGGATACCAGACCTTGAACTTTGAATCGTGAGCAAATTCCTCTTGTAGTGTGAACGTCACGTTCCTTGCAGCGTTCAGGAATGCATTCATGTTGTAAATGAACCGCTTTCTGTCAACGTAGCTCTGTCTCATCTGAAGCAGAAAGTAAAGGGCTTCTTCAAGTTTCTCTTTCGCATTCATTTTATCTTCTTCCTTCTACTCATTTTGCTTCAACCTTCTTTATTGCTATCTGAAGATTAATCGGAAACCTCAAACTTGCTTCACCTGACCATCTTCTCCGCTTCGGCAATGAAGCCTTCAAGCTTGCCAAGCCATTCTTCACAAAGACGCATGACATCATTATCTTGATCAAGCCATTCAGGCAGGTCGTAAAAGGAACGGCTGATTACTGTCGAAGATGCTGGAGCTTGAGGCTTAACTTCAGACTCCTGAGCTGCTGTCACCTGAGGAGTAGTTCTCTCTCCCCCTTTTCCATCTGGAGAAACCTTTTTGATACTTAGGCTATCTGCAAAGACGACATCTATGCCGAAGTGTAGAGTAGCAGTGGTCTGCATCTGTGGCGTATGTTCCTTAATTGACACATTACGCATCTCTACAAGCAGTCGCATGACCTTATCTTTCTTCCATCCATCCGTCACTGTATCATACCATTTCATAACAGATTCATCGACTCTGGTTCTTGCGTTTTGGAAAACAAAAGTGACTGCTCTTGCTGCTGATAGAAAAGCATCAAGGCTGAATAGGAATTTCGTTCTATCTTGAAAGTTGACCTTCATTTGCTCATAATAATACTTGGCTTCGTCAAGTTTGAACTTGGCATTTTCGACGTATTCACTCATCGCTCATTCCTTCATTAGAGCCCTTTGAACTGTCTAATCATCTCTTCCCCTTCGATTACGAAGTCCTCAAGCTCATCCAAATACTCCAGACAAAGACTCATCACTTCTGGGCTTCCATCAATTTGCTCTGACAATTCAAACATATAGCTGACTATTTCTACAGCGGAAGCTTGCACTTCTTTCGTATCATGATTTACTGAGATTGGTGAAAGAACACTCAGCGGAACCAACTCTCGGACGAGCATCATTGGAACGTGCTCTTTCAGACAGACGTTTCTCATGTCCGTGAAAAACTTCATAATCTTCTTATCCCTCCACGCTTCCACCTTGGTTTGATACCAACTCATCATTCTCTTGTCCGCATCAAATTCCTTCTTGAAGACTAATGTCACACTTCTCGCAAGAGGCAAAAATGCCAACAGAGAGAAGATGAAAGCATTTCTGTCTTGAAGATTGATGCTCATTTCTTTGTAATGAAACTTGGCAGCTTCCAAGTAAAGCCTGAATTGCGAACAACTGACACCTTCTTCCATTCATGCTCCATCCTTTCAGTCAGGTTTTTTCATCTTCTGCCATCTATGCTTATCCCTCTCACTATTCTGATCGTTTCTTCTGGTCATTCTTTTTGAATTAGAAGTATAAAAGACAGACGACAAGCAAAATAAGCATCTTCAGCTAAACATTCTGTCGGACTATGAAGAAATCGAGGTACAATGAAGCAAGATGATTGCTTTTTCCGCTGCTGAGTCCATTACTTAGTTTCCTCAGCATCTATGTTGGAAATCCTCACGGTATCGAGGTACGAGTACGCCACCGTGCGGATGACATCTTTTTCCGCTCCTGAGTCCACCTAAACTGAGCTTCCTAAGCATAGCGCCAGCTCATCGAGCCACTCACGTTTTCAACGTGCCTTTTAATCTTGCGTAGATTCCTCAGCACAAAACCAATGCAGAACATTACAACTACTTTTTTCGAGTTGAAAGAAAGGAGAAGGGGGAGGCTCTTATCTTTCTGGTGGTCCTGCTACATACGCCCAGACGCTGATCAAGACAAGCGTTAGACAAGCACCGGCAAATCCTGAAACCAGAAACCGTATTTGAACCAGTTGCGGAACGACCACTAGAAGCCATGGAATGATGTAGTCAGCTGTCAGCTGGGCTATGATTCCCGCCATGAAACCCAAGAGCGCAACCATCGCAAAGATCTTAATCCTATCACTCATTTAGTTCACCTTTGCTACCATCTGCATTCTAAGCTTCTTTTTAGTCTAACTTACACAATTATGTCTATTATCCTGAAACCAGCCCTACCTTCTTTTAATTGGAAAATTAAAGCCAGAAACCTTTTCCGTTCGAGCATATAGCTCTACAGATATACATGCATGTTTTGACCATATTAACAATGTATAAGATATTTCTACGAGACTTTGCTTTTTCGGAGGTATTACACTTGTCAGAGAGATTTGCCAAAAAATGGGAAACAAAGAGAGACGAGCAACCCTTCACAGACAAGATCAGAGGAGCTGTAAAACCGCCAGGCCCGCTGAAGCCACGATTAGACTTTGCCGTCAGAAGAATCGAACTTCAAGTCCAGAAACTTGACCAAGCCACCGACAGATTCGGCCAAAGAGACAAAACAATATTCGCCAGAATAGTCGACGCCTACTCGAAACACGACACAGCTAGAGCAAACGTCTTCGCCAACGAACTCGCCGAGATCCGAAAGATGGAAAAGCTGATTATGAATGCGCGACTAGCCCTTGAACAGATAGTATTAAGGTTACGCACTGTATCCGAACTTGGAGATGTAGTCTCCACCTTGGGACCAGCTGTCGGCGTCCTAAGATCCGTCAGAGCCGGACTGGTCAGTGTGTTCCCTGAAGCAGAAAACGAGCTTGGCGAAATTGGCAACATGCTAAGCGGAATAATGCTCGAAGCAGGCCAAGGCTCAGGAATGACGCTGAACTTTGACACCGTCAACGAAGATGCATCCAAAATTCTCACAGAAGCCGCAACAGTCGCAGAACAAAGAATCAAGGAAAAGTTCCCAGAGCTGCCGCCAGGAATGCCAGGGATCCCAGGTGCGCTAGGCGAGAAATCAACGACCGAGACCTCCTAAACATGAAGGAGGAAAACCATGTCACAAAACCCCAACCTTTTTCTTTCTGTTGGAAAACCAATCAAAGACGAATATGGCCGCGCAATCGGCAAGATAGCAACCTTCGCTGTAACCCCAAGCGGGAAATTCGAATCCGTATTCATTGACGGGAGCGATGGACAATTTTCGAAACATTCTGCAGAGCACCTGAAACTTGACGGTGCCGACATAATACTCCTTTCCAGAATAAAATCCGATGCAAACATATTCTGTGATCAGATCCCACTCATCTGGCGAAAAGACCAGGCACTGAAGGGACTGTCGGAAAAGAAGAAGATCTCTTCCGAACTTTACAAGGAATTGCACGCTGCTTTTGAAGGAGCATTGACCCAGTTGAAAGGCGACGCCCAGACTCTGTCAGACAGAGTAAGTGACGAAATCGCAAGATGCGAAGAGGAGACAAGAACGCTTGCCTATGCCCTAGTGCATCTGGAAATCGAGCACGAGATCGGAAAGATCAACAATCAGAACTACGAGACAGCTTTTACAATGATTCAAGAGAGCCTTAAGCTGGTCAACATCGAAAAAGGCGATCTGGAAGCAACAAAGATAAAGATCGCGAATATTCTATTGGGCGACGCTCCAAAAACGTTCGAGCCCGAAGCAGCTAAAGCAAAGACGGAGACTTCCAAGTCACCAGTATACTCTTCTCCAGAACTCCCAGAACCCCCTGTTGTCGTCTACGTGAAAGAAATCGGGAAAGCCGGAATATAGACTAGGGGCGAGAAGCTGCGGGCGGAGGGAGGAGACATCAAAAGCTTAATTCGCGCTAACCCTCCACCTTTCCGCGAAACCGTAGGAAAATCAATATACTCACTTAGAGTCCAGCAGAACAAGATTGAGCAAGCAAGCTACAGACTTAAGGAAAGAGATAAAATCCTCTTCCAATCATGCATCACTGCCATAAAAGCCAACAGGAAAGAAAGAGCAGCCATCTGCGCCAACGAAGTTGCAGAAATCCGAAAACTCATAAAGTTCCTCTACAATGTCCAGTTAGCCATTGAACGCGTAGTCCTCAGACTTGAAACAATAAAAGAACTCAGCGACATAGTCGTCGACCTAAAGCCCGCCCTAAGACTTCTCCAAAGCGTCTCTCAAGAACTTTTCGAAGTCCTTCCCGACGTCTCGAGCGAACTAAACAACGTCAACGACGCAATAGCCGAAACCCTCTACTCGACCAAAATAACAGCAGATGCATCAATGATACCAGTTGACCGAAAAACGCCTGGAGGCCAAGAAATACTCAAAGAAGTCTCATGCTTCCTAGAGCAAAGACTGAGCGAGAATCTTCCCGAACCGCCCGCTACCACCCCAGCTCCAGAAGCCGAGAAAACAACCATAAGAGAATTGATCGCTCTGTCACAGAGTTGCTCGCAGGTTATGGGCAACGAGGACTCTGAGGAGACCGATCGAGACTCTTCCCACACCCTCTTTTCTATCAAGAAATCTCAGATTCAAGAGATTTCCCTGAAAGTTGAGAAGCCATCATTGGAAGATGTGCTTCTTGATTACGTTAGGAAAACTAATGGAGAAATTGATCTTTCGCGTTGTTCGGATGATTTGAAAACATCCAATGAGGAAATCCAGAAAGCCCTTGAAAGCTTAGGTACAAAGGGCAAGATTAGAATTGAGGTAAAAAGTGGATAGATAGGAGTAGACACTGGTGAGCGCCTCTCAAGAACTTGAAAAACTCGCAACGCAGCATGCTTTAGAAGCGGTGAAACTTGACAAGCAAGGAGCAAGAGGGAGGGCCATAATGCTTTACCAGAAATCCATAGAATCCCTTCTGCAGCTTGCACAACTGTATCCTGACTACGGTCTGAACAAAGTGTACATACAGAGGGCAATGGCCTATCAGGAAAGGATCAAAGTGCTGCAGGGAGGCGTTATGTCCATAGAACCTCACGCTGCTTCAGAAGACGGAGAAGGCACTGTGTCCAATGGAAAGCCTTCTGAAGGCGCAAAACCAAGCTCCGAAGAGCTAATAGTGACAGAAAAGCCCAGCGTAAAATGGGAAGAAGTCGTCGGGCTGGACCCTGCCAAGAAAGCAGTAAAAGAAGCCATAGTCTACCCAGTTCAGAGGCCCGACCTGTTCCCCCTCGGCTGGCCAAGAGGCATCCTTCTATTTGGTCCACCAGGCTGCGGAAAAACGCTACTGGCCGCCGCCGTTGCCACTGAAATCGATGCCACATTCTTCTCCATTGACGCGGCGTCAATAATGTCCAAATGGCTGGGCGAAGCTGAACAGAAAGTTGCCAAGCTCTTTGGCTCAGCACGAAAATCCGCGTTAGACGGCAGACCTGCCATTGTCTTCGTGGACGAGCTAGAGTCTTTGATGGGAAAGCATTCAAACGAGGTTGGCGGCGAAATTAGGGTCAGAAACCAGTTTCTGAAGGAAATGGACGGTATAGTTGATAAGGGCAAGAAAGTCCACGTTTACGTCATAGGCGCGACGAACAAACCGTGGGACCTAGACTGGGCTTTTATTAGAAGATTCCAGAAGCGCATTCTGGTTCCCCTGCCAGATCACCATACTCGCTTGATGATGCTCAAGCTTTATACGAGCAATCTATGCGTCGCCTCAGATGTTGACCTGCACGAGCTGGCCCGTTTGTCAGAAGGCTTCTCAGGAAGCGACATAAGAGATGTGTGCCAGTCGGCGCAGCTTAAGCTCATAGGCGAATTCTTTGAATCGGGCCAAGCAAACAACAAAACAGCCAAACCGAGATTATTGACGATGGATGATTTCAAACAGATACTGGAGGAGAGAAAGCCAAGCGTCTCACTTGACATGCTTTCTCTTTATAATCGATGGTTCGAGGCCTTCAAAGCACTATAGGAGGATGATGAAGGAAAAACGGTGAAGTGTTGGGTGGAAAGGTTTGGAGAAAATTAACTTTTTGCATTAGCTCTCCTTTCTCCCCTCAAACATCAATCTCCAAACCCCACTCACCAACAAAATCACAAATTATGAACGATTCTTCATCGCCTTCTCAATAAGATCAACCATTTTGTCAGGATTGGTCGCAAGGTCAACGTATGGAGCCTTTAAGTCCAGATTCACGGGCGAATAAAGTCCAGTGAAAGCCAAGATCGGCGCAAATTCCTCAGCGGCTTCCAACGCTTCCTCACGAGACCTAACGACCACGATTTTGAGAATATCTGATTTCTTGGCAACCAATTTTCTGAACCCCTCTAGGAAAACCACATCCGCGTCTATGCACCTTTGCAGAATCCTTTCAATCGAGATGTCTCGCGTGTTCGTTTTTTCTATCGTGGCGATTTCATTTGCTGAAACGCCGACTATTGTCTTGGCTCCCGATTGGGCAAATCTCCAGGTGTCCTTGCCTTCTCTGTCCATTGTGAAGTCCGGTTCAGGAATATGCTTTACAGCTGCAACCCTGTAGCCTCGTTTCGCCATTTTTTTTATCAGTAGCTCAATTGTCGTCGTCTTCCCAGATTTTTTGCTCCCGACGACAACAATCACTATTCTCTTCAAGTCTCATCATCTCTCATTTCATTTCCTCATTAAAAATATCTTTCAAACATTGTCTGCTCACGTTGAGCCTTTCCGAGAGGTTCTTGACCCATCGTACATAGGCTTTGAAAAGGTTCTGTAAGATGTCCGCTTTTTCTTTCTGGGACAAGTCTTTCTCCTCTGCCAGTAATAGCGCAAACCATCTGCCCGCGTCTGAAAGTTGATAAGCTTTGACCCAGACGACGCGTCCTTCCTTCTGACTTTTCTCCATGTTCTCTCCAAGAACAGCGAGTCTCGTAAGAGACTTCAGATTCCCGATCACGGTTTTGTTTGAATAATCAAGCTTCTCGACGAGATCCTTCTGGTATATCTTGCTTGACACACCTTGACTTAGGGCGTATCTGAGAATGTCAACAGCCGCTTTGGAGCCGAAAATGGCGCTCAAGATCTTGGTTTTCTCCTGGAGTGGAAGAAACACTACATAGGGATGTAAATCCTCTTGCAACGTACTCACGCCAATCTGGTCTAACGCAAGCTCGTTTTAAACGTTATGCCCTCGAATGCTAGGCTTTTTAACGTTCCATTTCCACTTTAGTACGATGCTGTTTGACGAATCCAAAGGACTGGCTCCCGAGAGACGGAGACACTTTCGCAACTAGAGACGGTTTCATATTCAATACGTTCGGCTATGAACATCCAAGAGACCGAGTCTTTGCTTTCTTGAAATACATTCCATCAAAGTTCAAGAAGTTCTTCCACATTGAATTCCTAGACAGGACATGGAAGTATAACACAGAGAAGTTCTTCCGAGCTGAAAAACTGTACACCGCAAGGAACTATCAAGCTTTTCTTGATACATTCACGGAGAACTTTCCCGATTACGTTTATTCTGACCCTCTCAGAGGAAAAAAAGTGATCATCGCAACCCTAGGCTCGATCAAAGACGTTTACGTTCCAAGCGATTGCCTGCTTTCTCTGACTAAGCTTAGAAGAAAAGACATTCTGCGACAGTTGACACTGGATTTCATCGAGTTGTTGTCGTCTGAATCTGGCATTGACCATGAAGATTTCGGCGTTCACGGCTCAGTGGCTTTGAACATGCACTCGGCCAAATCAGACATTGACATCGTCGTATATGGTTCCCGAAACTTTCGGGTTCTCGAAAGAACTGTTGACAAACTTGTCGCACGTAGAGTACTGAGCTATCAATTCAACAACCGAATGGACGCCGCACGAAAGTTCAAAGGCAAATATCATGACAGGATTTTCATGTACAACGCGATTCGAAAGCCCGAGGAGATCAAGACAAGATATGGAACGCTCAAGTATTCACCTATCAGTCCAGTAAGGTTTACTTGTTCAGTTAAAAATGACGATGAAGCCATGTTTCGACCAGCGACCTACGAGATCCAAGACTATCAACCCATCGACTCCCTTTCAAGTCTCTCCAGCGACGAGATTCCTGAACTGGTGGTCTCTATGATTGGATGCTACAGAAACGTGGCAAAAAGGGGAGAAAGAATGAAGGTTTGTGGCATGCTTGAGCAAGTGGAAAACCTTGAGAGTGGCAAGACTCTTCGTCAAGTTGTAATTGGAACGGGAACGAGTGAGGAAGAGCACATTTGGCCGCTCTAAGGCTAAGAGACCGAGACGCAGTAGTCACTAAGGAAGGTGTGATCTTCCGCGTTTTCGGCTACTCCCATCCGCCCGACGCTTACATTTGCGATGCTGAGTACGCGCCTGAAGAGTCTTTCACGTCAGACAATCCGAAAGCATCCAGAAATAGCGGCTCACATGTTTTCTACAGGTTCTACGAAGACGAAGGATGGAAGTTCATCCGAAGGAGCTTTCCGCAATACATGATTTTTCACAAGATGCTCCGCATGAAAGTTTTGGGCATTGATCGGCATGACATAGCTGAAGTGCGAAAACCAGAAGTGAGGCTTCGAACACTGATTGATTCGCAGGTAAAGGATGAACTCGTCTCAGCCATGGAAAATGTTATAGAGGTTGCGGGGAAACGTTCTGGCTTGTCATGCGAGGATTTTGGCGTATTCGGTTCAATGCTTCATGGGTTTCATCACCCAAAGTTTTCAGACCTAGATCTTGTCATCTATGGCAGAGAAAAACTGGCTGCGCTCCTTAGAACGCTAAAGGGATTGTACGAAGACGATTCTTCTCCGCTTAAGAACGAGTTTGAAACAGACCAACCGTTGAAAGGCAAGCGTTGGTTATTCCAAAACTTCAGCCCAGAAGAGTTTCTGTGGCATCAACGCAGGAAAATGATATATGCGCTATTCAACGACGCGAAAAGCGGTCGGATCATCAAAACTGAATTTGAGCCTGTGAAAGACTGGGGAGAAATTCTCAATGAATACGATTCGGGCGCAAGGATCATGCAGAAGGGGTGGGTCAAAATACAGGCTCGCATAACAGAAGACTCCGATGCACCATTCATCCCCTCAGTCTATCAGGTTCAACCGTTGAGCATTCTGAGCGGGTCGAGAGAAGCCGCTGAGGCCAAGCGAGTAGTTTCGTACATGGAAGAGTTTCGTCTGCAAGCCCGCAAAGATGAAGTAGTCTATACTGAGGGAAACCTAGAAGAAGTGACGACGTCGACAAGCGCCTTCTATCAGATCGCTCTGACCTATTGTCCGAGGTATTATGAACAGGCTTTGAAAGTAGTGGCTCACACGAGCTAAGCCAGCACCATGAAATCTGATGGTTTATTCCCGAGCAGAATCCTATAGTATTCGCAGTAATGCGTGCTGTCTTTAACATGCTCAACTTTTCCCTGTGCAACGATCTTCTCGCCTTTCTGAGCATGTTCACAGAACCGACCGCGGAAAGATGCGATCTTCGAAACTGGAAATTCCGTACCTTCAACGACATGCACGTCGCCGATTTTATACTCGCATGGAGTGAAGATTGCTTCGGAATCATCTATTATTGCAGCCTTGATTCTTGCGTAGCCAACGTTCTTGTATCGAACATCACCATACGTTTCATCAACCTCATTCCAGTCCTTCACAAAACGCATGAAATAATCAGTTCCCATAAACTTGCCCTGCATGACTTTTCTCGATTCAGTTCGAACAAAATTTGAAAAGCTCGACGCGGTGTCTTTCGAACGAAAATCGAACAGAGTCTTCAAGTCTTCACGAGTGTAAGGTTTGAGAGGTCCATGCTCGTCGTTCAGGAGGCTCTTCAGCACAGAATGAACCTTCAGACAGTCATGAGAACCGTACACAATCGGATCAATATCAGAGTTTTCCGTGTGAAGCCCAGCCAGAATTGATCCAGACACTCCGATTGCATTCCATGGAATATTGGTGGCCTCTTTCAGCAGTTCCGTCATTCGTAGAGCTTGGCTTTCAAGTCTATTCAGCTTCTTGGAACTGCGAAGCTGTCGAAGTCTCTCAACAGGGTCATAATGCTTTTTCACTTCGCAAACTGGAACCTCGCACAACGTTTCGTCAAAAATAGGATCGCGAATCAGGTACAGCGGGAAGTTGCCTTCAAGGAATCTGTAACGTTCGGAAAGCGAGTAGATTTTCCTGTACAGAGTACTTCTGCGTCTCCGATTGCCTGCGGGGTCTGGAATGAAACGGGGAAACGCCACTATCTTGTCTCGAGGATGAATCAGTCCTTTCACGTCAAAGATGACTCGTCCAGCGTTTTCGATGAGGTCGCCCTCGCGGGCTCTAATAGTCATGCGTTCACCTGCAAAGGGTTATGCAGTGGTCTAGAGTTTTCGTGTTAATAGATTTGCTTTGCGGAGGGCAAGAATCAAGCCGATCCCTATTATGGTTCCAACTATCGTCAGCATTATTCGCTCAACCGCTGAAACGGGAATCATATACATGAAAAGTGCTGAAACGCTTGGCAATCCAAGTGGATTCAAGAAGAATTCTTCCACGACAGAAAGCGGAATGAAGATGTTGATGGAGGCTATGAAAGCTAGGTTTCCAAGCATGTGATCTGCGATTACGCCGCAGTAGCTGGCCAGCGAAACCGCTAAAACAAAGGAGCTTCTGCCAATTCCGAACAGACTGTAAACGATTATTATTCCTCCTATGAGAAACATGGGTAGTGAAAGATAAGGCAGAGCCCACACGTCTTGCGTGTATGGTCTTGTGAACGTATAAGCCAGCACCATAAGCACTATTCCGCCGAGAAGATAGTCGGGTTTGACGTGCCATTTTTCTCCTTCAAGTTTTCCTTCTCTGAAGACGGTTGCGATCCAGCCACGACCTACAAGAATGACAGCAAGACCGGCAAAATGAAGAACAGGATAGAACGGAGCCTGCTGACCGACTCCAGTGGCATACCAGCCCAGGATAAGCAAACTTGAGACACTTGCCGCCACCATCCAACCCTTGATCCTGCCTTCACCGTTTCCTACGCTCTTTTGTGTCAGAAACCCCGCAATCAAAGCTGAAACTGCTGGACTGAACGAAGTGAGAATGTCAAAAGGACTTCCCGCGGTAATGACTCCGCCTATAAGCGCAGCTGCAAACCCAAGATACGGGCCTATGACCAGCCCATATATCGGTGCAAGTGCTGCATCGAACTTTATGTTTGCTCCGGATACGCCTACTATCGGAATGCCTGGGAAAACTTTGATCACAATAGCTGACAAAGCTGCGAATATTGCCATGAAGGCTACGTCTCTGGAGGAGAGCTTCAATCGTTTTCCCTTGTACTTTTGTATATTGGTGTGTAGGTTTTTACACAATGTATTAATAAAGCTTGTCGCACCGATGGTTTCGCTGGAAGGCTGTACGGATGAATAATGATGAAAAGGCGAGGCATATCGCAAAGTGCCTTCAGCTGGCTGTGCTCTTGGAAGCCAGTGCCAACAAGCCTGGAAACGTGAACAGAGCAAACGGCTTCGAAGGCACCCGATACGAGCATTTTCTTGCTTCTGCGGTCGCCATAGTTTCATCTTTCGAGACGGCAGCCAAACACGGAATTCTGGTCTCAGACGGAAATCGAAGCATAAACGAGGTAGAGCTTGGTGTCATCATAAGAGACTGCGTCAGCAACATCAACACGTGGCAACACGGTGGAAACACTCTGCTCGGGACCTCAATCTTGCTTTCTCCCCTTGCAGTATCCGCAGGAATGGCTCAAACCAAAGACGGAACATTCGAAATCTCCGAACTGAGAGAGAACCTGAAACTTGTCACCGAGTCAACGACTCCTGAGGATGCAGTCAAAGTATACGAAGCCATAAGAACCGCCAATCCCGGAGGACTCGGCAAAGCTGCGAACCTTGACGTGAACGATCCAGCATCAGCAGCAAAAATCCGCAGAGAGAATGTTTCACTTTTTCAAGTCTTCAAACTAGCAGCAAGCTATGACATGATCTGCTCTGAATGGGTCAACAACTATCCAATAACCTTTGACCTTGCCTACCCCTCACTGCTGAAACAGCTAGAAAGAGGCAACGAATTGGAAAAAACCATAATCTCAACTTTTCTATGCGTTCTTGCGGAACACCCGGACACGCTGATCGCACGGAAAACCAGCACAAAGAAAGCCCGCGAAATCTCTTCAATGACCCGAGAGATACTAAAGCTTGGTATTGAGACCTCTGCTGGAAAGGAATATCTTGACAGATTTGACGAGAAGCTTAGACAATCGGGGAATCTTTTGAACCCCGGCACCACTGCAGACATTATTGCGGCTGCATTAGCCTTGTGTGTTCTCGGCGGTTACAGACCGTAGCACTCCCGTCTGGGGGGCACTTCTGTTGATCGCAAAGCACGCACCAATCAAGTTAAATATCGTGTATTGGCTTTCAAATCTGTACATGATACAGAACCTGGAAAAGGTTCAAACTGATAAGCCGTGATTTGCGGATGACCGCCAGCTCAAAACTCTGCGTTATTTTGATAACTGGAAGGACGATAGAACAGGGCGTAGGTAAAGAACAGGGAAAATCCTCAAAGGAATACTTGGAAAGCGCTTCAGTCTGCTACGTTGACCCAGAAGATCTCAAGAAGCTTGGGACAAAGGAGAAAACCAACGTTCAGGTCTCGACGAAATATGGTTCGGTAATCGTCAAGGCTATGAAATCACTGAGAGGTCCCCATGCTGGCATTGTCTTCGTTCCTTATGGTCCATGGGCAAATGCAGTTGTTGATCCTGAAACCGGCAGCATCGGAATGCCCAACTTGAAGGGAATTCCAGCGGAAATTGAGCCATCTCTAGACAGGAAGCTTCTGAGTCTTGAAGAGCTTTTGGAGAAGCAGTTCGGTGAGTAGCGAATATGCGGCCTCGAACTGGTTTTGTTGAGTTTAGTATGTCTGATGGGCCAGCTAGCGTACGTGGGGTGGACAAGATTAAAGGAACGAAAGCTCTGACGAAGATTGCAGCCGCCGTCTTGATAGTGATAATAGTCGCTGCTGCCGCTGTTGGCTTCTACTTGATAAAATCATATCGATCTGAATCATTTGACGGATCGCGACGGTTTTCCGCTTACGTGGTCTACTATCCGTATGACGTCTGGAATAATGTTCTAGACCACAATCCAAGAAGCAACTGGATGGAATTCTTGAATGATCTGGAATTGATAAAGAGCATGGGATTCGTGGGCGTTAAACTTCACGGAGTTGACAACTTCTACAAAGACAACATACTGGCAAATACTCTGATCGCCGTAAACGCGTCAGGGCTAAAGCTCATTATTCAGCTCATATTCTGGCCTCAAGAACAATTTCCAAGCAACCAAACCAAGCTTGATGAATTCATAAGCTACGTCGCGAACGTCTCCAGAATAGCTAAGGCATTTGGAAACGTTCACCACTATGCTCTGTACTTCCCCTGGGATTGGAGCAACGTAAGTTCGTACAAGAATGTCGTGACGAGTCCAGAATACAAATCAGGGTTACAACGCATCGTCAACGCCGTACGCGAAGAAGACAGCAGGCACTCCATCTATGTAATCTCTGATATGCTTGAACGCTTTGGTGGATATTCTCCATACGACTTGGACGGGATTTCGGGAGTAGGTTTTAATCCATACACAGGCAAAGCTAACATGATTGACCAAGAATACATAATTATTGGTGGCAATACTACGCCGCAAAGAGTCCAAATGTCTGCATCTCTGAGTGGGGCGTCCAAACTTCGCGTTTTGATCATCTAACTCACGGTAAAGCAGCTAGTGAGGAAACAAAGTGTCAGATGATAAGAGATTTTGCGCATCATTTCTGGTTCAATGACACCGTCCTGTGCTACTATGGTCTTCATGACCTGCACTCTCCATGGGAAGATGCAGATTGGGGACTAGTCGACGACAACGACACGTTAAGGATTTCAGGCGAGGCGCTGAAGACGCTTCTGCTGTCATCAGGCTCTTGAAAGGCTCTACTTCGCTGAGGCGATTCGCTAAGACAGAGTATCGCACATCGCTTGTAGAACACAAAAACTTTATGATCGGCCTAGTTTAGAAGCTTAACGTACGTATTAGAGGTCTATCAGTGCTTGTCACAGCCGTAACGTGTCCAGTTTGTGGATGCTTGTGCGATGATATAGAACTGACTGTAAGAAAAGGAAAAATCACGAACGTCAAGAACGGCTGCGCCATGTGCGAGTCCAAATTTCTTGGCCACAGCGGCCATAGAAACCTGAAGCCTCTCGTGAGAAAAGATGGGGAACTCGTTGAAGTTTCGCTTGGCGAAGCAGTGAAAAAGGCAGCTCGTATTCTTGCTGACGCGAATTATCCACTGCTTTATGGTTGGAGTTCAACAAGCTGCGAGGCTATGCGCGTTGGAATCGAATTGGCAGAAGAAGTCGGCGGAGTGATTGACAATACGTCAACGATCTGCCATGGGCCATCAACCTTGAGCATTCAAGAGGTAGGGATTGCGACATGTACTCTGGGGCAGGTTAGACATAGAGCCGATCTTGTAATCTATTGGGGAAGCAACCCGTGGAGTTCTCACCCAAGGCATATTGAACGATATACTGTTTTTTCGGAGGGAAGGTTCGAGGAAAGCGAATGGCGAAGCTACCTCACCAAACTGAAGTCTTCAAATGTTAGAAAAAAAGTGGCGAGTGCGCTCAGACGAACATACGCGACAGAGGAAACTGCGCCTGTCCGCCCACACGTGAGCCAGTCTCTTTCAACGCTTCAGAAGGAAGGAAGAAAGCTCATAGTTGTCGACGTCAGAAAGACGAGAACCGCTGAAAACTCTGACTACTTCCTTCAGGTCAAGCCTAACTCGGACTACGAAATTCTTCAAACCTTGCGAGCCTTAATCCGAGACGAAGAGATCGACGTTGACGAAGTCGCCGGAATTCCAGTCGAACATCTGGAAGAGATAGCAGATGCCCTAATCAGCTGCACCTTTGGCATACTCTTCTTTGGACTCGGCCTGACAATGAGCCGTGGCAAACTGAAGAACATAGAAGCCGCACTCTGCTTGACTCGCGACCTGAACAGAAGAACAAAGTTCATGATAATGCCCATGCGCGGACACTTCAACGTTGCCGGCGCAGACACGGTTTTTACGTGGCAAACAGGCTTTCCCTACGCTGTTGATTTTTCCCAAGGCTATCCGCGATACAATCCAGGTGAAACCTCAGCCGCTGAAATTCTGCTACGCAGAGAATCCGATGCAGCCTTAGTCGTTGCATCTGATCCCGTGTCAAACTTTCCGAAAAGAGCTGTGGAACACTTGACTGCGAAACCATTAGTAGTCATAGACCCACACATGAATAGCTCATCTCAAATGGCAGATGTCGTCATTCCGTCAGCGTTTGTGGGCATTGAGACTGAAGGAACTGCATACCGGATGGACCACGTTCCTCTTCCGCTCAAGAAAATAGTTGAACCTCCGCGAGGATTGCTTTCAGATAGAGAAATTCTTCGTAGAATTCTCTTAGAAGTAAGAAAAATGAAGAAGCAGAGGCAGCAGAAGGTGGAGGTTTCCTAAGTGGAGCTTCTAGTGAAGAATGGCTTTGTCTTCGACCCGCTCAACGAGGTCAACGGAGAAAAAATGGACATAGCAGTCAAAGACGGCAAAATAGTGGAACGCGTCAACGAACGAAGAGCAAAGAAGATAGACGCCTCAGGAATGATCATCATGCCAGGCGGCGTAGACATCCATTGTCACATTGCTGGCTCAGAAGTGAACACTGGAAGGCTGCTGAGACCGGAAGACCATGTTAGGGATTTTGAACGCAAGACGGCGTCAACGAGGTCAGGCGTCGGGCATTCAATTCCTTCAACGTTTACGACTGGGTATCGCTACGCCAGAATGGGTTATACAACGGTGATGAATCCGTCAATGCCGCCTTTGGAAGCCAAACATACGCATGAGGAGCTCAATGACACCCCGATGGTGGACAAGGCCACCTATCCGCTTCTCGGCGACTGGTGGTTTGTACTCGAATACCTAAGCCAGGGAAAAATCGAGGAATGCGCCAGGCACGTGGCTTGGATGATAGACTCAACGAAAGGCTACGCCATAAAAATAGTCAACCCCGGCGGACTGGAAGCTTGGAGTTCAGGTAACAACGTTCACGATTTAGACGAGCAGGTGCCGTGCTTCTGCACAACTCCGCGAGAAATCATTCGCGGCTTGTGCAAGGTGAACAGGCTTCTGAACCTGCCTCACACGATCCATGTTCACACAAACAATCTGGGCATTCCGGGCAACTATGTCACAGCATTGGAAACCATGAGATGCGTGGAAGACTTGGCCTTGCAAGACAAGCCAGTAATCCACATTACACATTGTCAGTTCAGCGCTTTCAAGGGCGACGACTGGAGAACATTGGATTCGGGCGCAGAGGAAATCGCTAGTTACGTGAATGCGCATTCGCATGTGACCATGGACATGGGTCAAGTAATTTTCGCCGACACGACAACCATGACTGCTGATGGACCATTCCAGTACGCACTCTATGAATTGAGCGGGCACAAATGGGCAAACCATGATGTTGAGACTGAGACAAGCTCCGGAATTGTGCCTTTCCGCTATCGGCGCAAGAATTACGTCAACGCAGTCCAATGGTCCATTGGGCTCGAGCTGGCCTTGCTGATCAAGAACCCATGGAAAATTCTCATGACGACCGACCACCCGAACGGTGGACCCTTCACTGCTTATCCAAGAATCATGGCGTGGCTAATGAGCCGAAAAGCCCGAGAAGCAACTCTGAAACGAATCAACAGGCGAGCAAGAAACAAAAGCCTTCTTCCATCAGTAGATCGCGAACTGAGCTTCTTCGAGATTGCAGTTGTCACGAGGGCAGGACAGGCCAAGGCTTTGGGACTGAAGAATAAAGGTCATCTGGGCGTCGGAGCAGACGCAGACATAGCCATGTACGGCGTGAACCCAGAAACCACAGATCCTTCTCAGCAGTACAAAGCTGTGAGGAAAGCATTCAGGCACGCAGCCTACACTTTGAAAGGTGGCGAAATAGTAGTCAAGGATGGCGAGATTCGGCGTCAAGTCAATGGTACCACGATGTGGATCGACGTGAAAGCTTCTGAGCCGATAGAGATGACTGAAGAAATGAAAAGAAGATTCAGAGAGTATTGGACCGTTGAATACGAAAACTACGCGGTTGCAGAAGATCACCTTAACGTTTCACAGCCGATAAGTGCACAGGCAAGTGTGTAAATGATAAGCCTACGACCACTGAAAGATTTCCATTTTCCGATAGCTGCCGAATGCATAAGCCCAGATGCTTTCGAGAGCAAGACTTGTACAGAAATTGAGAACTTGACGGTCTGGGAAGGAAACAAACAGAGAAAACTTGGGGACCTTTTTAAAATCGAAGAAAGCAAGGCTGAAGTAATCGCTATAGCGATATATGGTGATGTGAGCAAAGTTCGAAGAATAGGGTCATGCATGACTAAGGGCGAGTTGGCTATCAGAGGAAACGCAGGTATGCATCTGGGTGAGAAGATGAAGGGTGGCAAGATAGCTGTGCACGGAAACGTTGAGGGATGGGCTGGCTCAACGATGAAGGATGGGGCAATTGAGATCTATGGAAATGCGGGCGACTATCTTGGTGCTCCTTACAGGGGCAGCACGGAAGGTATGCGCGGAGGAAGCATGGTGATCCACGGAAATGTTGGCTGTGACGCAGGCGCCCACATGCGCAATGGCATGATCAAAATTCATGGCAGTTCTGGCGAGTTTACAGGTTTCCGCATGTGCGAAGGCACCATCTATGTCGAAGGGGACGCCGGAAGAAGAGCAGGAGCCTGCATGGTCGGCGGCAAAATTGTAGTCAACAGCTTCTCCGAGGATGTCTTGCCAACGTTCACCATAGACAGCATCAAACCGAAAGTCAAAATCGAAGAGAACCAAGCAATTGATGGACCTTTCTATGTCTTCTTGGGCGATCTTGTCGAGAATGGGAACGGCAAACTCTATATTCGCAAAGAGAAGAACCCACAATTAGGTCATTATGAAAAGCTTCTTTAAAGGATAGGAATCCTTATGAAGAAAACCCTAAGCGTTAACCGTCTCGCGTGGAAGCTGCTTGAGAAGATGCTGGAAAATCCGGGCTTCTATGGTATAGCAGTTGGAAAAACGAAGTCTGGAACGATGATTGTCGATGCTGGAATAGAAGCCAAAGGTGGCTTCCAAGCAGGAAGGCTCATAACTGAGATCTGCATGGGCGGCTGCGGAAATGTGGAAATAACCTGCAGACAATATGGAGACTTGGAGCTTCCCTCAGTGTTTGTCTATTCCGATCATCCGATCATCGCTACGTTGGGATCGCAGTATGCTGGGTGGCAAATAAAGGAAGGCGAGTATTTTGCGATCGGTTCTGGACCCGCAAGAGCCCTAGCATTGAAACCCAAGGAGATCTGCGAGGAAATCGGATACAAGGACCATTGCGAAAGGGCTATAATAGTCTTGGAAACTGACAAGCGCCCGCCTAAACAGCTGGTTGACCGTTTTCTCAAGGACTGTCACGTTTCAGCAGCAAATCTGGCTATTATCCTGACGCCAACAGCCAGCATAGCGGAAGCCACTCAAGTTTCAGGCAGAATAATCGAGACAGGCATTCACAAGCTCAGAAGGCTCGGGCTCGACATCAAAGTCATACGGTATGCTTGTGGAAGCGCGCCAATCCCGCCGGTTCACCCCAAGTTTGTCAAGGCGATGGCAAGAACAAATGACGCCATTCTCTACGGCGGCATAGCTTATTACATTGTTGAGCATACCAACGAAGAAGAACTCAAACGGATCGTCGAAGAGGCACCGTCGAAAGCCTCCGAGAGCTATGGGAGACCTTTCATAGAAATCTTCAAGGAAGCGAACTACGATTTCTACAAGATAGACCCGAATCTGTTTGCACCAGCTATCATAGTTGTCAACAACCTGAGAACGGGCAGAACGTTCAAAAGCGGAGAGATCAACGTCAAAGCACTGAAAGAATCGTTTGACCTGAAGGCCTGCTGATAGGCAATCACCGTTCTCTCATGTGTTCTTGCCATATTGTTGCTGCTCAATGACTTAGCTTCAATAAGGCTTCAATCTTCTCGTCCTACAGTAAGATCCAGTGGAAAGCAAGGTATGTCCAGTCATTCAAACCGAGAGGAATACAAAAAGTTTTATATCTGGTTACTGCAACGGATTTACAGGTGGCGTACTACATTGGCATCTATCACGTGGAACCGAAAACCCTTCTCAAGTCCCCCCTCAGTTAAGGAGTCACGTGAAGATTTCACAGGTCAAAGCCATCGTTATTGCAATCGTCCTAGATGCTCCTCTAGGCCTTGATGGCTTATTAGACCTCAGACGACTTTGGTTGTCAAAGGAGCGTACGCCACCACTCAAAAACCACACGAAGCCACATTGAATGAGCGCTGTTCCTCAATCAGCAACCGCATTGTTATTGTCTCCTTTTTGAATCTCGAAATCCGGTGGTGGATCCACGCGTACAAGTCTGTCTGCAAGAGAATCGATGGATATTGATCCATTCCTTTTCAAGCCGTAATCAATGTCTACGTGAGCGTTTTAACGCTTGATTTGACTATTTTCGCCAATGAAAAGCCTATGGGAATCGTGTAGAGAGCTAGGGTGATATTGAAAATTGCCACAAGAGGCATCATCGCTATTATTGGTTCCTCAGGCAAGCTGTAGCCAACAGGGGGCGGATATCGAAGCAATGCGTAGTTGACGAGTACCATGATTAGCGCCCTCAAGATTGTACCCGATGCCGTAAAAGCGGATGCCACCACTAACTCATGTCTTGGCGGGTGCTTGTCAGCGAAGAACTTCATCAGGCCTATTCCTGCGAGCATACTTAGAACCGCAACCATGTTGTAGAATGGTCCAGTGGGAAGCGCGCCAGGGAACAAGGCCATCAATGCCATGGTGTTTATCAGCGTGATCAGAATTCCCACTTTGGCTCGGAAAAGCAGGAACGCCGCTACTATCGGTATCTCCCATATCTGGTATATCAGGAACGGTGCATAAGGCGCTGGAATCTTTAGTGGAGACAGATTGAGCATGATGGCAAGTGCTGCGAACATTACGATGGCTGCGATGGCTTTGGTGTTCATCTCTATCACTCGAGTTATGACGTTTTATCGATGAGGTAATTATTTAAGAGTAGCTACTCAGAAGGGAGTATATTGCATTAGAAAAATAAATATCGCTAATGCATATCTTCTATTGGGACGTCCGTTGTCTGAAATTCCAAAATTCTCCTCCGTAAACGTGAAAGGCTGGCTCGAAAGCGAAACCAGTTCACTTTTTGTTCCAATTCATGGAAAAGCCGAGAAAACCTTCAGTGAGACCCGCAAGGCGCTTGGAAATCTTGCGGAAATGAGCAAAATGCTCTTGGACAACAGCGCAAAGGAAATAGAAAAGAGAAACATGAAGGCTTACAACAGAGCTAAAGCACTGAACAAACTTGCCCGTCTGTTTAATGACAGACTGGGAAAGATCAAGATTCCAGACCAGGTCTCGTATGAGAGCCTTCGCAAGTATAGTCAAGACACCCAACAAGCCATGGTGGTCACGGAAATCGACATGAGAAACTGGTTTCCTCGAATCTCCCCATTCTTTATTCTCGACAGGAGAAAATTCCAAGTGGTCTTTGAAAGGACGAGGGAAACAGTCAAGGAACTCGGCAATTTTGTGGCAAAAGAATATGTCAAGACCAAGACACTAGAGGAGACCTTCCAACTTGTAGACAAGCTCCAAATGCTCGAGCATCATCTCCAGAGTCTTGAAGAACAGAAGAGGAAGATTGAAAGCGAAAGGGCTTCGATTGAAAAAGAAATTGCTGAAACAAAGCAGAAGATGACTGAGCTGAAAGGCAAGGGCGCAATGAGTCAACTTGCTCAAACCGAGACAGTGATAGAGGTTTTGACCGCAGAACTGAAGCAGAGCATGCAGCATCTCCAGAAACCCTTCATAAAGCTTCAATCACTTTCGCTTCATGGTGAAGCAAGCGGATTGGCACCTGAGGAATTCAGCAAGATGGGACAGTACCTGGAAGCACCTTTCGAGGCCTTTACAACAGATGAAACGAATTTCGCAATATTAAGACAGATTCTGGAAAAGCTGATGCGCTTGATGTCAGAGGATAAGCTTAACCTGAAGCCTGAAAAGCGGCGAAAAGCCGAGCAAGCAGTAGGGAATATCCTGAGCAGGAATTCCCTGATCCCACTTCATCAAAAATGTACAGCTGCTGCTATGCAAAGAAAGCAGTTCTCATCGTCCGCCGAACTGGAGGAGATGCGGCGTGAGCTAGCCAAACTGCAGGCGCGCGTGGAAGACCTTGAGAGACGGAAAGGCATACTTGAATCAGAAATGCACCACATTGATGGCAACCGTAGCGAAACAGCAGAAAAAATAAGGAACGGCAAAACCTCTATCGAAAAGAACGTTCTCGATTTCATGGACAAAAGAATTAGTCTTCAATAGCTGAGGCCCTTTGCTTTTGACAGCGACTCTTTCCCAAATCGTCAAGCAGGCTTTCGAGGCAGACAGCAAGGATTTTATCAGAATCATTCGGGAAGCCACTGAGTTAGCCAAAAACGAAGATGGAACCCTCTCAAGCTTCAAAATCGTCGGAAGGCTTGTCAAATTGAAACCTGAAGGTGAAGCCTTAGCAGTCAGTGATCTTCACGGTGACTTGGAAAGCTTGGTCGACATTCTGAAAGGGAGCGGTTTTCTGCGAAAGATGAACGAAGACAAAAAGGCTCTTCTTGTATTGCTCGGAGATTACGGCGACCGAGGACCGTTCTCAGCCGAAGTCTACTACACGGTTGCCAAGCTTAAGCTTCTTTTTCCACACCAAGTCGTTCTTATGCGTGGAAACCATGAAGGACCGGAAGATCTCAAGCCTGATCCTCATGACTTGCCAGCACAGTTAGAACGCAGATTTGGCGCCGAGTGGGAGAGTGCCTATTCGGCAGTTCGCGGGATGTTCAATCATCTTTACAATGCCGTGGTCGTAGAAGGGCTATATCTAATGATTCATGGAGGTATTCCGCAGAAAGCCAACACACTTGAAGACTTGGCCCATGCTCACCAAACGCATCCTGATCAGAAATTGTTGGAGGACATGCTCTGGAGCGATCCAGATGACTGCATCAAAGGAACCACGGCTTCTCCGAGAGGTGCAGGAAAGCTTTTCGGTGAAGACGTGACGAGGAATCTGTTGGGAAAATTGGATTTGAGGGTTCTGATACGTGGGCATGAACCTTGCGAGCAAGGCTTCAAAATCAACCACTCAGGTAAGGTTCTGACTTTGTTCTCACGGAAAGGACCACCCTACTTCAATGCCCATGGCGCGTACCTACGCGTGTCGCTTTCCGAGAAATATGAGAATGCCAATCAATTGGTGCCCTATATTCACAGACTTTAGGTTTGGTGCTTGCCGCGGAAACTTTAAGAACGCAAGTCCAGTGCTCTCTTTTTAGAGTATGATGGCTCAAAGAAGGTCTGGCTTTTGAAGATCGGAGTCTTGACTAGAAATAGCAGGTCTTGGACATCAGTGCAGCTTCTGGAAGCGTTGAGCAGACGAGGTATCCCTCACACGTACTTCAGTTTTCCTCGCTTGGCCGCACAGGTTGGGTATAGACCCAGCGTTAGGATTGGCAATACAGATATCCCAGGGGATCTCAATGCGCTGATCATTCGTCCGATTGGGCGGGGCTCGTTGGAGGAGGTGGTTTTCAGAATGGACATGCTTTACAGGCTTCAGCGTGCCGGATTGTATATCATAAACCCTCCTGAGGCTATCGAGCACTGTGTTGACAAGTATGACATACTCACGATCCTCGAGGAAAACGGTGTACCTGTGCCTCGTACCGTGGTAACTGAAAATGTGGATTCCGCTTTGAAGGCTTTCCATGAATTAGGCGGGGATGTAATTGTCAAGCCTATCTTCGGCTCAAGAGGAATTGGCGCAACCAGAATCAACGACCCTGAAACGGCCTCCACGATATTTAATGCCATCACGTTCTATCATGGAGTTGTGTACCTCCAGGAATTCGTTGACCATGGCTTCTCAGACATACGCGCACTGGTCTTGGGCGGCCGTGTTTTTGCTGGAATGCGAAGGGTTGCGGACGGCTGGAAAACGAATTACAGTCAAGGAGCGCGCCCAGCTGCGGCGGAACTTGACAAGTCTCTGGAGGACCTGGCCGTCAAATCCGCAGAATCTGTTGAATGCAAGATCGCTGGGGTTGACATTCTTGAAGGTCCGCGAGGTCCAGTGGTGGTCGAGGTGAACAGTCAGCCGGGCTGGAAGGGGTTGCAGTCTGTCACGCAGGCGAATATCGCAGGTGAGATTGTCGAGTTTGTGCTTTCGGAACTGAAACGATGAAAAAGTGATTACCAAAATGCGTAGAGTCGAAATCTTGAGGGTTGACGTCTCAGCTGGAAAAGTTGAGAGACTGACTGACCACGTGGCAGAGGAGAAGCCGTTGCATGTATTTCTGAACAAAGCTCATTATGTGACAATCCTTTGTTCCCCAACAAATCTAAGGGAACTCGCGATCGGTCACCTGCTTTCTGAAGGAGTCGTTAGAGCGGTTGATGAGATAAAGGGGACAAGCCTGAAAGGAGAGGTTTGCCGAGTGGAGTTGAAGTCGAACGTTGACTTGGAAAAGCGGCTTGAACGTTTGAAGCTTCATTCGCGGGTAATTGTTTCTGCCTGCGGTGGCAGCAAGCCTTATCGGTATTCTGGGAAAATCCGTAGGGTTGGATCGAACCTGAAGGTTAAGGCCAAAATTGTGTTGGAATGTGTGAATCGTCTCAACTTCACTGCGGGGGTCTTTAGGAAAACAGGGGGCGTGCATGCTGCTGCGCTCTATGGAGCTGATGGAGGCATGGTGGCTTTCGCTGAAGACGTTGGAAGGCACAATGCTGTTGACAAAGTGATAGGCATTGCGGCTTTGGGCAAAGCTGATTTTGGCAACTGTTTTCTTGCATTATCTGGGCGATTGACAGCTGACATGGTCTACAAAGCTGCAAGGGTTGGCTTGCCGATGATGGCATCTTTGGCTGCAGCCTTGGATTCTGGGATTGTGATTGCAGAACGTGCTGGCTTGACTTTAGTCGGATTTGTTAGAGGAAAG
>Ga0315279_10001593_pt1 | contig 37269 bp, 32 predicted proteins | sample YL17G06_20_MG_FD_203694 | JGI IMG/M metagenome (GOLD analysis project Ga0315279, IMG submission 203694) | Sediment microbial communities from Yellowstone Lake, YNP, Wyoming, USA - YL17G06_20 | ecosystem: Environmental > Aquatic > Freshwater > Lake > Sediment | place: USA: Wyoming | collected...
TCCTTTAAATCTGTGCATATTCAAGTGGTGCTTTCGTAACGGGCTTACACCCATCCTGAGTAACAATAACGGTATCGATAATAAGTGTTCCCTTTCTCAAATCCTTTGTAACAACACTCGGTTGATTGACGATTACCGAACCAGGTTCAAAGGGACGTTTATCCATTGGCCTTGGAACCAATTCGACATTTTTCGGTGTTCCCTTGGTCATGTATGCCATCTCGGTACAATCCAGACCAACGAACTGTATCGCCGGAGCCATCCAGGTGTATCCATTTTTTGTTATTAAATCATGTGCAGCTTTTATTAAGCCTTCAAACGTCACTCCTGGCTTAATTCTTTCGTGAACAAATTGATATACCTCCATTGCTACCTTGTACAACTCGCGCATCTCGTTATCTGGTTTCCCAATCGTAAAAGGCCTTCCCCATTGAACCCACAGCCCCCCATAACATGGGGAGATCTCCTCTAGAATAGTATCCTGGAATTTCAAAGTCCGGTGGGAACTTGGAGTGTAAGGGAATATAGGAGAAGGGCCGCTGCAAAGTAAAATAAATGAAGGGGAATTTGCCCCATGTGCAGTAAGAGCTTCATCCACTGCAGCATACACTTCATATTCTTTTCGTCCAGGCCTTGCTGATCTCAAAATCGCCTCATACGAACAGTCCGCAATCTCGCCAGCTTTTTCTACGAAAGCCAACTCTTCGGCACCCTTGATAAATCGCATTTCCAATAGAATTTCCGTTACGAACAGAAGATTAGCTCCTGATAGCTTCTGTTGAAGGTCGAGGAAAAAATTGGCGGGCATTACTTCTCCACCTACAATACCGATATTCCCCCGATCAAGTTTCAGATCCTTTACGTAGTTGGTAACGTCACGGGAAAAGGTCGGATATGAACTCACGTGCTTCGAGATGGGAGAGACGGATTGGAAATTAATCGCCTGATTCAAACTTCTACAGAACATCCTTATCTCTCCCGACAAAGGAAAAACGAGATATCCTTCTCCATAATAAATACCATAATTAGACAGATAACGAACATGATCTCCACCTCCGCCATAATTACCCTGGTTTCCAGCGACAATCAAACAACCGATGTCCCGTCTTGCCATCTCTTCCCTTAATGTTTGGTGTCTTCTTTGAATCTCCTCTTCCGAGATTAGCGGTAAAATCCATGGTTGTCCTTTGTGAACTTGTCGAGTCATCTTTGTAACCTCCTTTAAGTTTTTTATGTAACGTTAAACATCATAGTAAATATAGACACTTTTACCCTATGACACTTCCGCAAATCTTTATCTTGTTACAGGAACGCTCTACTTTTCCGCTAGGCCTAAATCATCTATCACTTTCTTGTACTTCGGAAACTTTTCTTCAAGCATTTTCGCATAGTCCTTGCCTGGTACATATATTATATCTATTTGTGATCTATTTGCGGCATCTACAAAGTTTTGATCCTTCATGGCTTCATGAAAAACATTTTCAAGCTTTGACCTTATGGATTCAGGCAAACCCTTTGGCCCCCAAATTGAAAAATACGTAAATGCATTGTCATAACCTAATTCTCCCAGGTGAGGAACATTGGGCGCTATCTCCCATCGGCGATCATTGAGGGGTAACAGAAACCGCAATTGCCCAGATTTTATAAGCGATAGGACATCGGCTTTACCTGGGATTGCAGCCTCTATGTGTCCCCCGAGAACGGCAATGACCGGTTCTCTTGAACCTGGAAAAGGGATGTGAGTCCACTTGATTCCTTCCCTCTGTCCTATCATTTCGAAAGTAAGCTGTTGCATTGAACCGGCTCCGGGTGAACCATACCTCACTTTCCCAGGATTTTGCTTGGCATAGTTCTTAAATTCTTCCCAAGTCTTCCATGGAGAGTCGGAGCGGACCACAAGGCCAATTTCATAATTAAAAAAAACTAAGATTTGGGTTATGTCTTTAATCGGATCAAAAGGAACTTTCATCATATTGCATGTAATCAGGAACTGTGAACTGACTCCCCCTCCAAGTGTGTAGCCATCGGGCTTGGACTTTACAATGGTATTAGCAGCAATAATGCCATGAGCTCCCAGCCTGTTTTCAACAACGATAAGCTGCCCTAACTTTTTGGAGGCGGCATCCGCCAGTAATCTCGTAAATACATCCGCTAATCCACCTGCGCTCCACCCATGAATGATTGAAATAGGTTTCTCGGGGTACCTCTCCTGAGAGGAACCTGATTCAGGAATAACAGCTACTATAAGGCCTATTAGGATTGAGACCTTAATCAATCTTCTCATGCAGTTCTTTGTTTTAATCATCTTCCCCTCCTTTCGCTAAGACTTACGGCTTTGGGATATTTCGATGTGATTTCCTTTACAACCTCAGAAATGTCTTTAATATTTTCCAATTCCATTAGATATCCGACCGCTTTTTCAACCTTATCCTTAGGAAGGACTTTAGATGCATTAACCTTAAACTTTTCCACCAGATCTTCATCCGTCATTTTCGAATATTCCAAGTGGGAAAATCCCTTAGCAAATTTACCTTCTTTTTTAAATATCTTATCTTTTGTCATAACCTCAACCGTCGTCATATTACTTCCGGGCTCTTTAGCCTGCACTTCGAAAAAATTTGGATGCGTTTCCAGAAAAACTTTATCCATAAATTTCAATATATTCGGGTCATTGATTTTTTCCGGGTCTTGCCACTCTGCAAGACTGATTCTGTGGACAGCGGCGGCAATAGAATAAGGCATACTAAACTGGGCGATAACATGATCCGTTATTTCTTTAGTATTGTGGATAGGGCGTGTCACTGCAGGATGCGTCTGAACCTTAATCTTCTGTATATTCTCGGGCATAAGCCTGTTTTCATCAATGATCTTAATGATGCAATCCAAAGCAACATGGAAATCCCCGCAACACGGGTATGGCTTATATTGTATATGCTTTAGCATTTTCCATTCTTGACCAAATCTTTCTGTCAAAGCCTCTGGATTCCACTTATCACTACCAAAAAATCTCCAGAATCCAAGATCGCCATCTAAAAATGTAGTATCTGCAGTGTATCCCATCTCAGCCAACAATATAGCAGTTACTTCTGCCATCGATGTCCATCCAGAAGAAACATACTTAGCCATCGGCATTCGATTGAGAGTCCTCCACTTGGCCTGCGGAAAAGGAGAAAAGTGGGCGGCTAACCCCATCGCATGAGCCATCTTCTGCTCATCGAACTTCATAACTTTCCCTGCCCCAATTGTCCCAGCAATTGTAACGACACCCACTGCTGAAATATTATTTTTCGTACCCACTATCTTTCCAACTTCGCTCCCTACTTCTGTATCGAAAACCTTTTTAAAACCTCTAATTGCTGCCCCGAGCCTTACCGAAAGCTCGCACCCAAGTGCAATAGCTAAGATCATTTCTTTCCCTGTGGCCCCAATACTTTCTCCAAGCGCTAACGGTGCCGGAACCACAGATGGGGGAGCGTGAGTGGGATACGTAAACCCGTCATAGTCCATTGCATTTATCAATTCGCCATTTGCAAATGCCGCACTGCCACATGACACTCTATCGCCAGTGCCCAATATCGCTGCCTCAGGAGACCCACCCAACCTCTTCGCCAATGCTATACCATATCCACCCTTTTCCGTCTTTAATGCAGCTATAGCAACACCTATGGAATCTAAAAGAATCCTTTTCGACTCATGCACCACTTCCGGAGACAAATCCTCAAAATGCGTTCCCATCACAAAATCTAATAATTCCTTCGTTAAACTTCTCATAACCTCACCTCCTGAGCCTCTACACCTTCACGGTGGCCACTCCCTAAGGGTTTTAGCCTAGATTCTTATTCTTTGCACTGGCTTTTCTTCAATTGGCAGCCTTCTCGTATCCTCTCTTCTATTTTTTCTGAGTTGCCTCTTCAGCGTCCAATATCTTCAACTTCTCACCGACCTTTTTAGACATTTCCCCCACTTCCTTGTTCACCTCAACCCTATTCATGTAGACAACAGGCATATACAGTCGGTTCATCAAATTGATAAAATTTGGATCTCTTACCCCTTTAGCAAAGGCATCATCCAATTTTTCCAATACAAAATTGGGAAGCCCATTGGGACTCCAAACTCCTATGAAGCTGGGGGCTACAAACCCGTACAACTCTTGAAAAGAAGGAATATTCTCGTAACCCGGTAACTTCTCCTTACCCAAGAATGCCAGAATCCGAAACTTCCCTTCTTTTATATATGACATTCTTGTAGGATCAATATTCATTACCTCCATAATGATGTGTCCCCCCAGCAGGGCATTAAGTGACTCAGCACTGCCCGGAAATACCATATAGGTAATTTCTATTCGTTCCCTTTGTTCAACCTCCCACATGGCCATACTCTGAGGACTTCTTGACTTACTTCCTGAGAAAGCTATCTTTGCACCTCTTGGATTCTTTCTGGCCCATTCTATGAATTCCTTCCAGGTTGTAAAGGGTGCATCGCTTCTGGCTATCACAGGAAGGTACATTTTTACAAAGTTCAGAAGCAATGTAAAGTTACTAAGATCCTTATACGGGCATTCCGCTATATGGGGGGCTATCAAGACATTGTTACCCACAAATCCACCCAGGGTGTAGCCATCAGGTTTAGCATTCATAACTGCTATGGCCCCCACAGTGCCACTACCACCGGGTTTATTGATGGGAATGAACGGTTGCCCCACGTGCTTGCTGGTAGCTTCGAGAAGTGGGCGCATCAAAGAGTCTGTCATCCCTCCAGCACTAAAGGGAATGTAAAATGTAATGGGTTTTGTTGGGTAGTCTGGATCTTTTGCCCCAGCTAAATCGATACCCTGAAACAAAAAGACCGACAACCCAAATACTCCGATGATGACCAAGATCTTTATTATCCTATTCCACATACCACACCTCCTTGAGTATAATTTGTTGAATGTTATTCCTTTACCTCCTCTATAAGGATTAATTTTTCTCTTCCATGGGAATCATCTCCTTCCTTCTCCGAATGGATGGAATGATGGACCCAATGAGTAAGAGGATTGTGGTAATCATTCCTCCTGCAGCGATGGGTCGAGTGAAGAATATTGAAAAACTTCCATCGGATAAGAGTAGTGATTGTCTAAGGGAATTTTCAAACATCGGTCCAAGAACAAAAGCGAGAACCATAGGAGCCCCTTCATATTTATACTTTCGCATTAGGTATCCCGTTACTCCAAAGACCAGCATAACGGCTATATCAAATGTACTATTATTAATACTATAAGCTCCAATTATGCAGAAGAGTAGGATCAACGGAAAAAGGATCTTATAAGGGACCCTGAGTAACTGAACCCATAAACCGATTAAGGGTAGATTGAGTATGAGAAGCATAATATTGCCAACATACATGCTAGCAACAAGACCCCAGAAGATATTCGGGTTATCTGAGATCAAACGGGGTCCGGGTACTACCCCGTGGATTATGAAGACCCCCAAAAGAAGAGCCATCACTACATTGGGAGGGATGCCTAAGGTAAGCAGGGGAATAAATGCACCTGCCGTCGCCGAGTTGTTTGCGGACTCAGGGGCCGCTACCCCTTCAATGGTTCCTGTTCCAAACTTTTCTGGATGTCTGGAAATTTTTTTCTCCACTGCATAAGAGACAAAGGACGAAATGACGGCTCCTCCCCCCGGTAGTATTCCAAGTAAAAAACCAAGGATACTCCCCCTTGAAATGGGCATAATACTATCCTTCCAATCCTGCCAGTTGGGGAAAAGTCCCTTTACTTTTGTAGTAAAAATACTCCTGCCCTTTAAACTTTGTTCAATATTTAAAAAGACCTCGGAAATACCAAAAAGACCCATAACAAAAGGCGCCATTCCAATGCCGTCCATTAAGTCAGGAATCCCAAAAACAAACCTTGTGAACCCGGTTTCGGGATCCACTCCGATACACCCAAGGATAATACCAAAAGCTGCCATCATCAGGGCTCGGATAACGGACCCCGAGGCCAGGTAAATTAAGATAATTAAACCCACGCACATCAAACTGAAATATTCGGGAGGACCAAATCGAAGCGCAATTGATGCCAGAGGAGGGGCAATCAGCATGAGCCCTACTAGGCCTATGGTCCCCGCGATGAAGGAACCGAAGGCCGCTATTCCCAGGGCTGGCCCTGCCCTGCCTTTCCGTGCCATTTGATATCCATCTAAGCAAGTGACCACAGAAGCTGCTTCACCTGGGATATTGACAAGGATCGATGTCGTCGATCCTCCGTACATGGCGCCGTAGTAAATTCCTGCCAGCAAAACTATCGCCAATAAAGGGGGTGCCTTGTATGTGATAGGCAAAAGGAGTGACATAGTCCCTATTGGGCCAATCCCCGGGAGAACCCCAATCAATGTCCCGATAAAAACTCCGACAAAACAGTAAAAAAGAGCCTTTATCCTAAAAATCTCGGAGAAACCTAAAAACAGGGCATGAAAAATTTCCATGGTTTAACTCTTCCTAAATATCAAAACCTCAGAAATCCTGTAGGGAACGGAACCTTCAGCCAAACTTGAAAAATGGCATATGAGAGCAATACAGTGATTAGGCTGCTCACGATGGCAATCCGCCATTTAGTGGGTTCTACTACTCTAAATAGGAAAACCATTAACAGAAAGTTTGAAAGCAAGAAACCTGCAAGATTTAAAAAAAAGGTATATACAATTAAACTCAATAAGACCATTAGAACTTTTTGCCATTGAAGATCCCGCCATATGGGATACTCCTCTTTATCTTTTTCCTTTTTATGTTTCCCAATAAAGGTCCTAGCCAGATCGATGGCACCAAGGATAATGAGAAGTAAAGCGCACAGAAAAAAGATAAAACCACGATCTGGATGACGAAAACTACCCAGGCCCAATTGATAAGCATGAATGGCTGTATATGTCCCGATCATGATCCAGAAAATACTGCTAAATCGATGATGGATCCTCGTTTCCATTTCTTTTCAAAGCTATTATTACTTACCTAGTAGGTAGAAGTAAGAGTTTTTGATAAGAATTTAACATATCTTCCTTTTCTCGTTTTCTTTCTACCACCTTTGGTTGTTAAGACTTTTGGTCAGATGAGAGTCCTAAATTCTTCAATGTCTCACTATAAGGCCTCCCTATCTCATCCCATCCTCGAAGTCTGTAATACTCAGCCCTAGCTTCCTCGAAATCTTTTAGGGAGATTCTCTCCCCATTCTTCAATGAATCTTCTAAATCCTCTTGGAAAAAACGGTCTGGAAGGACATCTTCAATTTCTTTTTCCCTGAGATTATATAGCCTTTCCATATTCCAGATCCTCTCCCCTATTTGCAAGAGGGATTCTTCCGTATAGTTAACTCCTATGAGGACTTTTAAAACCTCAGCGAAAATAGCTGGAGTAAATTCTCCATTTCTCCAGCCAAATTTGCACATGACCAGAGAGTCAACGAAGGCCATCAGATCTTCTTTCGCTTTTAAAAGTTCAATTTTCCCTTCAAAGCCAATAGGGTTAATTTCACCTTTAAAAATTTCGTGCACATACATTTGAGCCCTGAGGTGGCAGGCCCCTCGATTTCCAGTTGCAAAGGATAAACCTGTCCCGTAGGCTCTCCTAATTTCGTAGCCTGGAAATTCTTGCCCCTTGCAGTGGATCACTCTTTCAACCACCCTCTCACCCAATTCTTCAGCCGCGCGAAAGGAGCCCTCTGCTAATAGATTGCCGAATCCTTTTCTTACAGCAATTTTAGGAATCAATTCAACAATGGCATTGTGATTACCCCATGTTAGTTGAATTCCATCAGTCTCTTTAGTGGAAATGATCCTCCTCTGGAATAGGTCCATCATGAGGGCAATGGTGCATCCCGTGGAGATGGTATCCAATCCTAGATCATTGCAAAGGTCGTTAGCTTTGATGATAGAAGCAAGATTTGAATTTCCACAGTTAGAACCAAAGGCCATGAGAGTCTCGTATTCTGGACCTTCTGTTTCCTCCACCCAATAAGGTCCGGACTTTACCTGATTAATGTTGGCACAACGAAGAGGGCAATGGAAACAACCTTTATCTCTCAGAAAAAAGTTCTTTTTAAGTGCCTCACCCGAGATGGAAGATGCTCCTTCAAATTGGCCTGCAGTGAAATTTCGTGTGGGAAGGGTACCTTTTTCATTCATCAATTCAAAGACGAGGGATGTACCATATTTAGCAAAAGCTGGTGCATTGGCAACAGCTTTTTTCCCGCCCTGCTGACTTAATAAAGAAAAGTATTTAGGTTCCGCGATAGGTATTGGTTGTTTCCCCTTTACAACAATGGCCTTCAAATTCTTGGAACCCATAACAGCACCCACTCCACCTCTTCCGATAGCACGATGGTTATCGTTCATAATAGAAGCAAATCTAACTAAATTTTCACCAGCTGGTCCTATGGCGGCCACCTTGGACTTTCCGTGTCGGTCTTTCAAGATTATCGTTGTCTCAAAAACTCCTTTCCCCCAAAGGTCTTTCCCCTCTAAAATCTTTAGCTCTCCATTTTCGATCAGAAGGTAGCAAGGATTATCGGCCTTTCCTTTAATCACAATTCCATCAAATCCGGCCATTTTCAGATAAGGACCCCACTCTCCTCCCGAATGGGCACTGGCGGCCAAACCGGTCAAGGGAGATTTCGTCGTCACATTGAAAAAAGCTGAAAAAACTCCTGTGCCGGTATAAGGCCCTGTCCAAAACATCAGCACCATTTCGGGATCAAAAGAGTCCATCTTCGGTGAGGTTTCGTCGTAGAGCATTTTGATCCCAAGACCTCTTCCCCCCAAATATGGATAAAGTATTGCATTAGAGATTTTGTCTATTTCCAGACTTCTCTTACTCAAATTCACACGGAGAATTTTATTGATATATCCACCTTCGAATCCCATTTCTCTCTCCTAATTATTTGTCAATCCATTGTCAAACGGTTTTGTAGCTCTCGATCAAAGAGTCTTTTACTATTTTTGCAAAGTTTCTATTATAAGTTCAGATTACAATACCTTAAAAACCAGGAAATTTACTTAGGTAATCAATCAATACTTCTCTTATGGTTACAATGTGAAGCTTCATGTATTTTTCCGCCATTTCACCATCTTTTGTTTCATATCCTCTTAAAATCCCTTCATGATGCTTATCATAATCATCAAAATGGCCAGGAATGCGAACGGTTATTTGCCTATAACGGTAAACACGGCGTTTAAGAGTTTCAAGAATTTGATGTAAGTTTCCATTTCCTGAGTGCTCAGAAAAAAATTTATGAAACAAGGTATTGTTTTGGAGCCAGCCCATTAAATCAAATGCTTTAGCTGAAACCTTCATTTTTTTATGCAAATCTCTTAAATAGGCCGAGTGATTTCTTGTTGCCTGCTCCGTACTCAGGCGTGCAGCATAGCTCTCTAATAACCATCGTAAACTAAAAATTTCTTCAATTTCCTGGATCGAGAGTTTGGTAACAGTAATTCCTTTATTTCGCTCGAATGTAATCAAACCTTCACTTCCTAATTGACGTAGAGCCTCTCGTATTGGACTTCGGCTGGCTTTGAATTGTTCGGCCAACTTAGACTCAACAAGGTGTTCTCCAGGGGATAATTTCCCATAAGTTATGGCATCTCTGATTGATTGATAAATTTTTTCTCTCAATGATTCGGTCATTTATAGTACTTTTACTTTTTTTGAGATACCCTTAAAATATTATCAACAACCTTTTTGGTCCGAGTCGCTACAGATAAACTCTCAATAGAAGATGGTATTTCATAAATAGATTACCTCTATAAAGAAGTACCTTCCCCTTATAGAAAAATACTGTATTTCTGTCGACGGAATTGTATATTATATTGTCGAAAAAAAGTCAAGAAAAAAGTGAGTTATTTTTGTTGATATATAACTCTTTAGAATTATAGGATATTTGGCCTCTTGTAGTTCCGACCAGATTAACAATCTGAGCAATGATGATAGAAAAGCGAAAAGGGGCGGTTCTATTTTTATTATACAATTTGGCCCAGATTTCCCCGGCGAAACCTTCCGGGCCCTCAAAGAAAAACAGTCAACAAAAAGGGTCAGCCCTTGACACGGGACAATCTCCCTCAAGGTTCTTACCTCGTATGGATACCTGATCTTGACATGAGACATTGAAACTAAGATCATCCATAAAACAGCTGGCGTATCTAAAGGCGGATCGGGCCTACCTACCACAGGCGGGGAATGCAGATTAAATGGGAATCGGATGAATGATTTAATGGGTAACAGGGTTCAAAGCTCAAATCCAGACCGTAGGGCCTGACTGAATTTTTCAGTCAAGTTCTCTTAGCACCTCTGACTTCATTCTTAAGTCAGCTTTCAGAACGATTGTGGTTGATAACTCGTGGGTTCTTCACGGGGATAAATAGGCGATGCTTGCCAACATTCTTTCTATTTTGTATCATAGATAATGTAAGTATACGTAATTTCTCCGTACTCTTCTTTTGGCTAGGTTGAGGAGTTAACTTTGAGAGGAAGGGGAGGTTGATCATGACCATTACTGATCGTATCGAGATTAATCCAAAGGTAATGATGGGAAAACCGGTGATTCGTGGGACGCGCCTAACAGTGGAACTTATCCTGCGTAAACTTAGCGAAGGGGCGAGCGAGGCAGACCTCATAGAAGCTTATCCCAGACTTACTCAGGAAGATATCCAAGCTGCCATTCGGTATGCTGCAGATACATTGGTCCATGAAGAGACAATCATCCTAAGCTCAACCAAAAGAGTGGCCAGGAAGTAAGCCATACGCTTTCTTGCTGACGAAAGCTGGGACTTTGCTGTAGTTTATGCTCTTCGAGCAAATGCTCATGACGTGCTTGCGGTTTCCGGAGTTACTCGAAGGGCAGAGGATTCTGAAGTTATAGGACTTGCGGTTCGTGAAAAAAGAGCCCTATTAACAGAAGATAAGGATTTTGGTCGGTTAGTCTATTCCCATGGTCAAAAAACGCTGGGAGTCATTTTCCTTCGGTTTCCAACTTCCGTCCGAAAACAAATTGCAAAAGATGTTGTCAAGCTGGTGAAGCAACAAGGGGATAGGTTGGTTGGAGGCTTCATTACTGTCCAGCCTGGCCGAATCCGTATCACTCACGCACCTGGACATTAGCGCACTCACTTGAAGTGTCATCCATAAAAAAGTTGGCCATTCCAAATGAGGAATGCAGAATTCGGAATGCGGAGAACGCTCAAAGCCGAAAGATCAAACAAAGCCGGTAACGCCTCACCGGCCGGCAGTGGGCGCTGGGGAGCGCACAATCTGAAACGAAATTACATCTTCGGGAACACCTAAGGTGGTGCTTCCATTTTTCGGTCAACGTCTTAGCGGAAGAGATGAATGCTTGAAGGCATCACAATCGTTATTGGTTCTATTTTAATGATTCTCGGATTGGCAGGGAGTATTCTTCCGTTTCTCCCGGGTCCACCGCTTAGCTTTATCGGACTCTTTCTGCTGGCCCTGTTAAAACATTTCTCGCCCCCCTTGACCCCGGCATTAGTAATCATCCTGGCCATTGTTACGATCCTTGTGATCGCCATGGATTATATCATTCCATTGCTGGGTGCCAAAAGATATGGAGCATCGAAATGGGGAGTTTGGGGTTCCGTGTTAGGAATGGCGATAGGGATATTTTGGTCCCCCTTCGCCATGCTTGTGGGGGCTTTCATTGGAGCGGTAGTCGTTGAGTGGTTAGTCGGGAAGAAGAAAGGGGAAGCTCTCAGAGCAGGTTGGGGGGTGGTGATGGGGACTTTATTTGCAACGATCCTGAGATTGGGAGTTTCAGGAATGATGACCTACTATTTTATCGGTGCCTTATGGTGAGTAAAGACATGTGGGGGAAGGAATTGGGGGAACATCCATAAATTCATAAACTTTATTTCCCTGGCGAAACCTTCCGTGTCCTCAAAGAAAAAGGACATAAAAAGGTAGAAAGAAATTAATGGAAAAATTCAAGCATTATTTTCAGGGCTTCAGAAACTCGAGTGCGCTGGCTGCATAGATTTTCGCTGTGAGATAAAGATCGTCCACGGAGACCCATTCATCCTTCTGATGGGGAATCATCCTTTTGCCCGCACCCATGGTGACGATGGGGATTCCTGCCCAGGCAGAAAGAAAAGTGCCATCTGTTGCACCAGGGACGCCATCGTAAGTTGGATCCTCTCCGGTGATAGATCGGTACGCCCTCGAAACAGCCTTGACAATCGGTTCATCCCGCGAGGTCTTGGTCCAGGGTCGATCTTCGAACACCTGGAGTTTCGCCTGAAACGACATCCCTTTAGAGAGTCCCTTTTCAAGATTCTCCCGAATCTCCTTTAACAAGCCGGAATCAAGACTGGCACGAATCGATCGCTCCTCTTCCTGAACAATATCTTCCAACTGCTTCTTCAGGGTTTCATGGGACTGGCCTGGAATCGTTCGGATATCCAATAATGCCCTGCATTGGGAGGGGACCACATTGAGCTGGGGTTCCCCTTTCACGGGCGCTTGAAGCACGGTGGGCGTAATGCTGGGGTATCCTAAAAAGGGGTCCTTCCCCAATCTTTCAATCTCCTCCTCCTCCAACTGTATGACCTTTTCCAAGATGGATATCATCGGAGGGACGGGATTGAGACCGGCTAAAGGCATGGCCCCATGACTCATCTTTCCGCTTGTGATCAATTCAGCCCTGAGGGCTCCCTTCTGGGTGATACAGAGATGATTATCCACCGGTTCACAGATAATGGCTGCGTTGACACCGCTGGTCCAACCTTGACGAATAAAATGTTTTACCCCACTCATCATCCCTTCCTCATCGACCAATATTCCCAAAAGGATCTTTCCTTTAAAAGGGATACCTGATTGACTGATTGCTTCGAGAGCCTTTACGGCAGCGACTAAATTCCCTTTGGTATCACAAGCTCCCCTTCCGTAGATCCGATTGCCCGCTAACTTTCCATCATAAGGATCGTATTTCCATTCAGAGGCATCGCCTTCAGTGACGACATCCGTATGACATTCAAACATCAGGCAGGGGCCTTCCTTTTGCCCATCAAGTATAGCAATGACATTGGGAGACCCAGGTTCCACCGTTTCGACAACTACATCGAGTCCCATCTCTTCAAGAAGACGGGCGGTAAAAAGGGCTACCTTTTCCTCGTATTCTCCCGGACGCCTGACACTTGGAATTCGGATGAGCTCCTGGGTGAGTTGGATCAATTCCTCTCTTTTGATCCCTTTCAATAAACGATCAATCTTCAAGATGGTCCTCCTATCATATCTTTTGTTGAACCCGTGCGAGTTTAGGGTCAAGAATATCTCTTAATCCATCTCCAAGTAGATTGAATCCCAAAACGGCCAAGGCGATGGCACACCCGGGAAAGATCGCCAGCCATACTGAAGTTCCCATAAACGTTTGGGCTTCCTGAAGCATTCTGCCCCAACTGGCATGGGGGGGTTGAGTTCCTAAACCGAGATAGCTCAGGCCAGCCTCGGCTAAGATGGCAATCGCAAACTGTACCGTTCCCTGAACGATCAAAGAGGAGAGGATATTGGGAAGAATATATTTCCAGACGATCCCCGCATCGCTCCTTCCGATCGCTTTGGCTGAAGTCACATAATCTCGTTCCCATATAGAAAGTGAGGTGGCTCGGGTCAATCTCGCAAAGATGGGAATGTTGAAGATCCCGATAGCCATCATGCTGTTAATCGCTCCGGGACCCAGGATAGAGGTGATGAGGATCGCACTGAGGACAGCTGGAAACCCATAGAGGACATCTGAGGTTCTCATGATGGCTTCATCCACCCACTTTTTATAAAAGGCAGCCATGGAACCTAAGAGGATTCCAAAACCGATGCCAATCGAAACAGCCACAAGCCCTACGATGATGGAATTCACCGCCCCCTTCATCACCCGACTGAGGATATCCCTTCCGTACTGGTCGGTTCCCAACCAGTGGGTCCCATTGGGCGCCTGAAATCGTTCGGAGAGATTCATTCGATTCGGATCAAAAGGGGTGTAGGCCATGCTGAGAAGAGCAGTAAAGAGAATGGTCAGCATGATGAAAAAACCGATGGCGAAGTTGATGTTCCGAAATAAACGGCGGAAATTCATCTCCATTTCCTACAATCCCCTCACCTCATCCCTCTCCCCCGAGGGGAGAGGGGAAGGGTGAGGGGGCTTATTCATACCGAATCCGTGGATCGAGGTACCGATAAGCGATATCAATCACAAAGTTGATGAGGACAATCATCATAGCAATCAAGAGGACAACGCCCTGGATCACGGGGAGATCTCTCTGACCGATTGCCTCGAAGACCAGTCTTCCCACCCCGGGCAGATGAAAGACCATTTCAATGATGATCGCCCCCGCGAGAAGATCGCCCGCTTGTAATCCAACGATGGTCACCACAGGGATAATGGCATTTCGAAAGGCATGTTTGTACACGACCTTTCGTTTAGGTAACCCTTTACTCCTCGCCGTCCGAATATAATCCTCCCCCAAAACCTCAAGCATAGAGGAACGCGTCATCCGAGTGAGCACGGCGGCCCTCACCAGTCCCAAGGAGAGGGCTGGAAGAAAAAGAGATCCCAGCGTTCTCATCGGATCGACCTGCCAAGGCTGAAATCCTCCAGCAGGCAACCAATGCAGAGTCACAGCAAAGAGAAGGATCAGAAGGATGCCTGCCCAGAAAGCAGGGACAGCCAGACCAATCTGTGAGAAAGCCATGATCCCATAATCGCCGACCCGATTCCGATGCAATGAGGAGTAAATCCCCATGGGAATGGAGATGAGAATGGCAAAGATCATCGAAAGGACCGCTAAAGGGACTGTCACCTGAAGCCTGGAGAAGATTAATGAGCTGATGGGGACATCATAAGTGATGGATCGTCCCAGATCTCCCATCACCAGATTCTTCATATAGCCGAGATACTGGAGCATCACGGGACGATCCAATCCCAATTGATGCCTTAACCCTTGAAGCGTCTCCGGAGTTGCATGGATGCCCAGGATGATCTGGGCTGGATCACTCGGAATCACCATGAGGACGGCGAAAATAACGATCGAGACGAGGATGAGCGTCAGAAGAAAAATGAAGGTTCGCTTTAATAAAAAAGCAGTCATCTCTTGTATTCTGGTCTTATTTGGAGGGAAGAAAGGGCCTGAGGTTTCGAAAGAACATCCTCAAGCCCACTGACAAATCAAATTTCAGATTTTTCAATCTGCTATCTGCAATCTGCAATACTTACTTTTGTATCCAGACTTCCGTCACATCGACGGCGGTCATCGGATAATCCTTCCACCAATTCATGACCTCTTTTTTCATGGTGGGAATGCTCGGCATGACGAACAAAAACCCGTTCACCGCATCCTCTGTAATGATCTTCTGGCAGGCAATGTAAAGCTTTTCCCGAACTTTGGGGTCGGCCTCCATCTCAGCCTTTTTCAGCGTCTCCTGGAATCTCGGGCTATCATAACGGAAGTAGTATTTTGGATTTGCATAGATGCTGATATCGAAAGGCTCACCATGGCCGATGACCGTAAGATCATAGTCGGCATTTTTGAAGACACGGTCGATCCACTGTCCCCACTCCGTTAGCTCGATCTTAAGTTTAATCCCGACTTGAGAGAGCATGTCGGCGATGATCTCACCGGAGCGCTTGGCATAGGCATAGCGCTCAGGCAGTTTGATGACCGCCTCAAAACCATTTGGATAGCCGGCATCCGTAAGGAGTTGTTTTGCCTTTTCGGGATTAAATGGATAGGTCGAGGTCAAGTCCATATAAAAAGGATTGCCTGGATCCATGTGGGTTCCAATAGGAACGCCATAGCCTGACATGGCGCCTTTGATCAACGCACTTCGATCAATGGCGTGGGCCATCGCCCTGCGGACTTTTACATCGGTGAAGGGTTTTCTTGAATTATTGGTCGAGAGGACAACCTTGGAAGTGGTGTAACCATTGAGGACTTTGAACTTCGGGTCCTTTTCAAGAAGCAGTGCGTTTTCCGGACTGACATCATAAGCAATAACATCGATATCACCAGCTTTGAGGCTCGCAATCTGTGCACTGGGGTCTCCGATAAATTTAAAAGTTACTTTGTCAAGGTATGGGATGCCCTTTTTATGATAATCCTCAAACTTGGTTAAGGTAATGTGATCCCCTCGAGCCCATTCCACGAGCTTGAATGGACCGGTCCCAACCGGTGCACTCTTAATCTTGTCCACAGCCTGTTTGTTAACAATCATCGAATCCGGTCGGGCAAGATTGAAAAGAAACATGGAATTGACATTCGTCAGTTTGATCTTAACTGTATGGCTATCCACTACCTGAACCAAATCAATATCCTTATAATATTCGGGGTGGGCGGTACCGGTTTTTGAATCCATCAACCGATCGAAAGTAAATTTGACATCTTCTGCATCAAAGGGTTTCCCATCGTGAAACTTGACACCCTTCTTAATAACGAAAATATATTCCTTCCCGTCCTTCGAAACTTTATAATCCTTTGCAAGAGCCGAAACGATCTTCCCATTTCGATCAATCTTGACAAGCCCTTCGACAACATTGCTATAAATGACTCGCGGAATAGCTGTTGAAGTGGCTGTGGTGGGATCCAATCCGGGAGGTTCCACTCCTTGAGCTATCGTTAGAGATCCTCCAGAAACGGGCTTCTGGGCATGAGTGATCGAGGTTATAAAAACCATGGCCAAAGAGATTAAAAATACCCAATAAAATCTTCTCATCTCATTTTCCTCCTCTTTCTCATAGATTTATGTCATTTTTTATCTTTGAAAGTCTATCTGAATCAACTCAAATTGTCAAACCACACGGGAAGCTGAAACCTTTTCGAAGGAATCATTTAGGATCCCCATGGCATGATCGATATCTGCCCTTTCAACCGTTAACGGCGGTGTAAGCCGAATGACGTTTCCATAGAGGCCCCCCTTTCCAATCAAGAGTCCCTGTTCCTTTGTCTTCTCGAAAATATCAACTACGAAATTTGCGGCTGGCTCTTTGGTCTCCTTTTCCTTAACGACTTCGATCCCTTGGATCAAACCCATTCCACGAATCTCGCCGATGATCGGAAATTTCTCCTTCATTTCATCTAATCCACTCCTGAGATAATCGCCCATCTTCTTCGCATTCTGGGCGAGATTCTTCTTCTCGATGACATCAATCGTTGCAAGGACAGCGGTAGCGGTAACCGGGTTTCCACCGAAGGTGGAAATGTGCAGCCCCTTGAGGGCATCCGCCACTTCCGGTGTCGCAATGGTGATTCCAACCGGTGCACCATTGGCCGCTCCTTTGGCCATTACCATGATGTCAGGCTCCACTCCCCAATGTTCGATTCCAAACATCTTTTCACCTGTTCTTCCCCATCCTGTTTGGACCTCATCACAGATAAAGAGGCCTCCGTAACTCTTGATAATGGAGACGACTTCTTTGAAATAGTCTTTGGGTGGGGTAATGAATCCTCCGACGCCCTGAATGGGTTCTGCAATAAAGGCGGAGGGATGGCCAGAGGTTGTGGTCTCAATCAATTCTTTAACATCTCTGGCACATTCGAGATCGCAGTGGGGATACTCCCTCCCAAAGGCGCACCGAAAGCAGTAGGCATTATGAGCATGCTTAATGCCTGGGACGAGGCTTTCAACAAGGCGCCAATTCCCGTGGGCTGTGATGTTCATTGCCAAGAGGGAACTCCCGCTGTAACAATGCCGAAGGGCGATTACTTCATGGCTTTTCGTATAAAGTTGGGCGAGAAGAATAGCCGTTTCGATCGCCTCTGTCCCACTGTTGGTAAAAAAAGATTTCTGTAACCGACCTGGTGTGATCTCGGCCAATTTTTCAGCAAGGGAGACAATGGGAACATTGGGATATAAGGTCGATGTATGCTGAAGTTTCTTCATCTGTTCATAAATCTTCGAATTGATCTCATCATCACAATGGCCCACACTGACCGTGACAATCCCTCCAAAAAAATCGAGATATTCTTTCCCATCAATGTCGTAGAGGTATTTTCCCCTCCCCTGATCCAGGATGAGGGGCTCTTTATAATAGTTGGCAACACAAGGGACTAAATATTTTTTATGTTTTTCATAAATTTCCTTCTTTTCCATTGACGTCTCCTTTATTCCCCCTCCCCTTTAAGAGGCGGGAGGGATGGGGGTGGGATCGACTAAAATGTGGCTAACTCTTCATTGAGTATATCAGAGATAAACATATGCCCCGGAGCATGGGTAATGCAAAGATCGGTTTTGGCCTTCATCACAACGGCCTGAGGCGTCACACCGCAGGCCCAGAAGACTGGAATCTCCCCTTTACGAATCGTCACCGGGTCTCCAAAGTCGGGTTTCTTGAGATCTTTTATTCCAATTTCTGAAGGGTCACCCATATGGATAGGCGCACCATGAACCGAAACATAACGGGAGGTGATCTGAACCGCACGGAAGACCTTGTCTTTAGGAAGTGGTCTCATGGTTACGACAAGTGGTCCGTGGAAGGATCCCGCCGGCTTACAGGGAATATTCGTAATAAATATCGGAACATTTTTATTCTCTTCGATATGACGAACAGGAATTTTCGCCCTTAGCATCGCCTCTTCAAACGAGAAACTGCAACCTAAAAGGAAGGTGACGAAGTCCTGTTTCCAAAGTCTCTTAATCTCTCTGACAGTTGCCGCTAACTTTCCTTTCCGGTAGATATGGTAAAGCGGAATATCCGTCCGGATATCGGCATCGGAAGACAAAAATTCCGTATGAAATTTTCCTGGTTCCAAGACTTCGAGCAAAGGACAGGGTTTGGGGTTTCTTTGACAGAAGAGGAGAAAGTCAAAAGCATATCTCTGTGGGAGGATGACCAGGTTGGCCTGGGCATAGCCCATGGCCAGCCCTGCCGTCGGTTGATCCCATTTCTCTTTCCGGATGAGAGCCCGAATCTCTTTTGGATTAAGCCGAGAGATATCTTTCATAATCAAGATATCGTATATCAGAAAAATCAGACCTGAGCAAGGGATTTTAGACAATTAAGGTAATGCCTCAGAAGGTGTGAAAAAATCGAGCAGATGGCTCAAACGGAAAGGACGGGTGGATTGGAGAAGCTTTGGACCTGCCTGCGCGTAGCCGCTTCGGCGGAGGCAGGGCGCAACCTTTGGAAATTGAACCACTGTGCCGTAAGCTCGCTTAACCACATGTCTTTATTGCCGTGACGGGTGACCCTTAACCTCAACGAGCGCATTCTAAAGCTTTGGAAATCCACTCGTCCTTTCGGGATAAAGGTTGACAAAAGCAATTTTTTCACAGCTTCTCACTCTACCGTGGAAATCTGCCGAGATCCGGCAGGGATGCCGGAGAAAATCTTATAGTGGCCACATCAGCTTGTCCCTGAACTAAAAGAATGACCCAACTGTGCAAGGACTGCGCTATTGATGGTGAATGTTACCGCTGCCCTCAAAAATTTAGACCATCCGCTTTATAAGATTTTTGGAGACATTCCTGCCGGATCATCGGATTTCACCCACGCTTCAGTGGGGCATTACAAATTAAGGTGAGATCTTTCTGGCTTTATGTTGAAAAAGTGGATGGGTTTCTTAGATCAGCATTCGGTAAAATGGGAGTTCATTCCCGATATCCTACAGAATGCAAATAATACTTCGCGGTGTAACTCCCTACTTGTCTAAACCGTCTTATTAATAATTTGAACACTGCTTCGTCTGCCATGCGTCTAAGTGATCCTAAGAAACCGAAGAACGAACCATACTCTTTCTTTATCCTTTGGAACTCCTTAGCGTTATATATAATGGCCTCTACCTTGATCCTATTCTTTAGAACATTAGGGTTGTTTAACAACTCGTCCGCTTGTGCTTTGGACACCCTATGGATACTGAACCCACAGAATCCTTTTCTATATTTTTGCCAATTTTCTCTAATCACACCCCAGTTCAGCCCGGCTTGTAAAATACATAAACAAAGAATTTCAAAATACTCTTGATCAGACCCTGGTTTCTTCCCGGGTTTGCAATCGCTCTTATCCTCTTTTGCGTAGATGCATTCCCACGGCGCCTGATGCTGTCTATTCATCAGTCAACTCATCACCTCACAGGTCACGCAGAAGACGAACCATACCTGGGGATCCTATTTCTTCTTCAAAAGCAGAATGCCGTTTTTCATCGACGACTTTGAATCCGTGTTTCTCATAAGCCTTCTGTGCCGGCGTATTACCAATGTACATGTTGATCTGCGCCCGACGAAAACCTTTCTTTCGGCCCTTCTCAACTATTTTCTCAAGAAGCTTGCTGACAATCCCTCGCCTCCGAAACTTTGGAACCGTCGCCACACTATCAATAACCCATGCTCCCTCAACCTCTTCTGGGATGCAGCAGAGGATCCTTTCAGACCGGGTACCGGCTGCCTTATCGGGCTCTGACAGTCCCAGCTTATGCACGACCTCAACGATAGCCTTCCTGAGCGCCGGGTATCCCAAAGATCTAGGATCATAACCACCAAGGGCAGCCACGGGACGTCCGTCTACCTCTGCCACAAGAAAACATGAGTAGTGGAATAGATGGGGCATCTTGGTAACTACCAGCATTTGAAGAAAAGCCAGACACTCTTCTTCTGTCCCCCCAAGTATGACCTCCCATATTCCACGTTGGACATGCGCCCTGCCGGAGGTGATAATAACCCATGCCAAGAAGGAAGCATCTTCGGGTCGAGCTAAACGAATTTTGAGGTTCATCAGTACTACTCCTTATTCTATTATGGAATCGAAACTCGGATGTTGGAATTATGTAATTGTCAAAATATCTCTGTCAAGAAGAATTAGTGAGAGCTCTGAAAAACTACCACTCGCTCTCTTGATTAGAGATTTCTGGACTTTTTCAGAAATCTCTCAATGGTGAAGGATAAAATGCGGGAAGCCAGTTCTTTATATGAAATTGCTCAATTAAGTCTTTGATGTGAACCTAAAAAAACCATAGCATTCTTACTGTAGAAAGGGAGGGAAGACAAGGGAAGTTGGGGGGTGTTTTTTGAATGCCATTGTAGTAATATTTATCTTAAACATTCAAAGATTGATGAGGTGATCCTATGAAATCTGCAAATCAACATCTGATGGGAAAGGTCGCTTGGGTAACAGGATCTTCGCGAGGCATAGGTAGAGTCATTGCCACGCACTTAGCCAGCCTTGGTGCTATGGTGGTTGTTCATGGTACAACACCTTTCTCCACCCGCGCCTTCAACGAAGCCGAGTCACTTGAAGCTGTGGCACAAGCCATCGCTTCCGAGCATGGAGTGAAGGTGCTTCCTGTATATGGCGATCTTGCCGATGAGAAAATTGTCAGAGCCATTGCAGAGAAGATCAGAGCTACCTTTGGTCATATCAACATCCTTGTTAACTGTGCTGGAGGCGACATCGGGGCTCAGGGAACCGGCGGTCCCATGGGTGGCAAACCTCCAAAAAATGATGCCATCTTTATTTCGTTTGAGGATATTAAGGCAGTTCTCAACCGAAACCTGATGACCTGTATTCTGGTGTGCCGTGAGGTGGCCCCGGAGATGATGGAGCGCCGGAGTGGGAGAATCATCAACATCGGTAGCATTGCTGGTCTACAGGGGATCGACCAATCGGCTATCTATGGGACGGCCAAGGCCGCAGTGCATGAATATTCGCGCTGTTTGGCAAGAATGTTGTTGCCTTATAATATTACTGTCAATGTCATCGCTCCCGGAGATATCGTGACTCCACGTTTCGTAGCCAGCCGGCCCATCGACCAGAAGAGGATGGTTGAGGATGGAACTCTGGACCGCTATGGAAGGCCTATTGAGGTGGCAAGAACGGTTGAGTTTTTGGTCTCTGATGCGGCTACTTATATCACCGGGCAGGTGCTTCGCGTCGATGGCGGTAAACAATGCTGGCCCGCCTGAGCGGAGAGCCTAATTTTTTTCTGCCAACCTTCTATAAAAGGTGCAAAATCCACAAGACCCTTTTTCTTTCCGAGCGTGCGGGTACTCCAGCGCTCGATGCGGCACATTTCAGCGTAGAAGTCACGCTTGAGGGGATCATCCAGGTAGATGATCAGGCGGAAGTGGCTCCAGCCCAATTGTGCACTCAGTGCGTGCACAATCTTCTCGTCCCGGAACACCTCTGCAAAGCGCATCATGTTGAATAGATTGCGCCGGCTGAAACCGCTTCCGAACTCCTTTACCAATTGTTTCGACAGTGTCGCAACAATTTGCTCTCCATATTCGGCTCGCTTTTCTCTAAGGACGTCTTGCCGGATACGTTTGCCGATACGCCAGTAGAGCAAGACTAAGGCAGCGTTCACCTGTCGCACCACGTCTTGCCGTGCCGTTGCGATTAAATCTCGCAGGTCCTTAAGTAAAGCTTTAGGGGTGATTGCTTTCATTATTCTCTGTTCTGTGCTTGTTACGTCTTTCTTACAACAGTCTATTCAACCCCATCCTTCAAGTTGATCATCAATCAAGTTGTGTGAGCCAATAAACCAGCTTCTTGAAAGCTATAGTAGCCTTTTCGGGTGACGATGACGTGGTCAAGGACACGAATACCAAGAATCTTCCCTGCTTCGGTAAGTTGGCGATGGATATTCAAATCGGCTTCACTCGGTTCCAATTCGCCAGATGGGTGGTTGTGAACAAAAATCACGGCTGCTGCGCGGTCAGCGATGACATCAGCAAAAACTTCACGAGGATGAACCGGGCTTTTATCAAGGAGACCAATTGTAACGATCCGCTTCTCGATCACCTCGTTTGCACCATTAAGTGAAATGCAGACGAAGTACTCCTGCTGTTTTCCGGTAATGTCGGCGACAAGTGGCAAGACATCCCGTGCACATGTGATCTTGACGGTTTCTTTAAACAGATGCCGCCGCGCGAGTTCAAAAGCTGATAGGATTTGCGCTGCCTTTGCCAATCCCATGCCAGGGACTTCGAGTAAATGGCTTAAAGAAAGTTTTTCCTTGTGTTCTCGGATCAGACCTGTCACCTGCTTGGCCATTGTGCGGACGTCAACGCCGGCTGTCCCCATGCCAAGAATGGCAGAAACAAGCTCCTCATCCGTAAGGGCTTGGGGTCCTCTTTCCCGCAGTTTCTCCCTTGGCCGTGCATGTTCCGGCATATCTTTGATGGTTCTCACATGTCTTCCTATTGTTTTCTTTTGTTAATCCACTTAGAGCATTCAGTTTTAACAATAACCTAACTTCTTAATTTTAAAGGGGTTATAAATAAACCTTCTATGCGCTGCTTTGTTTGGAACAGTCTTTTTATTGTTTAACGCCCTCTGCGATTTGAAGTTATTACAAAAATTGTTTCTGTGAGTATGACCTTCCCATTGGGCCTAATTTATGCACCAGTCTCAATTGATTATGCACCAGTCTCATTGTTCTGTGGTGCATTTTGAGGGTGGTGCATAAACCTGTCTCCCGGCATATAAAAGGAACCTCTCTTAGAGCCTGATTTTTTTAACCAACCGTTTTCTGTCCACTCTTTGAGCAGTCGGGATGCTGTGTTCCTAGCGACCGAAAGTGTCTTTCTTACATTTTCATTCTTAATGCATCGAGTACGCTGAAAAAAAGGAAACATTTGCGCCAAGTCTACCGGTAGCTCCATCGGAAATTCGAGCGGTTCTTGCACTACATATACTCGGCTTCCTTTACCGGTGGATCGGACCACACCTTTGCGAGTCATGTCCTTAATAGCACTTGCTGCACCATAAATGTCGGTTTCGATCACCTTCTGATATTCACGGCTTGTGAACCGTCTTCCTTGAACATAGGCATAGGCCATTATCCTCTTTTGATCCCCTGATAGATCGACTTTCTTGAACTTCTGGAGCCACTCAATAGTGGCACGGTTATAAATTGGTTCATTTCGCAATGTAACCTGAAAACTCAAACCTCCCACTATTTCCAATTTAGGTGGATAACAACCGGCACGATCCATTTCATCAAACATCCGTGGAATGCCTTCCCCTAATTCTCGCATATAACCGAGTTCCGTCAGCACTCTTACTATCAGCGGATTCCGGGAGCAGTGAACATGTTCTTTCCTGACAAGTGCTTCCAGTGTTACGGGGCTTGGTGGTAGGCCGGGGCTGCGGATTTCCATACGATCGTCAAACATCCAAACTTCTATGGACATTCCCCGGATGCTATAGTCACGATGCGCGACAGAGTTTACAATAGCCTCTTGCCAGGCAAAGGTCGGGTATTCCAGCCTTTCCATGAAAAACAGATCGTGGAGTTGCTGGCGTTCACGAATGAACGGTTTAATGGCTTCAAATGCTTTCTCAATTAGAACAGACAACGGTGCCCCAATTCGGATACGTTTGGCGATGTTTAATTCCATTCCATGCTTACGTTCTGTACCCTCCCAGCGAACGAAATCAATGCCACACCGTTCATGCCATTTATCTGGAGCCTTCCCGAAAAGAAGAAGGCTTGCAAGTGTTGGTACGGTCTGGCCGTTTCGACTCTCAACAAGACCATGACGCTGCAGTATTGCCATGGGGTCTAAATCCAGCCATACTCTCGGTGCCAATGAAACAATAAGGTCAAGATCAAAATCTTCTACCCGTGCGGCAGCAGGAAACGTTCGCTCGAACAATCCCTGGGCTTTCGCGTCTTTCAAAGCTTTAATTTTGCCGGACTCAAAGGGTTGATTGCTGTCGCCTACTCGAAGAAGATAGCGGCCATCGGACAATTGGTGCACGTTCGGGCTCCAATCTACTTCAAAATGGAGCAACCTTTTGCCTTCCGGGGTGACATGCTCTGATGCCTTGCAGGGTAGAGGTGGTTCTACATAATTGCGGTCTTTTGGTACACCTATTAGGAGGCGAACCTTATCCTCGGCATGCGGCACGCCGGATAACGTACCGTTATTCTCCAGACCAATTACTAACTCACCTCCGTCAGGATTGGCCATAGCAGAAAGCGTTTCGACTATATCCCAGGCGATGTCCTTTGCTTTTCGGTGTTTGAGCCGTCTACCGGATCGGTCAAAGGCCGACTTTCGATCGAAAAATTGGCCTTCTTTTATTGTTTGCCACCGAATGAAATCTGATACTATTTTTTCCATAATTGATCAGCTATAAAATTATTGCCTTGAGATAGCTCCACCCCAATTGTCGTGACAGTGTCGAGACAATCTGCTCACCATTTGAAACAGCCCTCTTGAATCCCCCCCTCCTCCCTTTTGCAAAGGGAGGAGAAATGTTTCCCCTTTTTCTAAAGGGGGATGGAGGGGGATTAGGCTATGTTTCTAATAGACTAAACTGTCACATCTCCCCAAATCTCTGCCAGTTTAGCCTGAATCTTCCGATCGAAAATCTCGATCAGCTTCCGGTTCGCCTCCACCAATTTCCGTACCGTTTCGATCTCTTTTGCAATCCGTCGAAAAACATCGCGGAGCGGGATAAAAACCATATGTCATATTCACGCTCTTTTTTGAGGACGAAGGTTTCGCCAGAAATCAACATTTTGTGAATTTATGAACCCTCCAATTTAAACTGACTTGGTTTTGGCTTCGTCGGGAAGGGATTCATAGACAAGGGTTTTCAATGCCTCAAAATCGGCCTCTTCCTTGGCTCCAAAGAGTGAACGAAGCATTGCCATCAACACCCCAAGAGCCTCAGCGCTAAGAGAATACGGCTCAGGAATGTATGCGGGGTAATTCGGGATGACAGCATGAAGTCTGTCCAACCTCATAATGCTATCGGCAGTTAATGGTGAGTTCTCTTTGGGACAAAAGAAGAACTGCTTGTACATTAGAGCCCTGATTCTTGCTACCATGACCGGAGGAAAACCTCCTTCATGATCTCCTGACTCCACAGAATAAAGGGGCGCGACAATCAGGCTTTCTTCCTGTAGGTGTTTTCGCCCAATTTGCAGGAGGAGTGTATTAACATCATCGAAGATCGTGTTCTCGCCAGAAACGATAACTACGGGTCTGCGTTTGGCCCGGTGGATTACCAAGTCCTCGGTCTCTCTCAATGAAAGGGCTTTTATCGGGAGGCGTGTCTTCTTCTTGAAATCTCCATTAGTCATGTTCCGGATGGAGAATTTTGTCGCATAGTGTTCTTGAGGATCAACTCTTTCTACATCCAAGATTCGAGGGACAGGATCTAAATGCGTCACCGGAACCCAGCAAAACTGGCCAACGACGCCGGCTCGCCGAAAAGTATCAGCAGGAAGCTTCATATAAAAGGGATCAATAAGCTGAACGATACCCAACCCTTATCCCTCTATCAGCTTGATTCCACTTTTCCTATCTCTGCAATCCCACTCAATCCTTCCTCAAGGTCTTCATCATCGACAAGGGGCAAAGATTTTCTAAAGGCTCCGTCGCGAACCATTTGGACTTTTTCTTCTGAAAGCTTATATGAACTCGCTTGGTATTGCTTCCGCAGGGCAGAAATCAATTGTTTTGCTTTTTCAGCTTTGGATTTTGAAATCTTTTTCATCTCAAGCTTCGGTAATTCAATGGGAAGGCGAGCCTTTGAAAAGTCAAGCAAATCTCCCCTCTTTACATCTTCCATGGGTTCGGTGTCGTAATAGACATGATCAAGCAGCCCAGGGGTATCATCCGCCCATTTCTTTATGGCTTCTTTAAGGGAACTCCAGACATAAAGGCTTAAATCATTGGCGGTGTCGGGTTCTTTTTCTAAATGACATGTGTACAGGAATCGATCCCTCTCGTCATATTTACTTTCGAAAGATTTAGCGTCGATGAGCCCATTATTGACCGCTTCATTCAAGGCAACAATGGATTCGCCGCAGTAAGGACCAAAATAAACAAATTTCCATGGCCACCCAGTTAGAGTCTCCCCCCTGTTTTCCCGCGCATGATAGAGATCGGCAAGGTACAGGAATTTGACAACCCTAATTGGAGTTAAGGAAGCCCCAAATTCCGTGGCCTGACAAACGATAAATTGGATCAACTTGACCGGATCAACTCGCATGAAATACCCTACCCTCATCCTTTACCATAATATCTCTATATTATCTTAGCACATCTGCAAGCCTTGTTCCTGATTTCTCCGGCAGAAAATGTAAAAAAGCCCAGAATCGCTATCACCCAACTACACTGGTTTTCCTTTTCAATTGTGAAGCTTTGCGAGAACCCATTCATAGACAAAGTTTTCTTAAATAACTTAACAACGTCCCTGTCTACGTCCCCCGACTATCTGAACTTTCATCCCCGGTTTCAAGGAAAGAAAGTGGCCTCCATCCGTAGTAATTCCAATCTCGTGGTGGCCGCATTGTTTACACTTCCGGGCAGTAACGACACCTTTTACCGATGCCTCTTTTCCCGTGGCCCTATCTGTTTTTATTACATTCGATTTCTTTTGCGTTTTGCGCCCCTGCTTTTTCATCGTCGCCTCTACGCCGCCGCATACACGCTTCGGCCCTCTCCATAATAACTTTCAAAAACATGCTGATACACTGCATCGCATTTAAGGGTGTAGATTTCTCGAATGAACACCCGGGGCAGTTCATCCAATTTATCCTCAACGGCAACACGAACAGCCGCTCGTGTCGCTTGGGTCTTCCGCCAATCCAGTACCAACTTTTCCCGCTTCAGCGTTTGCAGCAGTTCCCTGGCGATCTTCTTAACTTGTCTCTCTTCCTTCTTGGTGAGTTTCATCTCGGGCTTAGTGATGAGGTCAAAGACCGCCAGTTCTTCCTCGGACAGCCCCTCGGAAACCCCCCGTTTCTCCTCTTCTTGCAGTTCCTTTACAAACTTGAGCAGTCGCTCAAAGAACTCCTCCAAGTTAGCCGCCCCCTGATTATATTCGTCGATCATCTGTTGGAATTTCTCCAAGTAGTCCACCCGGGTCTTGTTCAGTCGCACCATCTTTTCCAAAGCAGAGTTGATGGCCCCCCGGAGTTTTTCGATCTCTATGCGTCTCCGTTCTTTGGCAAACTCCTTCTTGAGAGCCTTAAAGTCAATCTCGCTGAGGTCAATCAGTTTTTTCTTCCCATAGGGGGTCACCGGTTCCCGGATGATATACGGTTTGGCTGTGATGCTTTCCTCCAACAGACCTTCTACCTTCTCCATGACCTCGGATACGTCGGCCCCGGGCTGAAGGGCCTCTATTTTCAGTTGGATGGCCTGGAACAAGGTGCAGACAGGAACAAATTCGTTGGCCTTGGGGTCGGGGAGTATGGCCTTGAAGATACGATTGACGGTATTGGAGAGGTTGATAAACCGCTTTTTGGTGGTGTCATTGACCAAAACTGCGTCAACGGCCTCATCCAACAACTTCACCCGCTCAAATCCTTTTGCAGCGATGATGGGTTCCACATCGATGCCCACTTGTTTGAGGAACTGGACAGTCTGGTCGATGGCGGTTTTGAGCATGGCGACCAGTTCGGCCTTCTCTTTGACCGGTTCTTCTCCGGCTTTCACCCCTCCGCCCGAACCCGAACCATAGATCGCCAAGGCCCTCTGAAGGTTACGAAATACCCCCACGTAGTCCACGATGAGTCCGTTCACCTTGTCCTTAAAGACCCGGTTGGCCCGGGCGATGGTCTGCATCAAGGTGTGGTTTCGCATTGGCTTGTCAAGGTAGATAGCGGAACAGGAGGGAACATCGAAACCGGTCATCCACATGGCGCAGACGAACACCAACCGGAACAAATCATCCGGGTCTTTGAATTTGGTGTCCAGATCCTCCCTCACCATACGTTGGCGGTGAGGGACGATGTCTACGCCCCTGTTTCTCATCTCGGCCACTTCGTTCTGTGACGAGGAAACCACGACCGCCATGTCCGTTTCCCGCATATAGGAAATCTTCTTCTCCACGTCCTGTCGTTCCGGCCCCGACAGTTTGTTCATCTGCTCCATGAGCCGATCTATTTTCTGCTTCCAGTATTTCCGCACCTTGTCATACATCTTCACGGCGGTGGCCTTGTCGATGCACACGACCATGCCCTTGCCACGCTGGCCCCGCTCGGTGAAGTGTTCAATGATGTCCTCGGCGATCTTCTCCAAGCGATCGTCCCGAGTGATGAGGTGATATTCCCGGGAAAATTCCCGCTCCAGCTTCTTCTCTTGGGCCTCGTCAAGCTCCGCCTCTTCCAACAGCCGATCCATCCCCTCCTTAAAGGCCCTTTCGTCTTTTAATTGAAGTTCGGGGATACGATTTTCGTAATAGAGCGGCACCGTGGCTCCATCGTCCACGGATTGCTTGAAGTTGTAGATGGAAACATAGTCACCAAAGACTTCCCGGGTCTTTTCCTCTCCTATGATGAGTGGCGTTCCGGTGAAGGCGAGGAAGGACGCTTTGGGAAGGGCGTTCCTCATGTTCAGGGCGAGGGTGTCATATTGGCTCCGGTGGGCCTCGTCGGTGATGACGATAATGTCATCCCTCTGTGATAGGACAGGATGGGGACTGCCATCCTCGGTGCGGAATTTGTGGATCAGGGTGAAAACGAAACGGTGATCCTCGGTGAGGAGGCGCCGGAGGTCTTTGGAGCTATCAGCCTGACAATGGCCTTCCGTGATTACCCCGGCATTTGCAAAGGTCTTGTAGATCTGGTCGTCCAGTTCCTGTCGGTCGGTAACGACGACGAATGTCCAGTTTCCCGGCACCTTCCGCAAGACCTTCTGGGAGAAGAAAATCATGGAGATGGATTTGCCGCTTCCCTGCGTATGCCAGAACACACCTAAACGTCCCTTGCGGTTCTTGATTTCCCGCAGGGCCACCATGGCATTTTCCACCCCGAGATACTGGTGGTTCTTCGGCACAACCTTGACGATACCGCCCCGGACTTCCATGAAGAGGAGGAAGTTCTCCAAGATGTCCAGAAACCGGATTGGCTCGCAAGTTCCTCGGAGAACGGTTTCAAGGGAGATGACCCCTTCTTCCCCCTCGTTGTTGATTTTCTTCCAGTCATTGAAGTGGCCCCAATCGGACGTGATGCTCCCGACCTTGGCTTCGCTTCCATTGGATAGGATGATGAAGGCGTTGAACCAGAAGAGTTGCGGGATGGTGTCCTTGTAGTCTTTCAGATTTCCGGTATAGGCGGTCTGAATTTGCTTATGGGCCGCTTTGAGTTCGATGAACAGGAGCGGGATGCCGTTGACAAATCCCACGAGGTCGGCCCGCCTTTTATACATTTCCCCCACAAGCCAGAACTGTGAAACCAAGAGAAAATCATTGTTGGCGTGGTTGTCCCAATCAATCAGCCTGACAGTTTCTACCTTTTCTCCGCCTCCTTCGGGGTCGTGAAGTTGGACTTTGATCCCGTTCCGCAGAAGTTGATATATCTCTCGGTTGGCGGCAGGCATACTGAGCCGGGAACGGTCACGGGTCAGTTCCTCAAAAGCGAGGGTATATGCTTCAGGAGGGAGGTCGGGGTTCAGGCGCTTGAATGCAATACGGAGGCGGGATTGGAGGATGATTTCGGATTGATTGTCCCGGCCAAGCGTGCCGGAAGGGCCAAGGATTTCATGCAGGGCATTGATATGTTTCCATCCAACTTCCTTCAGCAGTTCGATGGCAGGCTGTTCGATGAGTTCTTGCTCGGAATATGAGGAGCCGCCTTTTGGTGTCATGCGTTGGCCTCGGGAATGGTGATGTCCAGTTCTGACACATCCAGTTCACCGGAGATGAGTTTGGGGAGGAGAAGGTCACGGGTTTGACGAAGATTTCGGTTCCGAAGACATAGAGAGATTATTCCCTCACACATTGGCTCACCAATACTGGAGAACCCATCCAAAATGTCTTCAGGTGGAATGAGGATTTTCATTTTCCCCATAAGTATAGGACTCAGATTTTGTTGAGCAACACCAGTTGAAATCATTTCGAGTTTTTTCTGCAGGTCTGCTTCCCTAAACATGAAGTAGATAAAGCTACGATTAGTTACTTTGCGTGGGACAAGTTTTGCCACTCGCTGATTCATAAGAAAGTTTTGACCGAACACTAGACATGCTCTTCCAACATTGCCAGTTAGTGACAAGAGTATGTCACCCGAGTGTAGGAAGCAATGATCCGGCATACTTCTTGGGATCTCTTCAATCTGGCTATCACTTTCATCGACGAAGGCACCATCTTTAACATTTTTTATAGTGATGAGCTTATATTTCGCAATATCGACAAATGTGCTGCTCTTAAAAGCAAAACCTGAGCATATATTAACGAGATCATCAATATTGCCTATCTTCCACCCCTCCGGGATCTTCCCCAACGGCGAGTTCACCATCTTGACCTTCTGGTGGCCGGGGAAGCGGAACTTGACGAACCACTCCCGATAGATGGTTTGGGCTGTCTCCTCCAGCATTTTGATCCGGCGAAGATTGTTCTCAATCAAGTCGTCGTAGGCGGAAAGGATAGCGGCGATTTTCTCCTGAACGATGAGAGGGGGGAGAGGAATCTGCAGTTCCGCCAGTATTTTCTGGTTCAGGTTATTGATATTTGTGCCACCTCCATAGGCGCTTAGAGTCTGACGGACGGCAGAAGTTCTGAAGAGATATGCGTAGAAACGGGGGAATATCTTTGTTGACGGGAAACGAAGACGAATCGTGAACCCGGAGTGCGACACGTTTTCTGCAAGGGCTGTAATAAACAAGCTTCGTCCGATCAAGTCACGGTTACCGTTAGATCGAACAAAAAGAATGTCATTATTCCGAAGCAAACTGTCTTCATACGCAATCCCTGCCGGATTAATTTCGTCCAACGATTCATATCGTGGAACTGAATAGTCTTGAAAATCTCGAACACCTATTACTTTAAGCCCTGTCCCGAAATTTGACTTTGTGAAATTCAAGCCGTTTCGGAACTCTGCGATCTCGCCGAGTCTGACTGCCTCCCACCGTTTTCCCTCAAAAACCAAAGCCATTATGGCGCCCCCAGAATCCCCGCAAAATTCTCTGCAATCCTTTCCTCCAACTCCCTCGCTTCAACGTTCAGAGTTTCCAATTCCTCGTTCAATTCCTCCAGTCGTTCCTTGAAATCGAAATCATCTGCCTCTCCCTCGGCCACTCCCACATAGCGGCCCGGATTGAGGCTCCACCCTTGTGTCTCTATTTCTTTGATCGTAGCAACCTTACAGAGGCCGGGGACATCCACATACTTACCCTTCGGGAACTTTTCGGCCATCATCTTGGTGCTTGCGTGTTGGTTCTCCGGCTTCTCCCCTCGGTAGAGTCGCACGATGTTCGCCAACAACTCAATCTGCTCAGGTGTGTAGTCCCGGTGGGCACGGTCGATCTGTCGGTAGATGTGCCGGGCGTCAAGAAACAGCACCTTGTCTTGCCTTTCCGTCCCTTTCTTCCCCCTGTCGAGGAACCAGAGCATACATGGCAGGGTGACGGTGTAGAACATATTCGGCCCCACAGCCACCATAACATCTACTGCTCGACCTTGGATAAGTTGTTTTCGGATTTCCATCTCTGAGGCCCGGGCATCCGCCGCCGAGTTCGCCATGACGAAACCGGCTCTTCCGTTCTTGCTCAAGGCGCTGTAAAAAATCTGTATCCAAAGATAATTGGCGTTGTCCACTTTGGACAGGCCAAAGGGGAACCGAGGGTCGTCTTTGAGCCGGTCTTTATCTACCCGGTCAACATTGAACGGAGGATTGGCGAGGAAAAAGTCGAACTTACCGGGGCTGTTATGCAGATCTTCGTAATAAGTGTTCCCTTGCCGGATGTCCCCTGCCAGTCCGTGGACGGCAAGGTTCATCTTGCAGAGCTTGACGGTTTCCGCCACCCGCTCTTGGCCGTAAATACTGATTTCAGCCGAGGGATTTTTCTTGTGCTCCTCAACGAACCGGGCACTCTGGACGAACATACCGCCCGATCCACAGGCAAGGTCGCAAATGCGGCCATGAAACGGCTCTAATATCTCAACGATGAGTTTGACGATGGCCGTCGGGGTGAAGAACTCGCCTCCCTTCTGACCCTCAGCCATGGCGAACTTGCCGAGGAAATATTCATAGATTTTTCCGAAGGCGTCTCCTTCGATGTCCATGGGGATGGAAGCCATGATTTTTAGGAGTTCCACTAAAGCAGGGTTTTCAAGCCGGTTGTAGGTCTTAGGAAGAACATCCTTGAGGTCAGGATTCACGCCCTCGATGGCCCGCATGGCATCGTTGATGGCCTGCCCGATATTTGCTCCCTCGGGCTTTTGAAGAAGGTTCTGGAAACGAGCGGCTTCGGGAAGGTAGAGAACACCCTTGGCCTGATAGTCGGACTTCCCGATCTGTCGGCGGCCTGTTCCCTTGCCTTCCAGTTCCTTCTGGGCGGCGGCGAACTTTTGGTCTGCATAACGCAGGAAAATAAGCCCCAGAACGGGGATTGAATATTCCGAGGATTTGAGTTTGGAGTTCGCCCTCATTTCGTCGGCGGCATCCCAGAGACGTTTTTCAATCTGATTGTTATTCCCGACGGCCATATCGCCTCCACCAAATTTCATTCATGCTCATGGATTATAATCCTGAATCTTCCATCCGCTTTTTCAAGCAATTCGTCAAAGTTTCACCTTGCCTTTTCTTCAGGCTTCATAGTTTATGGAGATTACTTGAGGGTAAGAGTTGAGGTCTGATGGTTATTCTATGTGAAAGAAAGAAAATGTCAACAAAGATTTATTGGATTTTGGATACCAACTTTTAGAAATTATACAGGGACCCCTGCGAGTTTTGGGTATTCTAAGGTTTTTCTCTTTTACTCGCTTTCTTTCAGGAGAACCTTTTCCCAGTTCAAAATCTTCTCCTAAAGGTCGGGTGGAACTTTGAACAAAACACCTCCCAACTATCCTCGCCCTTCAACCCAAACTCTACCATCCTGTTAAAAGGTTGATCCATTTTGAGAACCTCTTAAAATTACTTTCCTCAAATCCATGTGGAGGTCGCCTATAAAATGCAAATGCCAGGAAACCCCTTTCGCAATTTCCTCTCGAAATTGACAATGTGCTTTTACGACTGTATATTAACCCGAAATGCGGCACTCACAAGTAGGAAACGTTACAAGAATACAGGAGAAACAGATGAATTACTTTAAAATACCTCCTCTGATCGCCAATTCGTTGCGAAAACTAAGGGGAAATTTGAGAAAGGATTTGTACTATTTTTGGCCTGCTCCCGAGGGGCAATCCAGTGATGAGGGACGTGAAATGCACGAAGATAACATTATTCTTCAACTCGGAGCGATCCTAAAACCCAAAGCGTATATTTATACTCAGGTATCAACTAACGAACATCCAAACATAGATGTTGATTTTGTGGCCCTTTCGCACAAAGAGGATTGGTTCCTCATTTGCGAAGCCAAAAGAGGGTATGGAACAAGTCACGTTCGAGGAATTTCAACGGACATTGAGCGTATATTGCTTGTTGCGAAAAGTAAAGCCTTTCAGGGGTATGAAAGGGCGTATGGATTGATACTTGTCACTGTATGGGATAAATCGGAAAAGCGGGCATTGATAAGAGCATGGAAGAATAATCATCTGGGATTAAATAATAAATCCCCAATGTCAAGAGCATGTAAGGTTGTCATAAAAAAACTTGATGGTCTTAACGCAAGGCGTGGTATTCTAAAGGTAAACGACTACGGAGATGAAGGGAACCATTTTTTACTCTATGCCGTGTTCAAATTAGATGTGCCTTGACGAATTGTGGAAAAGATGGTTTTCTTCTTCCTGGATAGTATGAGTTCTCACGTGATTATTTCATTGAATCAAGAGAAATACTTTATTAAAGAAAAGATATAGCCAGCGTATTCGGAAAAAATTTGTAGATTCGCATATACCACTTTAGCATCCAATTGTTTACCAGTTGGATGCCCTGCACTATTTCTGTTCAGTCTTATGAAATTGAATACGCCTTCCAAATAAGACAAACAAGGGGACGTAGGTTCTAAAACAACTTATTAATTTCAAAGAACTTGGGATCAAACAATCGTAAGAAAGTATCCTTTCCTGAAGTTCGTTTTCCAATCCGATATTGAATTCTTTCGCTTCTGTTTCAATCACCGCCGGGAAGTTGACCTATTTATACCAAAAATTGAATTTTATAGCAATTTTCTGACGGGTCCAGCCTTGGGAAAGGCAGTGATCAGTAAGCAGTAACCAGAAGACAGAAGGCAATAGACAGAAGGCCCTCCTACGCTGAAGCTTCGGAGGGTAAACAGTGGAAGGAAAGCATCCCCTCTTGAAGTATAAGATCGCCATTTTTCGGAACCGGGAATTCAGATGAAAAGACTGGATTTCCCCTTATCAAGTACGGGGCAGGCTTATCGAGTCCGGAATGACAAAATTGTAAAGTCATTTCTGAGACATTAGACCAGGTTGGGTGCCCGTTAGATTTGCAGTATAGCATTTCGCGATGGCCACCGAACGCTTACAATCCCAGGAAGGCTTTTTTGATGGCTTCGGCGTTGAGGAGTTCTATGATTCAGTAAATTCTAACGACCCAAATTAACTATTGACACATCATCTTTTATGATGTATATTTTTATACATGACAACCTTAAAGAAGAAACCTATCCAGATTTATCTCGAACCCCAGCAAGACAACGTGTTGGCCGTCCTTGCCAAAAAAAGGGGAATCTCAAAGGCGGAGATTATTCGAAGAAGCCTTGAAAAATACTTCAAAGATATCCCTTTGGAGGAAGATCCTGCAATGGGTCTCATCGGTCTTGGGAGTTCGAAAAAAGGGGATCTGTCCGATCAGCACGATCAATATATTGCCAGATACGCCAAATCTAAGAGGAAGTGATGCTTCCGGAAAGTATTTTCGTTGACACCGGTGCATGGGTTGCCCTCGCTGACAGGGATGATGCCCACCACTTAAAAGCTGCTTCGATCTATCCTACCCTTCTTAAAACTCAGAAAAGGTTAATGACAAGCAATCTCGTCATTGCGGAGTCCTATATTCTTATTTTGAACGAATTGGGTCATCAGGCTGCTATTCATTATCTTGAGGCAATAAAGACAAGTCCGAGGATTCTGAAAATCTATTCGAATGAAGATTTGGAGTCAGAGGCTGAGGAGTTACTGATAAGATATTCCGACCAGGATTTCAGCTATGCCGATGCTGTCAGTTTCGCGATCATGAAAAGAGAAAAGATTAAGAAAGCCTTCTCCTTCGACAGCCACTTCCTGACCGCCGGCTTTATAAACATTCCTTGAGTAACGGCTTACAATCCCAAAAAGGCTTTTTTAATCACTTCGGTGTTGAGGAGCTCTTTGCCTGTTCCCTGTTGGATCGTCCGCCCGGTTTGGAGGATATACCCACGGTCAGAGAGTTCCAGAGATTCGCGGACCTTTTGCTCAACGAGGAGGATCGTTTTCCCGGACCCTTTCAGTTTGGCCACGGCTTCTAACATTTCGTCCACCAGCTTTGGCATCAGGCCCAAGGAAGGTTCATCGAGCATGAGGAGCTTGGGATTGGACATCAATCCTCTTCCAATGGCCAGCATTTGCTGTTCTCCGCCGCTGAGGGTTCCGCCTAACTGAAGACGTCTCTCAGCCAGACGGGGGAAGAGATGGTAGACATCCTTCAGATTCTTTTTCATCTCCTCGGCATCGTTTAGAACGTAGGCCCCCAATTCCAGATTTTCCTCGACCGTGAGGGGCCCAAAAATCAAACGGGCCTCCGGGATATAGGTGATTCCCATCCGAACAATGTCCGCAGTGGAAAGGTGAGAGATCTCTTGATTTTCGAATTGGATCGAACCCTTGGCAGGACGGAGGGCTCCGGCGATGGTCTTGAGGAGGGTCGATTTCCCTGAACCATTTGAACCCACGACAGAGACCAACTCCCCCCGGTTCACTTCGAGGGAGACTTTGTGAATGACGGGGACGCCACTATAACGAACCTCAATCTCAGAGACCTTTAGCATACTTCTCCCCTAAATAGGCTTTAATCACCCGTTCATTCTTCACAATCTCTTTCGGTAATCCTTCAGCAATTTTTTCACCGCCATCGAGAACGATCACCCGTTGGGAGATGGGCATGACCACCTCCATCACATGTTCGATAAGAAAGAGGGTGATTTTCTTTTCCTGATGGATCCTCTTTAAGACGTCGACCATCTCTTCCGTCTCTTTTGGGTTAAGACCAGAGGCCACTTCATCCAACATGAGGAGCTCGGGTTTGGTGGCTAAGGCCCTGGCCAATCCTACCTTTTTCTGGCTGGCGATGGGCAATTCATTGAGATGGTAGTTCTTCACCTCCTTCAATCCTAAAAAGGCCAAGACCTCAGAGGCTTCCTTCTGGGCGATGGGACGGTCATCAGCCCTGCAAAATGCGCCCA
>Ga0315279_10001594_pt1 | contig 37260 bp, 26 predicted proteins | sample YL17G06_20_MG_FD_203694 | JGI IMG/M metagenome (GOLD analysis project Ga0315279, IMG submission 203694) | Sediment microbial communities from Yellowstone Lake, YNP, Wyoming, USA - YL17G06_20 | ecosystem: Environmental > Aquatic > Freshwater > Lake > Sediment | place: USA: Wyoming | collected...
AGCGGCAGCGACCGCCGTCTGGTGAGAACCAGGGAGATGGAGCAGCGCATCCTGGCTGCCGCAATGAGCTGAGATCGAGGCCGAATCAACTTTCCTATGCCTCCGCAACCGACGTTTGATGCCATAGCACGGATCTGTTCGAGTCGGTGCTCATCCATGGGCCCTGCAAGATTTGACTCCCAAATCCGGCCCGGGCTATGATGAATCGCCAAAGGACAGTGGACCTTCTATGAAGCTTTCAGCATTTCTGGTACGCATGGGCGCGGTCCTTTGCGTTTCCGCAATCGTTGTCGCCTCCAGGAGTGAACCGCAGGGAGCTTCAAAATCCTTCATTCTCGAGAATGTCGCTGAACGGGCCGGCCTGAGATTCAAGCAGAACAACTTCGCTACCGAATTCAAGTACCCCTTCGAAACACTCGGTGGGGCCGTGGCTGCCCTGGATTACAACAATGATGGATGGGTGGATCTCTTCTTCTTGAACGGGGCGCCGTCTCCCGAGCACGTTCGCACGGACCCGGCTACCTTCAACCGCCTCTATAGGAACAACGGCGACGGCACTTTTACAGACGTCACGGAGGCATCCGGCCTCAGCGGACGCGGGATCAAAGGCTATCCGCAGGGAGTCGCAATCAGCGACTATGACAATGACGGCTTCGTCGATATCTATATCACCAATTACGGCGACGGCGTCCTCTATCACAACGACGGCAACGGCACCTTCACCGATGTGACGGCCAAAGCCGGGGTGGCCATGAGCCGCTATCCCTTTAAGGCGAGCGCATGCTGGATCGATGTGGACAATGACGGCCATCTGGACCTCTTCGTCACGCATTATTTCCAGTGGACCTTCAAAGAAAACAGCGACGACTATTGCGGTCAGAAAAAGCCAGGATACCGCGCTTACTGCACGCCGGACGTATTCAAACCCCTGCCTAATGTGCTTTTTAGAAACAACGGCGACGGAACTTTCACCGATATTTCGGAAAAGGCCGGCCTGAACAAGTCTCTAGGCAAAGGGATGGGAGTGTCCATCGCCGATTACGACAATGATGGCCGAATGGACATCTTCGTGACCAACGACAAGATGCCCAACTTCCTCTATCACAACGAAGAACAGGGCACTTTTAAGGAAGTAGCCATGGAAGCTGGTGTCTTTGCCAACGAAGGCGCGGCTATGGTTTCAGGGATGGGATGCGATTTCAATGATTACAACAATGATGGGCTACCGGATATCTTCTACGCCGACCTGGTCAGCGAATGCTTTACCCTGTTCACCAATATGGGCAAAGGCATCTTCCGCGATGACACCTTCCCGTCGGGGCTCGGCCTGCTCTCGGCGAAGCACAGCGGCTGGAGCGTGAAGTTTTGCGACCTGGATAATGATGGCTGGAAGGACATCTTCGTCGCGGGATCGCACGTAGTGGACAATGTCCAGATGTTCAAACAAGACACGCGCTACGCGGAATCCTGCTTCCTCTATCGGAATCTGGGCAGCGGGAAGTTCGAGGATCTCACCCCCCAACTGGGACCAGACTTCCAGGTCGTAGGGGCGAATCGGGGAATCGCAGTAGCGGACTTCGACAACGACGGGTCGCTCGAGGTGGCCGTTTGCCGATTGAATGACACCCCGCTTCTTTTCAAGAAAAAAGGAGGCCGGGCAAACCACTGGCTATTGCTGCAACTCAAAGGAACAAAGAGCAACCGCGACGCTATCGGCACTCGGATTCAGTTGACCCTGCCTTCCGGGTTGAAGCAATATCAGCATGTCAGCACGGCCAACGGCATTTATTCCGCCGGCGATAAGCGCATCCATTTCGGATTGGGCAGTGAAACTCTCGTCAAATCGTTGGAGATACACTGGCCCAGCGGGATCCGGCAGACGCTCGAAAACGTCAAAGCAGACCAAATACTGAAGATCACCGAACCGGAAAAATGAAACCAGCAATGAATGACGAATTACGAATGACGAATGACGAATACCGCGATCGTCTTTTCCATTCGTCATTCGTCATTCGTCATTCGTCATTTTTTCGAGCGATGCTTTGCATCGCGCTGCTGTGTCTCTTCACTCCAATCCTTTGGAGCCAGGCGCCGGCGAACCCGACCGTCGAGCAATCCGCGGACACGCTAATCAAGGAGGCTCTGGCAGCATACCAGTCCGGCCGATTGGAGATCGCAGTCGATAAACTGCGGCAAGCCTACAAAGCGGCGCCTGCCAATCCTCACGCCCGTCTCTACCTGGGACTACTGCTGTATCAGAAGGATTCGAGCAGTCTGGAAGCCCAAGACCTGATGGAATCAGTCCTGGATCAGTTCCCGACGAATCCGGACCTTCTCTTGAGATTGACGGACTCCTACCTGGCTTCACGGAAGGAAGCGAGGATCCCTTCTCTGCTCGAACGCAGCAAACAGACAAGGGCTGCCAACCACCGGCTTGCTCTGAACATCATTTACATCCTTGTGCGCTACGCTCAACTGGAACCGGCCCGCCGCGAGTTGGACGGGTTCTCTGCCATTCTTCAGAGCCTGCTGCAGGCAAGAACGCCGGCTGATCCAACACTCACTCGTGAAATGGGAGAAGTCTTTTTCATTCGTGGTCTCGTTGCCGCCACCTCCGGACAAAAAGATGAGGCAATGCAGCAATTCCAGGCGGCGGACCGCAATGATTTTCCGCCCCAGGACTCGCCGCAGATGAAAATGCTCGCCGAGGCACTGTTCCGGCTGGAAGAGTATGCCTTGGCTGCCCAGGCCTACCAGACCTACCTGTCCCATTTTCCCGAGGATGATGATGCCCGCCTGCAGTTGGCGATCTCGTATTGTTCTTCCTCATCTTTCATCCGAGCTCAAGAGCAATTGCTGCGGCTTTATAAAAAGGCGCCGGAGATGCCGGAGGTCAATTATTACCTGGGAATGGTTCTGCTGGAGGCTAAGAACCACGAAGAGGCCCGGCGCCATTTTGAGTCAGAATTGAGGGTAAATCCGTCTTCCTACCAGTCAATGGCCGAGCTCGGTTACCTGGACTATACGCAGGGCGACAATGAGAAGTGCCGCCAGTGGCTCGATAAAGCGGCGGCATTGAATTCGAAGTGGCCGGAAACGAACTTTGTATTCGGACTTCTTTACAACCGGCTGGCGAAATATGACCTGGCTGTAAAAAACCTGGAGAGCGCCGTTTCAGAAAATCCCAAACACCTCAAAGCACATTTTCAACTCTCGATTGCCTATCGCCGCAGCGGCAACGAGGCCAAGGCCAAAGAGCACGCCGATATCTACAGCCGGCTGCTGGAAGGTCACAAAGCAAAATCGCTCGGCGACGACCCCCGCAAGAAGTAATTGCAGATTGCAGATTGCGGATTGAAAAACAGCCGGATCCGAAATCCGCAATCCGCAATAAAAAAGCCCCGCCGAAGCGGGGCTTTCCTGTTGTTGCGTGGACTGTCGGAATCAGAAGCTGAACCTGAAACCGAGCTGAAGGATTCGGGCTTCCCGGTAGCTGTTGGGCTGCCCGAGATTCTTGTTGCTGGCAGAAATCCCGGCACCCGGAGTATCGCCAGTGAAGCCGGTGTTAATACCCCATACCTGCGGATGGTTGAACAGATTGAAGACCTCGATGCGCATCGCCAACTTCGCGCCTTCCGTAATCCGGAAGCTCTTCGAGAGCGTTGCGTCGACATTCCTGATGCCAGGCAGGCGGAACGTATTCCGACCGACAGTGCCGTACTGGCCATCCAGCGGACGCTGGAAGGCAGCCGGATTGATCCACTGGTACCGGCTCTGCCCCGCATAGGCATCGCCGACGAGGTTGGCATTCTGACCGCCTGCGTCAACCCCCATCATGGATCCGTTCGAGCCGACTGTGAACGGCATCCCTGACTGGGCCCGGAATATGCCGCTGACTTCCCAGCCGCCTAGCACTTGTCTTGTGAACGCATTATCCAGACTACCCTTCACACTCGGCAGCTGGTAAATGAAGTCGAATGTAGTCACATTGGTCTGGTCATAACCAGCCGGTGCCCAGTTCATACGCATGTTGAAGGGATTTCTGATTCCGTCTGAGTCATTGTCCACCAAATCCATGGCCTTTGACCAGGTGTAGTTGAAGTTGAAGGATAGACGATCGGCGAACCGACGGCTAAGCCGGAACATCATGGCGTTGTAGGAAGAGTACGCAAGTGTTTCCACCGCGGTCAGGCTTCCCCAGCCATAATATGGCCGAAGCGCGTCGTTCTTGTAATTGACCGACTTCGAGAGGTTCGGATACAGGACAAAGGTGTTGGCAGGTACGCCGTTCACCGATCGCTGATCCATCAGATGGACGGCATGGTTGCCGGAATAAGAGAGGTCCAGCGAAAACTTCGCGGGCAACTCTCTCTGGATGCCCAGGTACCACGAGTAGATCGCAGGCATAGTGTTATCTGAGGGCCAGATAACGAATCCTTGCGGTGTAATTGGCGGAGCCGCGCCCTGCGTCACACTCGTGTCAATATTGGCAACGTTCCCATAGAGCGCCGTCGCCGAAGTAAGGTTGGGCCAATGCGCCCCCGCGCCAAAGTTGAAGTTGTTCTGGCGCAAGCGTTCGTAAAAGATTCCAATGCCGCCGCGCAGAGCCATTTTCCCGTCGCCCAAGAGATCATAGGCAAAGCCGACTCTAGGCGCAAAGAAGTTTTCAGCCGGGGAGAAGCCACGCGGAATTCCACTGCACGGATCGCACTGAAGCCCGAGCGGGGACAACGCCGTCATAGGATCGCCGACGATTCTGCCCGTACTCACATCAATGTAGGGTCTCTTGGTCGCATCGTACTTGGTCAGATCCACGCTATAGAGCTTCCAGGTGCCTTCCGTCGGCGGCGTGCCGTCGCGCGTATAGGTATAAGTTGGGGTGGTGTGCTGGTAGCGAACGCCGAACTCGAAGGTCAAGCGCCTGGCTATTTTCCAGCTGTCCTGAACAAATCCCTCCCATGACTGGAAGCGGAAGTAGGGGTAAACGTGGGCGTTGGGCATCGTGTAGCTCTGGAAATTCCCCAACATAAGATTGGCAATCGCCTGTCCGGTGTCCTGCGGCATGGAGGCGGAAGGATTGAAATTGATGGATCCGCTGAAGCCCCAGTTGCCCGTCTGCTTCTTGTTGTCGCGGTTGTAATAGAATCCCATCTTTATGATGTGATCTTTCTTCACCCACGTGACGTTTTCGGTGAAGGCGTAGTCCTTGCCATCATTGTGCCAGCCCGGGGATCCCCAAGATGGGCTGATAGCGCCCGCACTGATGTCGGGAACGTTGTTCGTGATGTTTGCCGCAGGGTACAGCTGTGTCCAGTTGGCGCCCAGCGTATTTCGGTCGATCGGGTTGGGCTGAACTATCGACAGGGACTGCGACTGGTGGTTGTAGGACATGATGGTTTCGCTGGACAGCGTCGCGCTGAACGAGTTGACGATGTTCCACGACCACGAGCTACCCGGCTTGGGCCTGACCTGGGGCTGCAGCGGGAATGGCTCACCGGTCCAGATACCCGTATTGATCGTTTCCGACTGGTCATCATTGACCCAGCGGAAATAGGTATTGAGTTTGTTGCTGAACGCGTAATCCACGCGCAGAAGATCCTGATACTTTGTCAGCTTGTCCGGATTGTTGTAGGTGTAGCGCACGTAGCCGGGATTTGGGGCGACCGGCAAACTCGTGTAACCGGGAATGCCGGTGTACATCTTCAGCAGGTTGGCGCTCAGCGGCTGCCACGTCGATGTCGGAACCGTGTTGTTCGGGTACGGCACACCGTCGATAATGTTGCCGGCTCCGTCGCGTTTGATGGTTCCCGGCTTGAAGATCGTCCCAGTCTTGAACTGAGGAGCGTAGGTCATCGGGGTAGTTGTCAGCCAGGCGCTGAAATTCCCGTTGACTAGAATGTCCGGCGACGGAATATCGCGGTAGCCGCCGCTCGGGTTATTGCGGAGTGTGTTCTCCCGGTTGTAGAAGAAGAACAGTTTCTTGTCACTCGCAGTGGAAACCTTCGGCAGAGGTAGCCAACCGCTGAAGTTGCCGCCGAACTGGTTGTATCGCAGCACTGCGTTACTGGCGGTCAACGGCCGGATGGCATCGAAGGCATCGTTGCGCACATACTCATACGCCGTGCCATGGAATCTGCCGGCACCGGACTTGGTCTGAACTGCTACGACCATGCCGGAGTTACGGCCGTATTCGGCGTTGAAGCTGCTCTGCTGAACTCTGAACTCCGCGATCGAGTCAATACTGGGCTGGGTGTACTGGGACTGATTGTCACCGACGTCCAGATTCGGCGACCCGTCCAGGTAGAAGTTGTTCTGGGAACCGCGCCCACCAAGGGCATGGAATCCGCTTACATCGTTGAAGTTCGTATTGAAGTCGTTTTGGGTGCTGCTGGTCATGCCCGGAACGGTGCTCATGAGAGCGACCCAGTTGCGCCCGTTCATGGGCAACTCTTGGATCTGCTTCGACTCCACCAGATATGCCTTCTCCATCGTGTTGGTCTGAACGACCGGTAGGGCCTCAGTAACCGATACCACTTGGCTTACCTGGCCGACCTCCAGCTTAATCTGTCCAACGTCCAACTTGGCGTTCACATCCAAGTTGAACGGGAATTCAGCCTTTTTGAACCCGGCCATTTCCACGGAGATTAGGTAACTGCCGGGCTGCATGTTGATCGCCTGGAACCGGCCCGTCTCGTCTGTTACAACTTCCCGTGCGATGGTGCCCTTGGCTGTGTCTGTGATCTTTATCTGGGCACCCGGGACGACGGCACCCGACGGGTCCATCACCGTACCGCTGACGGTCTGCGACTGCGCCATCAGCGCCGGCGCCATTAGCGCAAGCAGAAATACCGCAAAAATCGGGATCGCAAATCTGACGACCCCAGGACTATTCGAATGCATGAAAACCTCCTCAGGATTAACTTAACAATGGGTAAATCTTCGACGCGATAAATACGGGCTGAATCGTGAACTGCGGCTTAGACTGATGAGTTAGCAATCGGCATCGCTAACGCGCCACCTCACCAGCTTCCTCCGCGATCCATGGTTTGTTGTAAGAAGATGAAGGAGCCAGGTCTCCTTACATCACCAAATGCCAAAAAATACATCTTCAGCGCCAAGCCAGGGATTGTGGCGTAGTCCTCTTCTACGCCATTAAATCCTGATCCACAAGGTTAAAGACGTTAATCAGACTCTGGTGCGAGGTGGGAAAATGTATCTGACTGATATTAACCATTTAAATATCAATGGGTTATCCTGTAACACAGTTGACAAATGTTACAGATAGTGATAGAGAATACGAAGGGTGTGGTGATATTGAGTGTAAATGTCGCACAGCAAACGGATGGCACAGGATATTCAGCTGGAAAAAGTCGAACTTGAGGCGATTCTCGGCTCCAAGCTGTTCGCTCGCGCACCCAGCCTCGCCAAACTCCTTTCCTATCTCTGCGGCAAGTATTTCGATGGTGAGGTGGATCAGATCAAAGAATACACGATTGCCATTGAGCTGTTTAAGAGGGAGCCGGATTTCCATTCCAAAGAAGATCCAATCGTCCGAGTGGAAGCCAACCGCCTTCGGGCGAGGTTAAAAGAGTACTACCGCACGGAGGGCAAAGACCACCCGGTTCAAATCTTCATACCGTCGGGGCAGTACGCCCCGGTGTTCCAGTACAAGCAGACAAGCCGAACTCCTGGAGCAGCCGAAGAGAAGGCGGGAAAAACCAAAGGCTCGGACGACGTCATCCCGGAGCCTAACGGCAGCCGTGCGCCTCTGTTGGATGACGGGACACTAGACGGCGACAAACCGCCGCTGCGAATAATGGCGGGTAGCAGCCTCGCAAAATACGTGGACCGATTCAACAAGGTCTGGGTAGGTGACTGTTATTTCAGCGGCGGCGAGGTCCTCGCAGCTTCCCCAACTGCCCTGCTGCGGGCCGAAAAATCGCATCTCTGCAAGCTGGCGCGGCAGGGGGACTTTGAATACGACATCCCACTGAAGCCCGGGATCCACGAACTGCATCTTCATTTTGCCGAGATGCAGTTCGGCTTCGAACCGGAGGAGGGGGGTGAAGAAGGGGGTGAGACGAGCCGGATATTCAACGTCTTCGCCAACGAACGCCCCATCCTCGAGGCGTTCGATGTCTTCTCTGACGCGGCTGGCTGCGGCAAGATGGATGAAAAGGTATTCACAGATATTTCGCCGGCGCAGGACGGCCGGCTGCATCTTTCCTTCCATGCGCTCAAAAACAAACCAATCGTCAACGGGTTGGAGATTCTGCCGGGGATAGCAGGACGAATGCGTCCCGTTCGCATTACGACGCGCACTTCCGGCTATCTCTCCTCGGATCAGCAACTGTGGGAACCCGATCGCTATTTCCAAGGTGGACGGAATGTCGTTCGTCTCCATCCGGTGGAAGGCACAAGGGACCCGGAGCTTTACCAGAGCGAACGCTACGGGAACTTCACCTACACCATCCCTGTGGCACACGGACGTTACAGGCTCACGCTGAAGTTCACCGAAACTTATTTCGGGCCGACGAATCCTGCGGGCGTAGGCCCTGGAATGCGGCTGTTCAACGTCTACTGCAATGGCCAGACGCTGCTCAAGGATTTTGACATCGCCAGGGAAGCGGGCGGCGTCAGCCGCTCTCTCGACAAGGTTTTTCACGGACTGCAGCCAAATGCTCAGGGAAAGCTAGTTCTGGCCTTCGTTCCAGTAAAGAACTACGCCTGCGTCAACGCCATCGAAATAGTCCCCGAATAGACTGAAAGCCGAGAACCATTTCCCAGGGGGATTGCTCATACCCCGCTGCTGCGCCACAGCGCATGAAAATCAAGAGGAGGAGTTCCTGGAGTGCGCAAGCTTGCTTGCGCCTTGGCATGATACGAACTCAAGCCACGGAACAAGGCGGCAGCAAGCTGCCGCACTCCACGGCTCCGCCCCAACTTCGGAATCGAGGATCAGTTCCAGCGGAACCAGCGCAGGGCACAAATGAATGAGACTCCGCCCCAGACAGCGAGGATAAGCAGACGCCAGCCCTGCGACATAAGCGATGCGCCTTCGAGGATCACCGACCGCAGCGCGTAGTTGAGCTGGGTCAGCGGAAGAGCTTGGATGAGCGGCTGCAATACACCGGGAAACCGGTCGGGCGAGAAGAAGATGCCGGACAGCATCCACATCGGCAGCATGATCAGATTCATCAGGCCGGAAACCGTCTCGATCCGCTGGGCGCGGCATGCGACCAGAAGTCCCAAGCCCGCGAAGGACGTAGCACCTAGCAACGAAAGAACCAGGATCGACAACGGATTTCCGCGCACCGCGACCTTGAACAACAGCGCTCCGGCTCCCAGGATGATGACCACCTCGGGAATCATGAAGGCGAGACGGCCGCCGATCAACGACCAGAGAAAATCGGACCGGCTCATCGGCGTCGCCACGAACCGCTTCAGAAGCTTGCGGACCCTCATGTCCACGATCACGAAGCCGACACCCCACATGCCGCTTCCCAGCAAGTTCATCCCAAGCAGGCCCGGAACGAGAAAGTCGATGTAGCGCGCGCCCGGCTCCGTCATGTACTTCTCGGAGGTCTGCACGGGATCTCTCCGGCCTGCTGCCCGCTGAAGGGCGTCATTCACTTTCTCACGAGCAAGAGCACTTTCCGGGCGGGTGGGATCGAACAAAAACGTGTAAGAGTCCCCCGGAATGACCACCAGCGAGGATTTCCCGAGGCGCAGCCGGTCGCGGCACTCTGTGGCGGAATGGGTTTCCACGACAAACTCGGGACGTTGCTTCAGGCTGCGGACTACCTCCGACGCCCCAGCGTGTTCCTGAACGTCCACGTAAACCTGCTCGACAGGACGATTGCGGAAGGCAATCCCCAACCCTATCGCCAAAAGCAGGGGAAAGCCGTAAACCCAGAACACGGCTGCCGGCTCGCGCACGAATTCGCGCAGCCTGGCACCGAGCAGCTCCTTAAGAGGATGATATTTCGTCATCGCGCAGGTGCCTTCCGGTCAGGTGAACGAAAACGTCTTCGAGACTTGCGTGACGCGTGCTGAGCCGCATCAGGTGGTGCCCCAGGGATTGGAGCTTGTTGAGCAGAGCGGGGATAGTGACGTGAGGCTCGCCGACTGTAAGCGCAATGCCCGTTGCCTCCTTGCGCACCTCACGTACGGCGGGTAAAGTCGCCAAGTCTTCGTCCAAAAGCCGGTTCCCATCGGCGACGGCGAACTCTACCACGTGCTCTCCGCCCAGAGAGGCGATCAGCTCGTTTGGAGAGCCCAGCGCGATCACTTTGCCGTGGTCCACGATGGCAACGCGATCGCACAGTCGTTCTGCCTCATCCATGTAATGCGTTGTGATGAGCGTGGTCCGGCCTTCCTCTCCCAGCTTCCAGATGATGTCCCAAAGCTGCCGGCGGGATTGCGGATCCAGCCCCGTGGTTGGCTCGTCCAGGAAAAGGAGATCGGGGTTGCCCACCAGGGCGCACGCAACCGCGAGCCGCTGGCGCTGGCCGCCCGACAGCTTCCCGACCCAGGCCTTCGCTTTTTCCGTAAGTCCGACAGCTTCCATCACCTCCGCAGGATCTTTGCCTTGACGATAGAAGCTGCGGAACAGAACCAGAGTTTCGAAAACCGATAGCTTCTCGGGAAAGCGGGTTTCTTGAAGCGAGATGCCGATACGATGGCGCAGGTCGTCATCCTGGTTTCCCCAACGCATCCCGAGAACCTCCACATCTCCAGACGAGGCTTCGAGAAGGCCCTCGAGTATTTCGATTGTTGTCGTCTTACCGGCTCCGTTGGGACCCAGGAGACCAAAGCATTCGCCCTGATGAACATCGAGCTCGAGGCCGTTGACGGCATCAACAACCCCGCTTCTGCTCTTGTACCGCTTGCGCAGGTCTCGGCAGCGGATCGCCAAATCTTGGGAAACGGAAAAGTTCATGTTTGCCTTTTTCCCGAATAATTCCTCCGAATTATAGTGAAGCGCCCTTGGCCGCGGAAGGGAGAAAGCGCGCCTGGCCACCCGCGCTCGGCAAGGTCGAAGCGAACATCCACAGACCAATCTATAAGATATAGGAAATCCGGAATCACTATGAATAACCCGAATGGCGATGCGGTATAGTAGCAGCGTTGGATTTGCCGAACACCGAGCATTAGGAGGAATATGCTGGCAACTATCACGCAGAACTTGGGTTTGGTCGTAATCCTCATAGCAATCCTGTTTTTGGGCAAAGTAATGCTGGACCTACTGGTCCACCTCCTGCACAAGAAGAATGCAGACCACGAGCTTTCGGAAAGCGATAACCCGGCTTTCGGCGTCTCTTTCTTCGGGTTCCTGACCGCTTTGGCTATTGCGACGCTGGCCGGCATCACACCGGGTGATGCACCGTATACCACGGACATTGCAGTCATGGCCGTCCACGGAGCATTCACGGTCATAGCCCTGCTGATTGCATGGGTGGTAAACGACAAGTGCATCCTCTATCGCATACGGAATGCCGACGCGATCTTCAACGGCCGCAATCTCAGTGTTGGAATAGCCGAGGCCGCATCCTTCATCGCAACCGCTCTGGTTCTGGCAGGCGCCTGGTCCAGCGGTGGATGGGGGGCGGTCATCCTGTGGTTCGTCGCGGGGCAAGTAATGTTCATCGTTGTCATGCTGCTGTATCACTGGGTCACGCCCTATGACTCGCAGGCCGAAATCGCGGGCAACAACATTGCATGCGCATTTGGATTCTCAGGATTTCTGATCGCGACCGGAATTCTGGTGGGCAAAGCGGTGGCCGGCCCGTCGAGCCACATCGGCACCGACTTGCGGGATGCCTGTCTGTATCTGGCAATTGGCTTGGCAACGCTAGTCATCATCAGACTTCTGATCGGGCGTTTGTTTCTGCGGACACCGGCACTCAACAAGGAGATCTCAGTCGACCGTAATCCGAACGCCGGGCTTGCCGAGGCCGTCATTTACGCCGTCACGGCATTTGCATTCACTACGCTGATGTAATAATGGCGCAGGGGTAAACCGATGATAACGGCACATGGAAAGTTCAAGACACGCTTTGCGATCTTCGTTATCCTGTCCCTCTTCCTCGCCGCAGGACCGGCGGATCTCTTAGCCAAGGGATTCCGCGGCGGTGGCGGATCTCGAGGCGGTGGACACAGCTCCGGAAGCTTTCACAGCCCGAGCCGCTCGGGCGGCAAGTCGTTCTCAGGCTCGAGCGGCAGCCGGAGTTCCAGCGCCAAGCCTTCATACGATCGAGAGGCGGGAAGAGCCCGACAGCACGAGATTTCGGCGGAGAAGTTCAACCTGTGGAAGAGCTCACGCACGCCGCGCGAGACTCCGTCCTTCAATCCCAGCCTCGCGGAAACGCGATCGCAGCGGACGGCATCGCAGCTCGCCTGGCGCCAGCCCACCGGGTACTATCACGAGCCTCCGACTGTGGTCATTTACCGAGACCACTACGACAACAGCTTCATGAAGTATGTCACGATTATGTGGCTGTTCAACCACTGGAACAGCGTGGATCGCTCCCGCTTCGACGACGCACGCATCCGCGAGCTGGAAGCCAAGTACAGGGATCTGGAGGCGAGGGGCTACAAACCCGATCCGAACTACACGGAACCAGGCATAGACCCTGATCTGGCCTATCGCAGAGACGCAGCTTACGAACAGCACCACCCCGGCTCGCTGGCATGGCTGTTCTGGGTAACCGTGGGCGGCGCAGTTCTTCTGTGTGGAATCTGGTACGTCTTCATCCGCAGGGTTCCGTACTCCAAATAAATGGGAGGCTCGATGGACAAGAAGAATGGATACACACTCTGGGAGAAGTGGACCGGGAGAGCGACACCCTCTCTCGTGCCCAGGCCGGAGAACTCAATAGCGAATCCCCTGAAACTGCACTGCGGTGACTTCATCACCGCCCAAATGCTCGAGGGAAACGATCGCCCCTTCACGGTTAGCGAAGTCCGGGAATACGTGCGGCACATCGGTGGGGAGGATTATCGCTTTGCGGATTATGTCCTGCGGCAAGGCGACGAGGTGCGGATTCTCCGTGCCAATCCAAAGGACGGCCACACCGCAGCAGGCCTCCAAGACTGCGATCTTCTCTGGCTGAAGATCTTCTACGAAATGGAATTCGACCAGAACGTCCGCGATTCCGTGGCCCAGAAGCAGTTCGAGGTGGATAACGACGATGACGGGACTCCGGACGTTACTTATGACGCGCTGAACGCCGGTGAAAACGGATATCTGGCTCAAATCCAGATCGCCCGTATGGGCGAGCGCACGCTGACCCGGCGCACGCTGCGCTACTGGGATTTCTATCGAAAGGGAGATCCGAAGAAGAATGAAATCGCAGACGAGGACATTTTCTTCTTCGTCGAGATAGATGAATCGGATGGGTACACCGTCATGCTCGAGGGATCAAAGATCTCGGGCAACGACATCGAGGTGTATCCCGTCGATGACAAGAAACAGTCGTGAAACAATGAGACCCTGGGAACCACTCCCAGTTTCGAATAACCCAATTAAGGGAGAAAGAGGGGAACATGCAACTATTCAAACGTGCTGCGGATATTGTCCGAGCAAATCTCAGCGAGCTTCTTTCCAAGGCCGAAGATCCGGAAAAAATGTTGAAGCTCTACCTCCAGGACGCGCACGAGCATCTCCAAGAGGCCAGGACCGCGGTGCACGACGCGCTCACAGCACAGAATGAAGTGCAGAGCCAGTACGACAAACTGAACGAGGAAGTCGCTCACTGGGCAAAGAGAGCCGAGCAGGCCGTTCAGAAGGGTGCCGACGACCTGGCTCGAGAAGCTTTAGTGCAGAAGAAAAAGGGCGAGGCGCGCCTCGAAAGCCTGAAAGAGCCCCTTGCTCAGACGAAGGCCCAGTCTCAAGCCGCGCGCGAGCAACTCCATGTGCTTGAGGAGAAGATCTCCGAGGCCGAGGCGAAGCGCGACACTCTCATCGCGCGTGCGAAAATGGCCCAGGCCAGTAAGAAGACCGCCGAGACGCTCGCGTCCATCAGCTCGACGGATCCGCTCGCCGGAATGAGCTCCATGGAAGCCAAGATTCAACACATGGAAGCTGAGGCAAAAGCCTCCGGCGAACTGCTGAAGACCCGCCGGGACGATCTTGAGGAGAAGTTCCAGGAACTCGACGGCGGGTCGAGTGTCGACGACGAACTTGCCGCGCTCAAGGCCAAGCATGCGCCAAAGCCCCCGGAATCAGGAAGCTAACTTGGCATCACACCACAGAGACACGGAGACCTCCGTGATCTCTGCGTCTCTGTGGTTCCTCTTTATTGCGATGAACAATGATGAGTAGCAATGGACATAGTCCAAGTTGACGAGAAAGGCCGGTTGTACCTGTCTCCGGCAATCGATGACTGGCAACCCCTCGAGAAGCACGAAATCACTGCGGTCATTGATCTGGAGGGAGACCTCGACATAGGAGTCCCCACGATTCCTAATCACATCCTCTACATCTACTTTCCAATCTGCGATGACGACTTGCCCGACCTCGCTAAGCTGAACGCTGTTGCAAGGCTCGGAGCACAGTTGGTTCAGGACGGGCACAGAGTTCTTGCTCATTGCGGGCTGGGCTTGAACCGCTCCGCCCTGATGGCGGGATTGATCCTGAACCAATTGGGGATGAAGGGAAGCGATGCAGTCTCGCTCTTGCGCGAGAGACGTCCCGGAGCGCTCTATAACGAAACCTTTGCTTCATACCTGGATTCTCTGACAAACCAGGCCACGAATCGCACAGATCTTCCCTAGGTTCGATCCTACGTCTGGAAACCAAGATCCGCTTGGCAAAAACAAACCAAAGCCTTGTTTTTCAGTGACTTGGTGGCTCAATCCGTCACCCCTCTCATTTTCAGTTGAGGACTTCAACCCCAACAGCCGATACGTTCTAGGTAGGAGAATTGATTGGGAGTAACCATATGGAAATCAATGAGGACGAGCTCTTGGAGATCTGGGACATGGCGGAAAGGCGCTCCGGCATTGACCGACGCAAAGGAGAGCGCCGCAAAGAGAAGCTGAATTTCGACTGGACGGACCGGCGACAGCGGGATCGCCGCGCACGGCTTCGCAGGAAGGCCGACCGAGGGGAATGACGAGCCGATCCCCCATCAGCACAGCTTGGCCTGAGGGCCGCAACCAATAAAATCTGGACACGGATTTGCACAGATTGACACCGATCGGCCATCCGCGCGGATCTGTGAAAATCTGTGTCCGGAATACACAACCCAGCCCAACTATCCGCTTGCCAATCCGCTCCTAGTGGCTAAATATAATACCTTCGACGTGGAAGCCCACTTGAATTGGGCCAGCAACCCGAACAATCCCTATGAAGAGATCGACTACCTTCTGGATTCTTGCGTTCGTAATTACCATCGCGTCGGCTTATTACCAACGCCGTACCGGCCCGACGTACCCAATCCGGGGCAAGGTAACGGCTAACGCAAAGCAGCTCTCCTACAAGCTGGAAAGAAGCCATGGGGGCGAGTCCAACTGCCCCGTGCAAATCAATACGAACGACCCGGCCGTTTCGGGAATGGTCGAGTGGAAGCGTCACGGGGTCGATGAAGCCTTCCTGCAGGTGCCCATGACGTTCAGCGACGGGACTTTGTCGGCGGAGTTACCCCACCAGCCTCCTGCGGGCAAGCTCGATTATCGCGTCATCCTGAGAGCGAACAGCGAGAGCCTCGTTTTGCCGGAGGGAGGGCTGGCGGTGATCCGCTTCAAAGCCGATGTGCCCAATTTCATCCTCTACCCACACATCCTCGCCATGTTTGTCGCGATGTTTCTTTCGACCCGAACCGGGCTGGAGATCTTCAGTCCGAGTCCGCGCCTGAAGGCGCTGACATACTGGACGCTGGCATTCCTGGTTGTGGGAGGCATGATCCTGGGCCCGATCATGCAGAAATACGCCTTTGGCGCCTACTGGACAGGCTGGCCCGCCGGCATTGACCTGACCGACAACAAGACAATGGTGGCGCTGCTGGGCTGGATTGTGGCTGCCATCGCCTTATACAAGGCAAAGAGGCCGGAAATCTGGGCTGCCGTCGCGGCCGTGGTGCTGCTGGCGGTTTACATGATTCCGCACAGCGTGCTTGGTTCAGAGCTTGACTATAACAATCAAAAGCAGCCACGAATTTCACAAATTACGCGAAACTAGAATTCCATGAGATTTCGTGCAATTCGTGTAATTCGTGGCTGCATTTATTTCACCTGGGAGGCGAAGCGCGTGGCTTCGGCCGTTGCATCGCGACCAGGCTTCAGGTTGGCGAAGCCCCCGACGAATCGTCCCTTTCGAAACACGCACAGCCCGTTGAGATACTTGTCGGTCCCGGTGAAGGCTTCATCGGCGATCCGGGCAGGAGTTGTCTCACCAATGCGTTGCTTCAGCTTGACCATCACCTGTGAAGCCGACTCAGGCGAGGCCTCCGACACCAGGAAAGCCTTACCGAAATCGTACTGGCCGACATAGCCCCGCTTCAGCAGGCGCAAGCCGAGGACACTTTCTGGAACAAGTCGTACGGAGTCGGGGACCAGATTCTCCTTCGGGAACCACGCAATGGTATCCGGCGGAGCACTCCGCCCGCTGATACTCTTTTCCATCATCGCAACGAAGGCTCGTAAAGCAACCGCGTGGTCCTTCTCCGGACTCGCGGCTATCTCGACGTAGTACTTGTCCTTCGCAAACATTGCCCGTCTGGGGAGGATCTGTCCGCCCATGCCGATGGGCTGGATGGGTTGTTTCTGGTCGCGGCTCGCGCTGAACAGCCCGAATGCGTACTCCGGGTCCGTCATCTCGGAGATGTCGATGACGAATGTGTCCCCGCCCGATTTGCAGGTGATCCCCTTCATGCCCACAAACTGATAGATCAGATACCCCTCCGCGTTCCCGTCCATGTATTCGAAAAGATTTTCGGCGCTGAAAGAGCGCGCAGGTCCCTGCTGCTGCCAGCCGGCAACCACCCTGCAATCGAGAACCTGGGCCTGCGCGGGGTGCAGGGCCGCCAGGACGGCGGCCACTACGAGAACGAACCTCATGCAAATACCTCCTGGGCACGGCTGAGGCGCTCAGCCACCCGGACCCCCTTGGGGCACTGGACGGCACAAGTCGTGCAAAGGCTGCAGCGGACATTCCTGACTCCTTTAGGCAACGAGAGGAAGCTTTCGCGCCCGAGCGAGAATTCGCCGTATCCTTCAGCATAGCTGAGGAAGCGGATAACATCAGCCACGGGGACTCCCTTTGGACAGGTGCCATCGCATTTCCCGCACATGCTGCAGTACAGCGGCCGGATATACTCGAGCTGAGCGGCAAGCACTTTCTCGTCCTTATCCGTGAATGGCGCCGTCATGGCCTTCAGGTTTTCGTCCAGCTGATCCATGTCGGTCATGCTGGGAATCGTGGTGTGAACGTTCGGATTCTTCAGCACCCACTTCAGTGCCGCCAGCATCGCCCCCTCGCGCTTCAGTGTGTCGTAAAGCTTGTCGCCTTGTCTGACTCTCCGGAAGCCGCCAGCCATGACCTTCATCGCCACGACGCCGAGGCCGGCCTTGGCAGCCGATTCCAGCAGCGACTGGAATCCTGGCTCCATCGTGAAGTTATAGGAGGTAAGAACCACGTCTAGTTTTTTGCTTATGGCGGCCGGGATGACCTCCGCCTGTCCACCATGCGTGCTGAGGCCGGCAAAGCGGATCTTCCCTTCCTTCTTGGCAATTTGCTGTGCCTCCAGCAGCTGGTCGGTTATTTGGGCTGCGCTGGTCTTCCCGTGGAGATACCAGATGTCGAGGTAGTCCGTGCCAAGCTCCTTCAGGCTGGTGTTGAGGTGGTCGAGCGCCTCCTCCTTTGTCCTGGCGCCGGTCTTGCTCGAAAGTACGATGTTTTTGCGCTTGTTCTTGAGCGCCGCGCCGACCATGCGCTCATTGTTACCGCCCTGGTATCCACGGGCGGTGTCGAAGTAAGTGATCCCGATGTCGGCTGCCTTTTCGACAACGCTTTGATCGGAGGTAATCATGCACCCGAAACCCACGCTCGTGACCTTGAGGCCGGTCTTGCCCAAGACGCGATATTTCAGCTCAACCGCCGGGCCCGAAGCGAGTTTGGGCCCGCTTTGACCCTGAGAATTCGGACGAGTGGTTGAGGCGAGCGCGGCAGCCGGCAGAGTTAGCCCAACCGCCAGGAAGCTGCGACGAGAAGATTTATCTTTCATAATGCCCCCATAGAATTTAATTTATACTGAGAACTTATAGACCGAGAGGGCATAGTAATGGAACAGAAACTTGATATCAAGCTGTCACGCCGAAGATTCCTGTGGACGGCGGCAGGCGCCGCTGCTGCCGGCCGTTTCGTTTTTGGGGAGCAGGCACCTCCCATCGCAACCCCTGTATCCCCTGCATTTGATCGCAGATCCGTGGTCGCGCTGGTGCAGGGAGAGAGCCGGCGCAAGAATGTTTACGAATCGCTGGTTGCGATCGAGGATCAAATCCTTCCGAAGTTGAAACAGAAGAAGTACGCCGTTATCAAACCCAACATAGTCAATACCGTGAACCAATTGGCTGCCACCCACGCGGACGCGCTGAACGGCATCCTGGACTTCCTCGCGCCCAGGTTCAAAGGGCCCGTAGTCATCGCGGAGTCGGCCGCGGGAAACACGTTCGACGGTTACGAGAATTTCCGCTACCAGTCGGCTGCTCAGGAGCACAAGTCGCAGAACGTCAGCCTGGTCGATCTGAACGAGGAGGGGAAATACGAGACTATCCCTCTGCTGGATGGCGATCTTCATGTCGTGCAAGGTCGGCTTGCGGCGCGCCTGTTGGATCCCGATGCTTTCATCATCTGCTCGGCGATGTTGAAAACCCACAATGTGACTGTGGCCACCCTCTCGGTGAAGAACATGGTTCTGGGCGCACCACTTCACAGCACGCGCAAGGATACGAGGCGCTGGAATGACAAGCGCATATATCACGGCGGCGTCCGCCAGACACACGTCGACATGCTCCTGACCGCGCAGAAGATGCAGCCATACTGGGGTGTGGCCGTGATCGACGGTTTCGAGGGCATGGAGGGCAACGGTCCCAATTCGGGGCTGCCCGTGCCATCGAAGATCGCCATTGCATCCACCGACTTCATCGCGGCGGATCGCGTCGGGGTCGAGACCATGGGCATCAATCCCGCCTGGCTCGCTTATCTGAACTATTGCGCGCAGAGCGGGCTGGGACAGTACGACCTGTCCAAGATCGACATACGCGGTGCTAAGCTTGCGGCTGTCACCCGAAAGTATCAGCTGCACCCGGATATTGAGCGGGAGCTGCAGTGGATGGGGCCGATGACCGAGATCCCTCCCAGGCTAGGTTGAACTAAAAGAGCACCACAAAAACGCAAAGATCACAGAAATCTGCGGTTTATCTTTTTAGAGGCGAAATCATGACAAATGATCATCCTTCAGACAGGACGCGCCGGCAGTTTGTGAAGCGCTCATCGATCGCGGCGGCGGGAGCCTCCGTGATTGCACAATTTCCCTTCGTCATCACCAGCCACGCCGCGCCGGATGATCCAATCCGTGTCGGGGTCATAGGCAGCGGCGGCCGCGGCACCGGTGCCGCACTCAATGTGCTCCAGGCCGCAACCAGGGTCGTTTATCCGAAAACGGGATTTCACACCGAGGACGCAGCATTCAATGCGCGAGTCATGACGAAGAATGTCAAGGTGGTGGCGCTGGCCGATCTCTTCCCAGATCGGCTGGAGCGTTGCCGAACTCAACTCGGAAAAGTGGAGATGAATGTTCAGGAGGATCACCGCTTCATAGGCTTCGATGCCTATAAAAAGCTGGTTCAGCTTCCGGATGTCAATTACGTGATTCTGGCTGCTCCTCCAGCCTTCCGCCCCATTCATCTCAGAGCCGCCATTGAGGCGGGAAAGCACGTTTTCATGGAAAAGCCCGTGGCTGTGGATGGGCCGGGCGTCCGGTCCGTCATCGAATCGGGAGAGATCGCCAAACAGAAGGGTTTGGGAATTGTGGCGGGCACCCAGCGCCGGCATCAGTTCAGCTATGTCGAAACAATCAAGCGCATTCACGACGGTGCTATTGGCGAGATCGTCGAGTGCCGTGCCTACTGGAACGGCGGCGGCATCTGGGTGATTCCGCGCGAGCCGGGCTGGACGGACGCGGAATGGCAGCTGCGCAACTGGAACTATTTCACCTGGCTGTCCGGCGATCACATTGTCGAGCAGCACCTCCACAATCTTGACATCATCAACTGGGTGGTCCGCGTCCACCCGATAAAAGCGACCAGCCTCGGCGGGCGCCAGGCGCGCACCGAACCCGTTTATGGCAATGTCTACGACCACTTCGCAACGGAGTTCGAGTACGCCAACGGCATGCGCATGTTCAGCCAATGCCGGCAGATTTATGACTGCGCCAACAACGTAAGCGAGGCCGTTGTCGGCACGAAGGGCTCCAGCAACTGCAGCGACACCATCCGTGCTGGCCAGGAGTGGCGCTACAGCGGACCCAAGTCCAACCCCTACGAGCAGGAGCACGTTGATCTGATCGAAAGCGTCCGCAACGGCAAGCCTTTAAACGAGGCGCGGGCCGCGGCCGAGAGCACTCTGATGGGCATTATGGGACGTGTGTCGGCGTACTCGGGGAATACGGTGATGTGGGACCAGGCGCTGAATTCCAAGCAGGATCTCATGCCTGCAAAGCTCGAATTCGGGCCGATGCCTCTGCCGGAGGTCGCCATTCCCGGCAAATACAGATTCGAATAATCCGGCGGCTTTGCGCTCCAATAGAGAGCAATTTGTGAGGGCCGGTCTCCAGGCCGCCCTTACACAAGCCATTTCTACAAGCAGCAGCTCTAACCAGTCTCCGTCGCAAAGCTCAACGCGTTGAAGCTGCAAGCCCCGCACGGGCACCAAGAGATAGGCCTCGGGCGAGACCTCGGTCAGCAAGTTAAGGGCGACAAGCCCAGGGGCGGGAGCGAAAAGCCAGTTTTCAATCTGATTTATTTCAAGTTGCCTATACCACAAAAGACGAATCGCATCGTTGTGGAAATTTGGTGTCTATCTAGTTTGGTGTTTTTAAGTAGCAGATGAGAAAAACACGGCTGCAATGCCCGGCCTGGGCAACCGCGTTTCTTGGAAGAAATCTTGACGCGAAGTCCGCGGAAACCGCCGGAACAGCAGAGCTTTGTCGCATCTCACCGCCAGAGGCGGTGGTTTCGCTTAATGGAATCAGGAAAATCTGCACTCGTGCAGATAAGGTCTTCGCCGACGACCACGGGGAAGTCTGTATTAACGATTTTCTCCCGCACCTTATCGCCGAGGCCCTTGAGGTTGTTGCTCTTCAGGGAAGACCCACAATCAGGGTGAACTGCGCTTGAAGCCACCCACCAGCGACTGGGAGCTTACTAAGTCGCTCGGGGCTGCAGCGACCGGGTTGATCTCGGAGCATTGATACCCACACTCCCAATCTGCAAACGCGGTGTTTGACCAACCTTCCTCAAGGGTTTATGCTGACCACTGAACTCCAGATGTGATTCCCAGTCTCGCTCTGCAATACCGATCGAGACAATAGTGGGCATTGACGACAAAGCACTTAGCCGAGACAGAGGAATCCATGGCTACGCGCCCGCAACCGTTGCTGATGGATCATCGGGTAGACCTGTATATTCCGTCACAATGCATCTGTGTCAATTCCCTACCTGAAAAACTCCGCGAAAGTGTTCTTCGCGAAGTCAAAGAGAAGATGAAAGCCTGGTTCGGCGATCATTCGGAGGCCGAGGTCAAAGGCGATTGGCGGCTTCCTGATGGCACCATAGCAAAGGAGCAGATTACAGATCTTTATTCATTTTGCACGAAAGAGGCCCTCGAGCTGCATGCCGGTGATGTCGATGCGCTTGCAGTGGAGATCGCCAATAGGCTCTCTCAAGATCGGGTTCTTCGAGTCTTCGACAACTTAAAGGTGGCCCTCTGGCCAAATACCCTATTGGATCTCATCCCGGGACGGAACTGCGCCTGCCAAGGCAAGGTCCCGCAGGCTGGACTGACGCCGCCCCAGCCACAATATATAGGCAGAGCTATCGATCATTCGAAGATGCTCGTGATCCACGGGATCCTCCACTCATTCAGCTCCGTGGATGATGCCCGCAAACTATTCTGTAACTGGCTCAATTATAGCTATGCCAGCGGCAGCCTTCCCTGGGCCGGTTGGCCCGAAAGCACCCAGCAAGCGCTCGATTGCTCCCCTGAGATCCTGGCAGAACAAAACGAGTTCAAGGTCATCCACCTGCGGCTAGATTCAAGCCATCTCCGTCGAGGGCCTGAGCGGAGCGTGATCCGTCGCATCTACCAGGACGATCCTTCCTTTTGCGGCTTGTTCCTCGTTAGCAACAAAGACCTGACGGAATGGGAGTTCGTCAATGCGAGAAATTCCCAGGATGATGTCGCCAGGATCTTGTTCCGGCGCCTGCGAGTTGGATCAGACGCGCCACTGCGCACGGCGACAGAACGGATTGCACTGGTGGAGATCAGCGAAGCAGAGGAAAAAGCCATCACAGCTGCCGACATCCAGAAACGGCATAACGATGCCTTCGACATCGAGGCTGTTACCAAGGAATTCTATCGCGAGATCGCAGATTGGTATTTCTGGGCTCTACAGCACCCCAAAGTAGTTTATCCGCGCAGCGTGAAAGGCGAGGATCAGCAATCCATCTTCCTGATCCGGCTGCTGACCCGTCTGATCTTCTGCCGGTTCCTTCAGGAAAAGGGCCTGATCCCGCGGGAGTTTTTCGAACGTCGCTACATCAAGCAAATGCTGAAGGATTTTTCACCCCGATCCGGAACCTTTTACAAGGCCTTCCTCCAGAATCTCTTTTTTGCCACGCTGAACCAGGAGCAGGACAAGCGCGGGTTCCGCAGGAAATACGAGGGCTCGCGGGACGGAAACAGGGGCGCCACGACACTCTATCGATATGCCGACCTCCTGGAGGATTCTTCGCAATTCCTTGGGAAGCTCCGCCTGGTGCCCTTCGTAAACGGCGGGCTGTTTGATTGTCTGGACGAAGTCTTTGTCCAGAGTGAAAACAAGAAAAACGTCCGGCTCGATGACTTTTCCGAAGAAAGGGAGAACCATCTCTGCGTTCCCAATGAGCTGTTCTTCGGGACCCTGACCGATGTCGATCTCAGCGAGGCTTACGGCGATACAAAGCACAAGCACGAAGTGGTGCGTGGTCTCCTTGAGGTGCTCGGCCGCTACAGGTTCACAGTGGAAGAAAACACTCCATTCGACCAGGAAATCGCTCTTGACCCTGAAATGCTCGGCAAAGTCTTCGAAAATCTACTGGCCTCTTACAACGAGGATACCCGCACTACCGCCCGCAAGGCGACGGGCTCTTTTTATACCCCGCGGGAAATCGTGAGTTATATGGTGGATGAATCGCTCGCGGCATACATGGTAGGAGCATTGAGCCCGGATGGATCTGACAAGCCCGAGAATGAGAAGCGGATACGCGGGCTGTTCGCCACCGAAGATTCCAACCACGACTTCACCGTTCAGGAGGTGGATGCGTTGATTGACGCCATCGACCGGATCAAGATCCTCGATCCGGCGTGCGGGTCCGGAGCTTTCCCAATGGGGGCCCTGCACCGTCTGGTTGACGTCCTGCAGAAGGTGGATCCGAACAACCACCACTGGAAGAAGCAGCAGCTGACAAAGGCACGGCACGACCTCAAGCTTGCAGAACAGATGGAGGACGACAAGAACCGAGAAGTTGCCATTTCAGAAGCGGAGGCGCGAATTGCAGATATCGAGCAGTCGTTCGACACGCGTTTCCACGAGCTGGATTTTGCCCGAAAGCTCTATCTCATCGAGAACTCTATCCACGGCGTTGACATCCAGCCGATCGCCTGCCAAATCGCCAAGCTGCGGTTCTTCATCGCCATGATCGTCGACCAGATCGTTGATGAATCAGCCCCCAATCGCGGAGTTCGGCCGTTGCCGAATCTCGAAACCAAGGTCGTGGCCGCCAACTCGCTGATTCCAATCGAGCGCCCCCAACAATTGGTTTTGATGTCCGATCAAATCCCGGCTCTGCGCCGGCAGCTCGAACAGGTTCGTCACGATTATTTCGTGGCCAGAACACCGGCGAAGAAAGCTAAGTGTCGCGACAAGGATGCGAAGCTGCGCAACGAAATTTCAATCCTACTGCGCGAGAGCGGGATGCGCGCATCAACCGCCAAGGAACTGGCCGCCTGGGACCCGTATGATCAAAATGCGCACGCCAATTTCTTTGATCCAGAATGGATGTTTGGCATCGCGGGCAACAAAGATGGTGGCTTCGATATCGTGATCGGCAATCCACCATATCTCAGGATCCAGACACTTAGGCAGCACGATTTGGAGCAGGTCGAGTTTTTCAAGGCACACTATAATTCTGCTAGTAAGGGCAACTATGATATTTATGTGGTTTTTGTTGAGCGTGGATTGCAGCTGCTCCGTTCTAGTGGACACCTCACTTACATATGCCCTCACAAGTTTTTTAACGCGAAATACGGCGAACCACTACGATCTTTGATTGCCAAGGGGAAACACCTCAGGCATGTTGTTCATTTTGGTGATCTGCAGGTTTTCCCTGGTGCTACCAACTATGTTTGCCTGCTTTTTCTCGCAAGAGGCGGGATTCAAGGTTGTCGCTGGATAAAGGTCGATAATTTGCCTTTATGGTTGGGGACAACTTCTTCGCCCGAATCTGTTATCCCCGCGCATCGTATAACAGGGTCCGAGTGGAGTTTCAGCGTCGGTTCAAATGCGGATTTGCTGGAGCGGCTGCAGAAGATGCCGGTCAATCTCGGGAGGATTGCAGATATCTTTGTTGGCCTTCAGACAAGTGCCGATACTGTATTCCTATTTAAGGATGCGATTATTCCGAACCGCAAGACTGCAAAAGTGAAATCAAAGGAACTCGATCGCATCATAGAAATCGAAAGCGAACTTCTGAAACCTGTGATCCGAAGTGGGAAGATCGGGCATTATTGGGCGGACCCGACCGCGCTCGTTCTTTTCCCTTACAGGAGGCACCTGGGAAAGTTCCAACTATTGACTGAGATGGAACTCCGCACCAATTATCCTCTGGCTTGGAAATATCTGCTTGAGAATAAGAAGCTACTTGAAGAACGCGAACACGGTAAGTTCAAGAAACTCTGGTGGCAGCTTTATCCGAAGAATCTCGACCTATGGGAGCAAGCTAAGATCCTGTTGCCTTATATGATTACCGAGCTCTCGGCATATTATGACGTGCAGGGCAACTATTTCGTAAACGTTACTACTGGAGGTTTCGGCTTAACCATTCGCGATGCTCAAATATCACCACTATACGTCACTGCCTTGCTGAATTCACGGTTGCTTGATTGGTTCCTGAAAAAGGTAAGCACCACATTCCATGGAGGATATTTTGCTGCGAATAAGCAATTCCTGGTTCAGCTTCCCATTCGAACTATGGAGCGAATGGGAGCAGAACAGAGGGAATTTAATATAGTTGTGGAATTGGCGGAACGTATCGTCGTAGCGAAAAGAGCGAACGTTGCTTCGGACACCTCGGCCCTCTAGCGTGAGATCGACGAGCGCATATATCATCTCTACGGATTAACTAAGGAGGAGATCAAGATCGTGGAGGAGGAGAATTGAAATGAGCAGTGTTGCGATCCGGAGTCCCAGCCTCGACTGAGGGCGAGATTATCGTGAGCTTGCGGCAAGCATGCAAACGCCACTGACACTCCGCGCAAGGCCAGTCGGGGCGGTTTTTCCGAGCCGATAGCTCCGCCACACCTCAGCTATCCGAATTGTTACCGCTCGTTTGCGTTTGGTCCTGGATTATTCGCAGCAGCTATGTGGTATTGCAGTCACAGTACTGGGTACTTCCCCCCTACCCAGCATCAGGAGGGTGCAGCCCGGGCCTGGCTGGTCCTACCGAGGGTCTCCCCGTAATTCCATGGCATCCAATCCTGAGGACTGCGTGCCAGTTCCCTGGCGTGCCTTTGCAATTCCGTCAGATAATCAAATGGATCCGTTCCAGAGAGCTCGCACGAGTGAATGAGACTCATGAACAGATCGCCCACGTGGGCACCGTTCTGGGTCTTATAAAAGAGTGATCCCTTTCGATGCAAAATCGCTTTCTTCAGGGCCCTTTCGCAAATGTTGTTGTCTAAGGGTGCCCCGGCCACACGCAGAAACAGGGTAAGAGGGCGCCAGTGGTTTTTCACATAAGAGATGGCTTGGCCAAGTCCGGAGTTCGGCTCAACCTTCTTTTCGACGATCTGCTCCTTGAGCCAAGTCTCGAACTTTTCCATCAAAGGTCCGGTTTCTGCTTTGTGGAATGCCAGACGCTCCTCGGGCGACATACCCCGCTCCTTCGCCAGAGCATCGTTTTTGTACACCTCACGGAAGGTTTCCAGGACGTAGCGGCACTCCTCCGGGAATCTCGACGCCAAATCGACGAAATCTCTTCTCGCATGCGCGTTGCAGTTTCCCAGGATCGTTTCGAACTCCTTGGGCAGGTTACGGGACAGCAGGCCATCGCACATCTGGATAGGGGGACCGAGCTCATGCGCCCGTTTCTTCAGTACATCCTCCAAGTTCTCCCCTGCGTATTGGATCCCAGTGAAGAAAAGAGCGATTTCACGCCCATCCCTCGTCGAGATGATCCCGGAGGTAAATATCCCGGTTCGAGCCTTCTCATCTTCAGCACCTTCCGACAACTCAGGTATTGGCCTGCGCTTCATCAGACTGAGGATTCTCATGGACGTGTCGTCGTTGTAGAGGACCTCGCCCTGGGCAGCCTGGCGTATCAGCTCTTCATACACAGGCTCGACAATACCAGCTACTTCCCGGACCTTCCCCCACTGGGTGGAGGCCGGAAGGGGAATTCCCATGCTTTCCTGCAACCTCTCCAGCCGATGGAACGGAAACCCGCTTCCGTACTTCAGCAGAGCGATCATCCCAGCTGCTGTCTCGTCGTATTTCTCTTCACCCATTCCTTCGGGAGCAGCGGCCGTGAATACCTCCCCGCACAAGTTACAGCGCAGTTTCTCCAGCTCGTAGACCGTGGCTCCGATCGGCGCCCGACCCACAAGCCGCACGATCAGGGCCGGGACTTTCTGACCGTAGACCTTGCCTTTCAAACACCCAGGGCAGCTATCTCCCGGCTTGAGGGATCCGTGGGTGACCTTGACCCTTTCCGCGCCAGTGTATGACTCGGCGCCATTGCGGCCGTGACCCTTACGTTTCTTTTCTTCCTTCTGACCGTTGTCCTTTGCCGCCGAATCGCCGCCTTTCTCTTCCTCTGCTTTCTTCTCTCCCGGGGAGCCTGCCGCTTCGGCGCCTGTTTCGAGCACGTTGCTGGTTTTCTCGGTGGTGGGTCCAAATATGATTTTGCGGAGACGGTTTATTGTCGTGTCTTTGTCCCCGATCAAATCGGTCAGGTAGTCCAGGGTTTCGATAGCCGCTTTGAGTTTCTGGTATCCATCTTCACCCAGGGAAGCCCGGGCCTGCTCAAGGATCGCTTCCAGTTCCTTCATATCGAGATCTATCCGCTTTGTGCCCGATGTCATCTTACCTCACCGAGCCGTTGGCGGAAGTTCTTCATGAGCGGATAGCCGAGCACCTCCTTGAGGGAGCGGTTGGGCTTGTTAGTCTGATCGTCTTTTCCCCGTCCTGTTGTTTGGCCCAGGAATTTCCAGTTGGCCGCACGATAACTCGTGCCACGGAATCTCTCGGGATCGACAAAGGTTTCCAGATAATGGACAGGGTGCCCGTAGATGCGATCCCAGTCCCGGGGCAGCAGGCGAGCCATACAACCAAGGATGTGAGAGGCAAGGTGTTCCACCTGAACGAAAGGCAGAATCAGGAAACGGGTATTGTAGGCAAGAAAACAGATGTTCTTTCGCCGGGCTTCGGCCGACCAGCCGATGAACCGGTCCCGCGGTCCGAGGTGACGCGGTGCGGAAGACCAGGACAGACAGGCAATCGGGCGCCCCAGCGCATAGACGAGGTACTTGAGATGTTCGCCGACTGGCTGCGTGTAGCCCAGGTAGTGGTACCGCTCCAGCAGGCTGTTGAAGAGAGGCTCCTCCCATGTGCGTCGTACTTGGCGAAACTCCAGTGGCCTGATTCCGGTCAGAGCGCTTCGGAGCGGCGTCGTATCCACGAGCATCAGGACCGGCTTGCTGCGCTCTGCCCCGCGCTGGGCCAAAGGGTTCGGGTTCACCCATCGAACCGGCGGCAGTTCGATGTGGCCCGCTCGATGGAGCTGCAGCATGAGCCCGCGACACACCATGTCGCGCAACCCTCCGTTGGGTTGCACCCAGTTCCATGCTTGGCACAGCTTTTTTGACAACGCCCGCCGACTTGCTGTGGGATGTTCGGCAATCAGCTTGCGGATGAATGTCACGTCGGCGTCCGTGATGATCCGGCCACGATACGAGAGCTTTACTTCCATGCCCCCGAAGATAGCAGGAGTAAAAACGGAACGCAAGTCCTATCTGCAACTTTTTTGTTTTTTTACACCGGCGGACTCACCCGGCGCCACGCTGGAGCTGTCTGGGCGGTTTCGGGATTGCCGCCCGCGAGGAGCACCTGCAGTTCATGCGCTTCCAGGCGTTTCGACACGTTGGTTAGACTCTCCGGCCAAAAGTGGAATCGCCCCGTCGACAAGCGCTTCTGGCAGAGCCACATTCCTTGACCATCGTAGACGAGACATTTGATGGCCGTCCTCCGTCGATTACGGAAGACCACAAGACATCCGCTGAATGGGTCTGCATTCAGCACTTGTTTACAGACTCGCGCTAAGCCGTCGATCCCGTTCCTGAAGTCAACCGCCTCAACGGCGACCAGGATGCCATCTGTGGTGAGACTTGAATCATTCCTCGCTGCTCCCGACTGGACCCGCGAGGTTGCCCAGGTCTGGCGTGTTCTTGCCATTGAATTGGAAACGCATCTTCGCGCCGCCGGGATATTCAAACTCCACGATGCATTCAGGAAGAGAACTCGGGATTGGTGAAATCAGTTCTACGAAGGCCGGCGAAGGTCTTTTGGCTAAGCGTCCCTGACCGCCGATCTCCATACGCTTTTTGAGAGCGTAATAGTCAAGGCGGAGTATCCGGGCAGTCTTGCCCACACCATACTGCCGTGCGAGCAATGCCGCCCTCGCCCAGACGTCCTCTGGGATGCGAGAACGAAACTTATGACTTCTACGCCAGCGTTCCAGACGCTGCCGGACGGGCTCGATCTTGCTGGGGATGGTTGTTGATCCTGAGAGCATTTTGATACTCATCGATTGTCCTCCTTGCGATGGTCGCATCGACAGTCAGACGATATCAAAACGCATTAAATCGAGTCATGCATGCTTGCCGCAAGCTCACAGATTATCCGGTATCGCACCAAGAACACAAGGTCCAACATTGAAGTCCGCCTGGAGCGAGAAACGATCTGGACGGATGCCCATCAAACAGCTGCGCAGTTCCAGCGGGATCGCACAGTGATGGTTCGGCACAAACGTAATATATTCCAGACAAAGGCGTTGGGAAGAAGATCAACCCGTGCAAAAAACGCAAAAGTTGCAACAGACGGTAAAACGGACCAGGTCCCGCACGTCGGTTTCGACGCCGTAAGCTTGACCGGAAGCAAATATTTATCTTTACACTTTATCCGTTAGGTGGCTAATTATCAGCCATGATCTGGCGAAATATTCACCGCAAACTGGTAGATGCGTGGGCTGACACACCGGTGGTCCTGCTCATCGGAGCGCGCCAGACAGGAAAGACCACTCTGGCTATCGATTGGGCGGAACACCACAAGGCCCGCTACGAGACGCTCGACGACGCCGCGGGCCCTGGCGATAGCCGCCGCCGACCCCCAGGGCTTCATCCACAGGCTTGCGTTGCCCGCCGTGATCGATGAGGTCCAGAAGATTCCCGCCCTTCTCCCCGCGATCAAGCTGCGCGTGGATCGCGAGCGCAGGCCCGGCATGTTTCTGCTCACCGGTTCCGCCAATGTCCTCAGCCTGCCGCGCATCTCCGAGTCACTTGCCGGCCGCATGGAAATCCATACGCTCTGGCCTTTCTCCCAAGGCGAGCGGGCCGGCCTCCGGGAGAATTTCATACCATCGGTCTTCGGCGGGAAACCGCCGGATCCTCCCGCCACAACTAACAGCCGAATCTCGCTGCCGGGTCTTATTTCAGAATCCGGATTCCCGGGCAACCTGAAACGGGGCGGCGCGCGGCTGGAGGAGTGGCATCGTTCCTATGTGACTTCGATACTCCAGCGTGATGTACGCGATCTGGCAAAGATCGATGGGTTGACCGGCATGCCCAATCTGCTGAAGCTACTGGCGGCTCGTTCTTCCGGACTGCTGAACACAACCGATCTCACGCGTGACGCGGGCATCCCCAACTCAACGCTGAAGCGATACCTGGCGTTGTTTGAAATGCTGTTCCTGGTATACCGCGTTCCGGCCTGGAGCGCAAATCTCAGCAAAAGACTGATCAAGGCACCCAAAGTCATGCTTTGCGACACCGGGCTGGCCTGCCATCTTCTCGGCGCAGGTCCGGAGCTTTTAGGCAAGGATCGAGTTTGGATGGGACACTTGCTCGAGAATTTCGTCGCGAATGAGTTAAAGAAACAAATCTCCTGGTCGGATGCCGCGGTGGAAATCATGCACTATCGAACCGCGTCGGGCCGGGAGATCGACTTCATTCTGGAGGACCGGCGGGGGCACGTAGTGGCCGTCGAGGTCAAATCGTCGCAGGCTGTGAGAGCCGAGGACTTCGATGCCATGCGGGACCTGACGGAAATGCTGAAATCACGCTTTGTATGCGGAGTGCTGCTGTATGGTGGCAGCCATCTTCTACCTTTTGCGAAAAACCTGTGGGCCGCGCCCCTATCCTCCCTGTGGTCCGGCGAGAAAGATTGAAACATGCCATCGAACGACATCATCGATAACCGCGATCAGAAGCTGGCCGATCACATCAACTGCATCCTCGGAAGCACCGAAGCCGCTAAGTTTGCTGTCGGCTATTTCTTCCTATCCGGGCTGGAAGCGGTCGCCGGCAAGCTCACGGGCGTTTCGAATCTGCGCATCCTGATCGGAAACACCAGCAACCGGGAAACGATCGAGCAGATCGCCGAGGGATACCAGCGTCTCGAACTCGCGGCCGCCGACGAGGAGCGAGAGCGCTACCTGAAACGGTCCGAGCAACGGCGACGGGCGGAAGAAACAGCCGACAATCTGCGGCGCACGGTCGAACGCATGGACCAGACCGATAATGCGCAGGCTCTCGTAAGGTCCCTGGTCCAGATGATCCAGGAGAAGCGGCTGCAGGTGCGTGTTTATACCAAAGGACGGCTGCATGCCAAGGCGTACATCTTCGACTATCGCGCTGATGGGAGGTACGAGAAAGGGATTGGCATCATTGGATCATCGAATCTCACGCTCAGCGGTTTAACACACAATACCGAGCTGAATGTCGTCGTCCACGGCAACGAAAATCACGCGAAGCTGACTGAGTGGTTTGAAGGGCTGTGGGCGGAGGCGCAGGATTTCGACGAATTGCTGATGCGGGAATTGCGGCAATCCTGGGCCGAGGCGGAGGCGACACCATACGACATCTACATGAAGACGCTATATGCGCTCGTCTCCGACCGGCTGGACGAGGGCGAACGCGGAGAGATCCTCTGGGATGATGAACTAACCCGTAGCCTCGCCGACTTTCAGAAGACCGCCGTCCGGCAAGCGATCCAGATCATCCGGGACCATGGCGGAGCATTTGTTTCCGATGTAGTCGGTCTCGGCAAGAGTTATATAGGTGCTGCCGTCGTGAAGCACTTTGTCCGGACCCAGGGTGCCAAACCGCTGATCATCTGCCCGAAGACGCTGGAGGACATGTGGCAGGGCTATGACGATGAATTCGGGTTGGATGTGAAAATCTTGCCGATGAGCATGCTCAAGCTGCCCGATGAGGGAGGCGCCAGGTCGATCCTCGATCAGAAGGCATACAAAGACCGTGACTTCGTGCTCATCGACGAGAGCCACAACTTCCGCCACCATTCCTCCCAGCGCTATGAGGTATTGGCTGATTTTCTGTCCAGGGGACTCAAGAAGGTCTGCCTGCTCACAGCGACCCCCCGCAACCGCAGCGCCGGCGACGTCTACAACCAGATTAAGCTTTTTCATCAGGACGATATTACTCATCTCCCAATAGACCCTCCCAACCTGAAGGAATATTTCAAGCTAATTGAGAGGGGACAAAAACGTCTGCAGGATCTTCTTGTCCATATCCTGATCCGCCGGACACGGCGCCACATTTTGCGATGGTACGGATATGCCGCCGATACAAGTCAATCACTGCGGGAATTGTCGGATGCCCGGGTCCGACCCTACCTGGCGAGCGAAAAAAAGGCTTATGTCATGGTTGGCGGCCGCCACCAATATTTTCCCCGACGCGAGTTGGAAACTCTCCGATACAGCATCGAGGAGACCTATGACGGCCTTTATGAGCGGATCCGTCGCTATCTTGGCCGGCCTGCGGGCGAGAAGGCCGAGTTCAAACCCGGAACCGAATTGACTTATGCACGGTATGGGCTGTGGAACTATGTTCGCCAGGAGAAACAAAAAGTCGATCCATATCAGGAGCTTCACCGCGCAGGGATCAATTTGCGAGGATTGATCCGCGTCATGCTTTTCAAGCGGTTCGAGTCCAGCGTCCATGCATTTCGCAGGAGCCTCGAGCGACTGGAGCGGATTCATGGATTCTTCCTTGAAGCACTCGACCAGGGATTCGTTCCTGCCGGTGAGGACGCACAGCGACTGCTCTATGAGTCTGATATCTACGACGATTCCGGGCTGATCGATGCTCTTGAGAAATGCTCACGTCGCTATAGCCTGGAAGATTTCAACGAGCAGCTCCTCCGAGTGCATCTGGAGGCTGATCGTAAGTTGCTAAAAAAGATGATCAAGCTGGTGGAGCCGATCTCACCACAGCAGGATGCCAAGCTTCAGGTGCTGTTGGCGGGACTTCATAGCGGTATTCCCCAGATCACCGGGAAGGTGCTAATCTTCAGCCAGTATGCCGACACGGTGCAGTATCTCCACGAAAACATCAATCCTGGCGGAATCCAGCGCAATGAGGAGTTCATCTACGGTACCGAGAAGAGTAAGGCTCGCATGGCAGCGCGGTTCTCGCCAAATTCGAACCCTCTCGTTGATATCGGTGATGATGAGGAAGTCGACCTCCTTGTCGCCACCGATGTGATGTCGGAAGGTTTGAACTTGCAGGACGGCGACGTAGTGGTGAACTACGATCTTCATTGGAATCCTGTCCGACTGATCCAACGATTCGGGCGCATCGATCGCATTGGAACTGAAAACGAGCGCGTCTGGGGCTTTAGTTTCTTGCCAGAGACGAAACTCGAAAGGAATCTCGGGCTTCACCAAGTGCTTAGGCAGCGGATCCAGGAAATCCATGACACGATCGGCGAAGACGCAGCAATCCTCGACGCCGACGAGCGGATCAACGAGGATGCCATGTTCGCGATCTATGAAAAAAAGGGAGGCCAGCTGTCGCTCTTCGAGGAACAGGAGTCAGAATTCCTCGACGTCAGCGAGGCTGAGGAACTGATTCGGTCGCTTCGCTCCAACGACCCGGCGGAGTTCCAGAGAATTGCGGAGCTCCGGGATGGTATTCGGTCGGCTCGTGGCGTGGTTACGGGCAGCGGGAAATACGTGTTCTGCCAGGCTGGAAAGTATCAGCAGCTTTACCTGACCGATGCAAACGGGAACCCAGAAACACGCGAGGTTCCCGCCGTCCTCGGAAAGCTCAAGTGTTCCCAAAACGAGCCGACGGCCCTTCTGCCCGCTGGGCACAATGGTACAGTGATGAAAGTCCTGAAGGCCTTCGAGAATGAGTTGAAACACCGCCAGGCTCAGCTGAAGCACGGCCTGTCCTTGACGACTTCCCAGGTGTACGTGTTGCGCGAGATGCGAGCAATTTACGGCCGTTTGGCGGACGAAGATACGGACCTCAAAGCGCAGGTCGTCAAATTAGAGGAGGCCTTTAAGAGTCCGGTTACCGCTGCTGTCCGCAGACAGCTGAACATTCTGCGCCGCAACGGCGTTGTTGGAGATCCTTTACTCCGGGCCCTGGCCGACATCTACCACGACCACGGTCTACACGAGCAAGTCTACGAAGACCGCCGACTACACGAGCAGGAAGCGGAAGGGCTGCCCAGGATCATCTGCAGCGAGGCATTTGTATAGCAACATGTGTACGTCGTTGTTTGGCTTGGATATTAGGGAGTTGAACTTTCCTTGGGACTGTGATGAATAGCGTTACGATTAGAGCCGTACCCTCCACGGTGACTCAGGCCGACCTCGACCTGATCGAACGATTTCAAGCTGCCTATAATGCTGTGGATAAATACCTTCGATCGACCCTTGGGAAAGACAGAGTGGTGTCTTTCACTGCGCTGTTGAGCGAGTATCACCGGCGGTATCCGAGCTGGACCGACGGAGAATTCCTAAGCCAGGTGGCGGAGATGCGGAATTTTCTAATCCATGGGCGGACAAAACCCAATCTGTATCTTGCTCTGCCGACTCCGGCATGCGTAGTTACCCTTGAAAAAATCAGGGACAGGTTGCTATCGCCACAACGTGCTATCCCTAGCTATCAGAAGGAGGTAGCCACAGTTTCTTCGGAGGAGACACTGGCTTCGGTACTGAAACAAATCGCAAGCAACCAATTCTCCCAATTTCCCGTCTATGACTCTGGGAAGTTCAAAGGACTTGTCACAGAGAACGGCATAACGCGATGGTTTGCATGGCATGTGTCAAGCGAGGATTCACTCGTGGAGCTAAAGGACGTCACAGTCCGGCAGGTTCTGAGGCTCGAGGAAAAGAGGCCGAATTGGGTCTTCGTCGCCCGGAATACTCTCGTCGATGACGTCAAGTCGATCTTTGGAAAGAACAAGCTGCTCGAAGCTGTTCTGATCACGAATGCAGGCAGCAAGGAAGAGAGGCTGCTAGGAATCGTTACCAGATCGGACATTTAAGATGGAAGTGCGACTGACTGAAACAAGATGCGGCAGATTATCCAGTCGCCCTGCAATTGAATGACCTTCAACTGGCGGCGCGATCCAGGATGCGTTTCACGGCGGGATTCGGGGAAAGGATGTCCTGCGCCGAGCGAATCGTGATGGTTGGGATGGCGCCGTGCTCCTCGTGAATCCTCATGCGCAGTTCTTCATCGGCATTTCGTCCACCGAGTCCCGAGTAGCCGATGGTGCGGCATAGCTTGCCCAGCAGGAATTCGTTGACGGCGCACCCGCCCGCACGCTCCAAGCCTTCAATGCTTTGTTGCCAGCTCTTGAACAGGTGTGCCTGCGCGAAAGAAAGCCCCTGCGCCGTGACTTCGTTCAGTCCCTCGCCACCGACCACCAATCCCTGCCCAAGCGAGCCGACATGGTCGATCAGACGCTTCATGCCTTCGGTGGGCGTCATCGCCTCCACCCAGCAATCGTGAAGATTGAAGGTGTTGAGCGTTACATCGAGGAAGACGTTCTCCAGCGAGAGCTTCGTGGCTGCCTCGAGGATGCTGTCTCCGAGGATTGATCGCCACATGCTCAGCCCGGGATGGATCTTCACCATCACTTTCTTGTCGCGCCCTTCCGTCCTCCCCAGGTTGGATTCGGGCACGCCGATCGAGCGCCCCTTGTACCAACTCCACCCCTGCAGCCGCCTCTTTTCGATGTCGCGGTAGACGAAGTCCTTCACCCGCGTGTAAACCGGATTGGTCGGATCCATGTCGATCGAGTTGAAGTGCGGCATGATGTGAAATCCCATGGACTGGCCCTTGGCGATGAAACTCCGCCCACCCTCACTCGCTAGGTAATTGGGGTAGTTCTCGTCATACCGGTCGGTACGCCAGTCAGGAAAGTGAATCAGCATCTTGGCGGGCTGGATTCTGCGAGCTAGGGCATCCAAAATCGCCGGATCGCCGGGACACCAGCAGAGCGCAAGCTTTACGCCATGGATCCATTCCCGGCGACTACGCTCGGCGGCCTGCAGACTGTATGTGCGCCACAGCCAGTCGCGATATTGTGAGGCGGGAATTTTCCAATCCCCCTGGAAGACGTTCATACGCCACGCAAGCCCGCCTGCGCTCAGGTTATTGTCCACCGGACCGTAAGCCTCCGTGTCGAGACCGAGTACATACGCATCGGCCTGCGTACCAACCTTGAGCGCCTTGTAGCGATAGCGATCGTCCTCGCTGCGGAGCCAAAAGCCCCCGGACGCGCCCTGGAGGATGGCGAATCCTGCCTCCCACGAAACCGGCCAGGGCCAACGGCTGTTCCGAATGAGAGAATCATCCAGGTTGAGTTTGATGCCTTGAAACAAAGGAGCTACCAGTTGCAGGTCGCGCCGGATTCCTTTGAGGTTCCAACGGCAGGCTCTTACCCCGGGCCGCGAGCTGTATGCAGCGGATTCAAGCACCAGGTCGCCGGTCTCTGGATCCGCAGAGACCGCAACCACGCCGTCCCCATCCCAGCTATGCAAAATGATCTCGGCCCGGCGCGGCGAGATCTGCCTGGCGCTGATGCTGCCGAAGCGGCTCTCGTCGATTCCAACGGATTCCTCGGAAGGGTAAATGAGCTGCATAGCGGCCGTCTGAGTTGCATCGAAGCTCTCTATGAACTCGGCCCCGCCTGCCTTGCTTTTCAACGAGACCAGAAATCCTTTGTCAATGACAGCACTCAAGGTGCCGGTTTCAATCTGGATGCGATTGGCCTGCACCTGCATACTGGCTTCGCCGGCCGGGGCAGCAGAACCCAGGCTCACCGAGCTTTCCTTCCCGAATGCCGCCGGCACCTGGAGCCCGAGTGAGGCACCGGCAGCGGCGCCGGCTGCAACTCCCTTTAAAAAGCTTCGACGAGTCGTGTTAGATGTATTTTCTCTCCTGGCCATGGTCAAGCCCCCTGTCTGAGTGTGTGTACTCTTGATTCCGGGACGGCGGAAGGCAGCGTAGCGAACACCCTAGCCCACGCTGCACCCCATCGTCCTACTTAGGGTCTGTCAATGAATAACGATTGCACTTTGGCGCGAGCGCCGGGCGGGCAGATGCGAGGCGCCGCGACGCAGGCGATGTCGGTGTGCATCGTCGAGGAGCGGCAACGAAGCAGATGCCCGCCCGCCGCCGCG
>Ga0315279_10001595_pt1 | contig 37221 bp, 28 predicted proteins | sample YL17G06_20_MG_FD_203694 | JGI IMG/M metagenome (GOLD analysis project Ga0315279, IMG submission 203694) | Sediment microbial communities from Yellowstone Lake, YNP, Wyoming, USA - YL17G06_20 | ecosystem: Environmental > Aquatic > Freshwater > Lake > Sediment | place: USA: Wyoming | collected...
AGCTTTGGCAGCAGAGAATTAATTCTATGTTCGATAATAGTACCGGACATAACAAAATACCAGAATTCCTTATTACAGCGTTATGCTATGCTGCATGAGCCAAACAAAAAGTGCGAAAGTCAACAACTAAACAGTTTCAAATTAAAGGGCAGTGCCTTATGACGTTACCGATTTCTATACGGAATTTATCCGTAGTATTATTTTTGCATTTTGTCCTTATGGTCTATTCTTGTTTTGCGGATGTACCAACCGCACAGAGTAACTTTTATGTGACATTGCCTCCGCATCGTTTTGCTGACAGCTTGCTGCCCGACTCCGCCTTTGGGATAAACACGGCGTTTCAGCCCGATACGCCAAACCTCGAAGCAATCCTGCAAAAAATGCAGGAGGCCGGTATCAAATGGGGCCGCCAGGATTTCACCTGGCATCGCATCGAGAAAACCAAAGACCAGTACCAATGGCAGGATTATGACCGCCTCGTTGACTTGTGCCGTAAGTTCGGTCTGCTTCTTTTCGGCAACCTCGCCTACGCCCCGGGCTTTCACGACCCGCGAACCCCCGAAGGCGTCGAGGCGTATTGTAATTTCGTCCGGGAAGCGGTGAAACATTTTGCCGGCAGAGTCAGCTTCTGGCAGATTTGGAATGAGCCGAACGGCGGATTCTGGAAAGGCACCCCCGAGCAGTATGCCCGCCTGCTCGCTGCTGCCGGCAAGGCAATCCACGAGGCAAACCCGGATGCTAAGGTCCTCGGCCTTAATATGGCCTTTTGTGATGTCCTCTGGGCGGAAAAAATACTGAGTTTGGTTTCTTATGATTGTTTTGATATTGTTTGTTTTCATCCCTATCGAGTCCCCTCATCTCCGGAAGAGCCCTTTGACTGGTGGGAACTCGACCAGTATGTCAAAAGCTGGCACCGCAGCGACCTCGACCCCAATTATCCGCTTGTCCGTATGAGTTTTCTCCAGCAAACCGACCAGCTTATAAAGGTAATGGAAAGATTCGGCAAACCCAAACCTATATGGATTACTGAAATTTGCTGGAATGGCCAGATTCACCCTTACGGAGTTTTGGAAACACGCCAGGCCGACCTTGCTGTCCGGTTTTATGTGCTCGCCATTGCTTCCGGCAAAGTCGATAAAGTTTTCTGGTGGGCATTTAAGGACACAGGGACTCGGCAATTTGACCAGGCGGATATGGTTGGCCTTCTGCGAAGCGACCTGTCCCCTAAATATTCCTATTACGCATTTTCTTTTATGACCCGAATGCTCGAAGCAAAGAAGCACATTCGTAACGACTCCTTCGGCCCGCACGTCTATGCAGCGGTCTTTACCGATGATGCCGGCAGCGAGGACACCATCGTTGCCTGGAGCACCAAACCTTACGCTTATGTCCGCGTCAACAACGAAAATGGATTGACAATTTATGATATTTACGGGACACGAAGATTCGTCCCGGTTGACCCGGTCCGGACAAAGAGTCTCCCCGTTCCGCTTGGCGAAAGTCCCATCTATATCGTTGGCTCAAAAGGATTGAAAGCCACCGTCCGCCCCGACCCGGGCTGGTAAGCGAAAAATGATTAGCTGCGCAGGAACATCCCAATTGCAAAGTTACCTGATAGCTGATGTCTTTGCGCTGCTTCTGCGCAAAGCTTGCAGATTCATGCTCGCATTGGAGATTATTTTGCTTGCCGCCTCAGCGACGAGCAGATAAAAACTACTTGTCTTATCTTTTTTGTTGCTGCTGTTGTGCCGTATTTACTTGCCATGCGCTCTTTTTTGAAGGATAAGAGAATTCAAAACACCGTCGGTCGCAAATGATTCATTTTGGAGTCATTGAATGAAAAGGATTTTGAGCTATTTTCTCCGTGGTCTTTTGGTTACTGTGCCCATCGGGCTGACGATTCTGTTGCTCGTTTACGTTTTCAGGGGCCTGGACGAGGTATTTGGAGGACTCTTCAGGATACCGACTATTCCCGGTCTGGGTTTGTTTCTCGGTCTTGTAGCTACGCTCGGTGCGATAACCCTGATTGGTTTCCTTGCCTCCAGTTTTATCGGCAGAAGATTATTCAGCCTGGTGGACAGAATTTTCACAAAGGTCCCTTTGGTAAAGATGTTGTACACTTCAATCAGGGACCTTGTTGAGGCCTTTGCCGGCGAAAAGAAAAGGTTTGATAAGCCCGTCCTCGTAACGCTCGCCTCCGGCAGCGGAGCCAAAGCGGTCGGTTTTATTACCAGAGAAAGTCTTGAGAGCCTGGGGCTTAAGGACCATGTCGCGGTCTATCTGCCCCAGTCCTACAATTTTGCCGGCAATGTCCTGGTCTTTCCCAAAGAGGCGGTTCAGCCGTTGGATATTGAAAGTTCCGAGGCGATGGCGTTTATTGTCTCCGGCGGTGTTTCCGGCGGCGTCTCCGCAAAGTAGCGTCAGGCGGACCGTGGGAAACGACTTGCGGTCATGTTGCCTCGCCGCCTCGAAATTTGATTGGCGGTTTCATCCTTGCCTATTTGTTCGTCATCCTTTATAATCTTTCGTGATTAGTGATTCGTGGTTCGTGATACGAGATACAAAATACGAGATACGAAGATGGCTGACAAAATTGCAGAACAGATACAGCTCCTAAAACGCGGCACGGTCGAAATCTTTACCGAGGTCGAACTGGCCCAAAAGCTTGCCGACGCAGCTAAAACGGATAGGCAGTTGCGCATAAAGCTTGGCCTCGACCCGACCTCGCCGGATATTCACCTCGGCCATACGGTTGTCCTGCGGAAGATGCGCCAGTTCCAGGACCTCGGCCACAAGGCCGTCCTTATCATAGGCGATTACACGGCCCGCATCGGCGACCCATCAGGCGTGAGCGCAACACGCCCAATGCTCTCGCCGCAGCAAATCGAGCAAAACGCAGGGACATATTTCCAGCAGGCCGGCAAAATCCTCGACACCTCCGCCGGCAAACTCGAGATACGCTACAACAGCGAATGGCTTGAAAAGCTGACCTTGATGGAGCTAATCCAATTGGCAGCAAAGAAGACCGTGGCCCAAATGCTCCAGCGCGACAGCTTCAAACTCCGCCTCGATGCGGACCAGGACGTCTATACCCACGAATTTCTCTATCCACTTATGCAGGGCTACGACTCGGTTATGGTTAAAAGCGATGTCGAGCTGGGCGGCACTGACCAGACATTCAATAATCTTGTCGGCAGGGACATCCAGCGCGCTTATGGCCAACCCCCGCAGGTAGTAATTACTACGCCCATTCTTGTCGGCCTCGATGGCAAAGAAAAAATGAGTAAATCCAAAGGCAACTACATCGGCGTAACCGATAGCCCTACTGATATGTTCGGCAAAGTTATGAGCATCTCTGACGATATGATGGAAAATTATTTCACACTTCTTACCGATTTCCCAATGGATAGAATAGCCGACCTTGTCAACCCCGACGGAACGCATCCTAAGGAAGCAAAAATCCTGCTGGGTAAAACTATCGTTACTCAATTCTACGACCGGACCGTCGCCGAAGCCGCCGCTGCTGAATTCGACAGAGTCTTCGCCCAGAAAAATCTCCCTGATGAAATACCGCAAGTCCAAATATCTCCTCAGCCGATTGCCGCCAGCAAACTGCTTTTGGCCTGCAAACTTGTGCCCTCCGGCAGTGAGGCCAAGAGAATGATAACGCAGGGAGCGGTTGAGATTGATGGAACTAAAATTGACGACCCCAACGCGGAAATTACGCCTAAAGACAGTATGGTCATCCAGGTCGGCAAACGAAAATTCGCAAGACTAAAGGTGAAATAGTCATTGCGAGTCCGCCGTCGTTCGGCGGACGTGGCAATCTCAACTCAATTTTAGCCGGCGGACTTCGGTGAGCTCAGTCGAACCGTTCTACCGCCGGTTAACGCTGCCGGCAGTTTACGCAGGAATCCAGATTTTCTTGGCCGTAACGACCTCTATATTACGCGGCAGGTCTAAAGGCGTCCGCGACTTGGTGTAAAATACAAGTCCCTTGTATCCCATCAGGTATTGGTAGCTCGTAGAGAAAAATCTTCTTTCGCAGTACACCAACAGAGGGTTCTCTGCTCTTTCGAGTAACGCTATAAAGTCCAACGGCTCGACCTTTACAATCGCCCCTGATGCCTTTATTGCCTGTGCTATCACCGCCGCCCCAGCAGCGCCACCTGCAACTGCTCCATTGCTCATATACTAACCTTTCCACTAAACTATTCATTCCCGTCCGTCATTTCCGTGGACTCAGCAAACGAAAATTCGCAAAACGGAAAGTCGATATTTAACCGGTAGTTTCACCACTGGTCCGCACTTATCTTAATGTATAGCGTCAACAGGTTACAGGTGTTCTTTATTTATCTTTAGTTCGCTGAAAGAAAGATTATTTAAGGTAAGTGTTTCAGATGGAGTTTTTCCCCTTGGGTTTTTATCCGCTCCTTAACATCCGCGTTATACCAAATTTATTTATTGATTGCCGATTGCCCCATCCCGTCATTCCTGCGAAACTTGTCCCGAGCGCAGCCAAAGGAGCAGGAATCCAGGCAGTTACAGTTAATATCAGGTGTACAGCCACGAATAACCATTGTGACCATCCGCCCGCCAGCCGGTCTCATCAGCGTGTTTAACCGGAGCTCGCCTGTATGCCTCTATCAGATATTTCGGGACATCTTTCAATCTTTTAGCTAACTGGTGCATTGCATCAACAAGACTGCTGTAGCCGATTCCCGTTTGCTTTTCGATATGACCTAATGTGTTGCCATAAATATAATACTGGACCGCTACGCAGTTCAGCAGTTGATTTGAGTATAAGCCCCGTTAGAAAAACGACTTTCTTTTCTAACGGAGTAAACACTTCGCAAGAACCCCCGGCGGCGCACTAATAACTTTTTTACATACCGGACAATACTTACGCACCAGATGCTCCACTATTTTTTTTATCTTAACCGGCTGCTTGTTCACAGCCCCTTGCTCGACCATGGCCTTCATGGCCTACTTTGCCACCGCCACTATTACCTCTGTGTTCTGCTGAGCCATTGCATAGCAAACCCACCCATAACTGAGGGATTACCTTAGAATATTGCGGTAGAAGCAATGAGAGTGCTGGGACTCGAACCCAGGACCTACGGCTTAAAAGACCGTTGCTCTACCTACTGAGCTACACTCCCTGTTAATTCTAAACCCTTTACTATAGATTTTTCCCAACCGGCTGTCAATGGTTTTAGCCGGCAAAATTACGCAATACTTGATACCCAATTCTTGGTTCCTAATCGGTCGTAACTTGTCTCTGGTCATTCATCGCTCGTATCTCGTGAGGTGTATCTTGAGAGTCCAAGAGCAGCGGTGGGGGAACTGCAATTATCACTGGTTAGGCATCGTCACAAATTAGTGCCCGCTGTGGCTATTTATCAGTCCATGCAGAGCCGTTTTGCGGCGAGGATATCCGTTAAAATGTCCGGCTCCAGGAATGCCGCCCGGCCTCTGGGATTATGTTTGGCGAGCATCTTTATTGCGGCAGCGAATCTTTTATCAAGCCGCGCCACAAAATAGGTGGGGGCGTTTGGGAAAGTCTCCTTAAACTCCAACTGATATGAGTGCAATGTAAGCCGGTCTATCAGAGGTTTTTCAACCTGGCTTTTTCCAAGCCGGTAGCTGGCCTTAAATTCGGATAAAAACAACCCTGTTTTGGAGCCGTACAGCGGGTCCAAAGCCAAAGGTGTACCGATGCTTTGCAAGTGCACGCGTATCTGGTGGGTCCGGCCGGTCAGTGGAAAGACTGCAAGAAGCGCAACCGTTCCAAAATCGGCGAGCAATTTCCATTCTGTGACAGCGTCCTTGCCCTTTCGCAGGTTGATGGTCATAAGCTGAGGGGTTTTCGCTCTCGCAGCCAGAGGTGCCTCGATAACACCATATTTATCCTTTGGGGTGCCTCTTACGAAGGCAAGGTATGTTTTTCTTACCAGTCGTTCACTGAAGTATGTTGTCAAGGTGGTCTGTGCAGCAACATTCTTTGCCAGGAACATCACGCCTGAGGTGTCTTTGTCGAGGCGATGAACGAGCCGCAAATCAGCGGGCTGGTTGCATAGTTGCTTTTGCAGAATGTGTATAAGACTTTCTTGGCCGCTGCGGTCTTTTGTAACGCTTATGCCGCTGGGCTTATTGATAACGAGGATATTGTTATCCTCGTAAATGATTTCAATGTCTGTCTTTGCCATTTATGCTCCAGGCGGTAAACATTATAGGTTCCGCTTGTAAAAAATGCTAAAACTAAAGCGCAGGATTTTGGGGATTGTCCCGCCGCTCGGCGAACCATATGCGGCATGTTGCCATTTGCCGACCCGCTGGGCATAAAGTCGCACGATGCATTTCACCGTTTCTTTCCAACCACAAGATGGACTCTGTCGCAACTGTGGAAAATACTGGCGATACTGCTGGTGAAAATCTTCTATCCCAAAGGCACTATCCCTCTGGACACAGACGACACCCTCTTCTATCGTGCCGGCCGACAAGTCGATGGCGCTTCTACTTGGCGAGACCCTATTCGTTCCACATTCAATGTAGTCTTCGCCCGTGGCCTGAATCTGTTGGTCCTTACGCTGCGAATATCTCCGCCCTGGGGTGGCGAACACATCGACCTGCCTGTCAATATGCGGCTGCGACACAAGGATGGCCCCAGTCACATCGACCTGGTAGTAAGTATGCTTACGGAAATGACCCAATGGCTGCCGGAACGCTGTTTTTCGTGCCACTGCGACGGTTGCGCTGTGTGTGGCGGCAGGTGTGTCAATCGTGCGGGTGAACGATGTGGCTGAAATGGTCGATGTGGTGAAGGTTGCAAATGCCATTGGAAAAGAGTTAACGCACGCTGACTATTGCAGACTGAAACACGGACTTACGCTGACGGTTTCTATAAACCAAGTTACTCTTGACGTTTTCGATGATTAATAATAAGATTCAGTGGAAATGGCAAGATTTATTGAGCGAATAATGTGAAGAGACGAAATGTTCGATTTCATTATAGAGAATAAAGAATGGCTATTTTCGGGTATCGGTGTAACTCTTCTATTGATTATTGGGGCTTTTGTGAAAAGAAAATTTTTTGGCAAAAAATCTGATTCGAAAGATACAAAAACCGGACATGAGATAACAGTTCATGTCCATCCACACCATGATAACGGGAGCAAAAAAGGAGAGGACGTCATTGGAATCGAAAGAATCAGTCCACTGAAATTTTCAGAGATTGGCAAGAGAATTGACAAAGCCGCTCCACTTCAAAAAGATGAAATCAGAAAGAGCTTTAAGGGAATAAAGGTTGCTTGGGACACTTATTTAAAAAGTGCCTCAAAGGATGAAAAAAATATTGTAACTCTTTGGTTATCTCCGGGGTGCAAAGCCATCGATACGTTATGTACGATTCGTTGTACAGTCTTATTAGATGATTACCCCGAGCTTGGTATATTACCTAAAGGAGCAAAAATTAGAATACAAGGTAAGATAACAAACGCAGATAAATTTGATGTAGAATTAGCTAATGTAAAATTGTTCTTTTTAGAGGATAAATAAAATTTCACCGTAATAACTCGCTATAGTAGGCGAAAACTGACGTCGTTTTGGCATCTGAACTAAAGAGTTATGCAAGTGCCAGTATTGGTTCGGTGATGGAGATATATTATTGGGTAGAGAACTACTAACTGGCAGATATAAATTTTCTTAGTTAGTTAGTTAGTTAGTGTCGAATGTGATTCTTAAATGCTCACTGGTGTCTTTTACGAATGTGAAATTAAGTTTGAAGGTACTTTTCGATTCTTTGGACGAAGTTTTCTGCGTCAAGAACTCTTTTGAAAGCTGTATCCTGCTCAATTTCAATGTGAATGTCGTAATCGCCGATTTCTCTATCTTCTTGCTGAGCTGTGAGAATGCTTGCAAAATCCTTTTCGATTTTTCCGGTCTTGACAAGATGAAGGCCAAACATTCTTCTGACAGCTTGATGCGATTGGGGCGCAACACCGACTTCGGCCAGAGCCGCTTTGGCGGCGTGCAAAACTGCATAATAAGCCCTTGAGACGCAATCCTCATAAAGCTGGTTCTCTAAAAGAGTTTTTGCGGCCAGGAGAGCTTTTCGGGCCCGATTTAGCTCTTTTTGTGATAATTCGTTCATACTGTAATTGCATCTCTGCTAACATTGCACATAAAAGAGGTGCCTTCTTTGCAAAGCTGGTCGAACCTGTTCTTGCTGATAACCTTAGGCGATATGCAAACGTCCATTTGCAGCAATATATCCGTTGCGACATCATAGACTTTATCACGAATATGCCAATCATCAGTTGCTACGATGACCAGCAGGTCGATATCAGAATCTGGTTTATCATCACCACGGGCTTTCGAGCCAAATAGCTTCAACTCGATTAGCTGGGCACCTATGGCCAGGTTAAGGCCGGCTTTAAATTGCTGGAGAGCCGATTTTTCTTTCGTGCTTAACGCCACTTCGAAGCTCCACTTTGATTAAGTAAGAAGTTAAATAATCTTTCCTAAGGATAATACCATATCGCGATTATTAAGACAAATAAAAAGCGACTCGCAAATCAGTTCATTCAGTATTAAGGGCAATTTTTAGAACTTCATTTGTGTTTTTTACGAAGGCGAATTTGAGGCCTTTTTTGGCTTCTTTGGGGACTTCGGGGAGGTCTTTTTTGTTTCTTGCTGGCAGGATAACGGTTTTGATGCCGGCCTGCTTTGCGGCTAAGATTTTTTCTTTGAGGCCGCCGATAGGTAAGACAAGGCCGCGTAAGGTGATTTCGCCGGTCATAGCGACATCCGGGCGAGTCGGTTTGCCGAGCAGCAGCGACATCAGCGAAGTGAACATAGCTATTCCTGCGCTTGGGCCGTCCTTGGGGATTGCACCTGCGGGGACGTGGATGTGGTAATCGAATTTGGTGAATCTGCCGGCGTCAATTTTTAGTTTTCCCGCATTTGCTTTTACGATGGAGAATGCGGTCTGTGCGCTTTCCTTCATTATGTCGCCGATCTGGCCTGTCAGGAGTAGGTTTCCTTTGCCGGGCATAGAAGCTGACTCGATGAAGAGCAGTTCTCCGCCGACAGGGGTGTAGGCAAGGGCGGTTGCGACGCCGGGTATTGCGGTTCGCAGGGCGAGTTCCGAATCGAATTGTGTTGGGCCGAGGATTTTTGCGAGGTCATTTTTGCCAATGGTCGCACGTTTGGTTTTCCCTTTAGCGATTTCGGTGGCGACGGCCCTGCAGATAGCGGCGATGTTTCTTTCGAGGTTCCGCACGCCTGCCTCGCGTGTGTAACCCTGGATTATCGCAAGCACTGCATAGTCATTTATGGTTAGCCGGTTTTTGGTCAGGCCGTGCTCCTGGAGCTGGCGGGGAATGAGATATTTTTTTGCGATGTTGAGTTTTTCAGTCTCGGTATAGCCGGGCAGCTCAATAACTTCCATTCTGTCTCGCAGGGCCGGCGGGACCGGCTCAGTATAATTTGCGGTGCCGATAAACATCACGGTCGATAAGTCAAAGGGCTGGTCGAGGTAATGGTCGGTGAAGCTACAGTTTTGTTCGGGGTCAAGCACTTCGAGCAATGCACTTGCGGGGTCGCCTCTGAAGTCGGCTCCGACTTTGTCAAGCTCATCGAGCATAAACACGGGATTTTTGCTGGCACACTTTCGCAGTTCCTGCAGAATTCGGCCGGGTAATGCTCCAATGTAGGTTCTTCGATGACCGCGGATGTCGGCTTCGTCCCTTATTCCGCCGAGCGATATGCGGACGAATTTTCTGTCCATCGCGCGCGCAATGGATTTGCCGAGCGAGGTTTTTCCTACGCCGGGCGGCCCGACGAAGCAAAGTATGGGGCTTTTGCCGGTCGGGTTCAGTTTGCGGACGGCGAGAAATTCGAGGATGCGTTTCTTTACCTTGTGCAGGTCGTAGTGGTCCTGGTTGAGGATTCTCTCGGCTTTATTGATGTCGAGCTGGTCTTTGGTTTGGAGTGACCAGGGCAGCTCGCACACCCAGTCAAGATATGTGCGGATGACGCTATATTCCGGCGAGGCGGGAGGAATCTTACTCAACCTATCCAGCTCACGAAGGGCTTCCTCTTCGACCTTTTTGGGCATTTTGGCCTTTGCGATGCTCTCGCCGACTTGCTTTAGCTCTTCGGTTCGCAGGTCTTTCTGGCCAAGCTCGGATTGGATGGCCTTTAGCTGCTCCTGCAGGAAATATTCGCGCTGGTTTTTGTCCACGGATTCTCTGACGCGGCCCTGAATTTTATGACTTAGCTCGAGCACTTCAAGCTGGTTTGCCAGGACGAGGGATATTCTTTCGAGCCGCTTGACGGCATCAAGCTCTTCGAGTAATTCCTGCTTTTTTGCGATTTCGATACTGAGATTGGCAGCCAGAAAATCAGCGAGGGCAGAAGGGCTTTCGATATTTTCCAGGAGGACAGCCGCTTCATCGGGCACGTTGGGACTTAATTCGATAACGCGATGGGCGGCGTGGCGGATGCTGACGATAAGCGCCTGGAGTTTCTTTGTCATTTTTACCTGGGTGTGAAGCTGCTGGACCCTGGCCTTCAGGTATGGGTCGGTAGCTATTTTTTTGACTATTTTGAAGCGGGCCAGGCCGTGCACTATGATGTGAATCGAGCCCTGCGGCATTTTGATAACCTTCAGGACGGAGGCGGCGGTGCCGATGGAGTAAAGGTCGTCAAAGGTCGGCGTGTCGGTTTCGGGATTGCGCTGCGTCAGAAGCCCTATGATGGATTCGTTGGGCGTGGTGTCAGCAAGGAGGGCCTTGCTTCTCTCGCGGCCTATGGCTAACGGCGTTACAGTTCCAGGAAAGGCAACTGCATTTCGGATGGGCAGGATGCCGATTACATCGGGCAGTTTGAGCTCATCGCTATCTTCACGCGGCTTTGGATTTTCGCTGCGTAGGTAGTGCTCGATGGCCGCGGGGTCTTCCTCTGCCATTTCGAAGAACCAGTCATTACTGGAAAATAAAAAATTTTTTAAGTCGGTTGCCATTTTTATAAACCTTCGTGGCACGGGCTTCCAGCCCGTGAAGACACGGCCAAGCTTGTCCTGAGCATAGTCGAAGGAATGGCCGTGCCACCACCGAATAATACACCATCGCGCCAGAAACTGCAACGATTAAGTTGCCTTAGGAGAAATAGGGTATAGGAATTGAGGATTTAGCAGAGTTGAGAATGTTTTGTTCTGTCCGGCTGCCGGAGTGTTTGATTTCCAGCCATTTCCTGTGTCTTACCTGGGTCTTTCGCCGGCAATTGTCGTGTTGTATATTATAACCGCCGAAATAGTGAAAAGGATATTCTACAATGGAATCAGACTTTGAAACTGTGAACATAAAAGCGCCCTGCAGGTTTTAGGACTGGCTATGAAGAAGAAGCTCTGGCACAACATCAGTTTTTTGATAAGTGTTTTTCTGTTCATACTTGCTCTGGTTATTATTCACCATAAGCTAAAGCAGTATCATTATCGTGACATTGTAACCGAGCTGGCTCAAATACCTGCCGGGCGTCTGCTCATAGCCGTGGCCCTGACGGTTTTAGACTATCTTGTGCTCACTGCTTACGACGCGTTGGCTCTGCGATATATCCGGCACCGCCTCAAATACCGGAAAATTGCACTGGCCTCCTTCGTCGGTTATGCATTTAGTCACAATGCCACCATACTGGGCGGCAGTGCGGCACGGTATCGTATTTACTCGAGGCTGGGAATTTCAGCGAGTGAAGTGGCCAAATTGGTTATTTTCTGCCTTCTGACTTACTGGCTTGGTTTTTTCGCCATCGGCGGGATAGTTTTTGTGCTGGAGCACGAAAACATCCCTGCGGCACTACACCTGCCTTTTGCTTCGGTATGGCCCATTGGAGTGATTTTTCTTGCCATTGCGGGGCTCTATGTACTCTTGATAGCCCTGCGAAGAAGACCGCTGAAGGTCGGCGGCAGGGAGCTTCCCATACCCTCTGTACCCCTTTCCTTCGGGCAGATTGCAATTTCGTCCATGGATTGGTTCCTCTCGGGCAGCGTGCTTTATGTTCTGCTGCCTGCGACTACGGGCCTAACCTGTCCAAGATTCCTTGCTATTTTTCTGCTTGCGCAGGCGGCAGGGCTACTGAGCTATATTCCAGGCGGACTCGGTGTGTTTGAGACCGTAATCCTGCTTTTGCTGTCGGAGTTCATCGCACCTTCTGCGCTCCTCGGTTCCCTTTTGCTGTATCGGCTGATTTATTACATTCTGCCATTAGGTGCTGCAGCGGTTCTGCTGGCTGTTCACGAGATTTTACCAGGAAAAAAGCATGATTAAGTTGATGTTTGATACTCGATTCTCGTGGGCCGTGACCCGTAAATGGGTGCATGAGTAAATGAGTAGATGAGGGAAAGCAGAAGTCAGGTCACAGTCTGCGTTTTGTTCTGAAAGCCAACGTGCCGAAGCCCAAAAGCAGAAGCGTGGCCGGTTCGGGGACGAGAACGGTGTAGCCGGAATCAATAGTAACGAAGGTCGAAGGGTTGACAATTTCATAATATTGTGAGCCCGGTATTCCTGTTCCAAACCAGTCAAATTTCACCGAAAAGCCGCTTACTACCTGCAGGGGTTGTATGCCACCGGTTAGTGACTTAGCGTCGTAGCCCATCGGGAGTTCAAAGCCGGTTTTCTTGAGTATAATTTCGTCCCATTGGCTGGCTAAAGGTTCTTCGGTAGTGATTACGAGATTGTCATATAAATGAACATCAAACCAAATCGTAAATTCTTCTATTGGAATGATTAGACTATCATTAGTTACCGTGTATTCATATTCAAATTGGCTGCCGCCGAGAGCAGTCAGGTTATACCTTATCAACGTCCCATAGCTATTTGTGCAAATCACCAACAGAAAACAGCAGATAACCGCAATATACGTTATCTTCTTCACCGTAACCTCCTCCAAAATTTTCACCCTTATTTGAGATTAGTATCTACTATTTATCTCAGCCATTCCTCCGAAAATATCATAAGGTCCATCACGTCAATTGTTCCATCTGGATAGACATCCTGTGGCATATTATCTCCAAAATTAAGCCATGCCTCAGCCAAAGCTGAAAAATCGCGGAAGTCAACGCTCCAGTCGTGGCTAAAGTCAGATCTTCGGTGCATTTTACAATCACATATTTTCCAAACCACATCGCTGGGAGAACCTTCGATGGCTCGATCAGTCAGAATCTTAAAGGTGTCATCGCTTAAAGCTTCTGTCCCTGCTTTTATAAGAGAAAATTTCACAGTATCGTCAAGGACAGTTGTATTATTCGGCTCTTGCACAAGTTGCACAATTACATCTTTCAAATCGAATACCCACGAATTAGCCGCATGCAGGCGGAAAGTGTATTCAAATTCGGTTCGAGTCATTCTTTCCCTTTCGACAAGCTGATAGTCCAACAGTGTCAGTGCCTGTTCGCACGATATAGTAGGAAATACAATTACGCTCTTATAAGCTTCTGCAGGAATGTCTTGTATTTTAATGTTATCGGCGAGCACAGTCTTTTCGCCAAACTTGTATTCCTCCAGTGTGTACGTCTCATTTGGATCCGCATTCGGATCAGGAATAACTTGGACTGAATATTGGCCCTCCTTTGGCCAAAGGATAATGCCCAAGTGTTCCTCGTGGCCGTCACCATCGGTGTCCAGCACACGGTAATATCCACCTTTGACCTCGCTACGCTCCTTATCTATTACCAACCCATTCGGATCGACTAGTTTTAATACAGCCGGTGAACTGAGTTTAACCACTGCAGCAAGGTCTTCATATCTTTCATATATGTTAGGCACCGTTATGAGTGACAAAAAATCACCGTAAGGCTGCATAATCCATAGGTCTGGTCCACCGGATGAGCCTTTGTTTTCAAGGGTAATGATATTTTGCATGTCTCTATAGTTGTTATCATAAATGAATATGGAGCGATAATTTCCCCTTTCCACCACCTTATATGCAAGTACACAATGCGGAAAGGACCCTGCAAGACGTCCGAGAACTAAAGGCTTCGGTTCATTATTGTTCAATGAATCGATCAGATTCGCGTATACCTCATCAATCCATCCGTCTGGTGGATGTCCGAGGCCCGTCATAACCTTCCAGATGTTTCGGAAACTAGCGTCCGCGGCATATTTGTTTTGTAGGCGTTCAATATCCCTACGCTGAGGATCGTCAGATGGGGGCCACACGTCGCAATTTATAGGATCAGGTGCCGGGGTTGGCAATATCCGGAAAGACCAATAGTTCAGTGCGGCGTAAGTCATACCAGTGCAGTAACCACCGAAAATCCACCACTGGGGTTTGTTGCAGAAATGAAATCCGTTCTTGCTGGGTCGAAAGCCAGTATCAAACACAACGACACCCTCAGGCACAAGCTGAAAGTCAATAGTATATGTCTGCCAGACCTGGGCAAAATCTATTGTTTGGGTTTGCATTTGGTATGCCCCCTTACGAGCAGTTATTTTAATTTGCCCTGGCGTCAATCCAGTTATTTCATATTCTCCACTTCCGTCAGTCTGAGTTTCTCTGCTGCCGGCTGAGATATTCACGTCACCAAGAGGCATATCAGTCGTTGATGCGTCATAGACCGTTCCTCGGATTGTTACACCACCTTCTGGCCCGATACGAAAGATTAACAAGCCGACGCCTCCCTCGCCTCCCTGCGTGAGATAAACGTAGTTGCCTGCTACGGCTATGCTACTCGCATTCCCTGCGGTGTCGTAGTTATATACAACCCTCGGATTGTACGGATCCGAGATATCAACAACTGTAAGACCCTTGGCACCGTCTGCAAGATACGCATAGTTGCCTGATACGGCCACGCGATATCCGCCGGAGCCCGGAGTGGTGCATTTTCCAACCGGCGTAGGATTGTATGGATTGGAGACGTCACATATGAATAGACCATACCCACTGTCGGCAATATAGGCGTACACATCCGATACTGCTACACCATAGGGGCAAGCCGCAGTGACACACCTGCCACAAAAATTAGGATGTTCCGGGTCGGAGATGTCGAGCACATCTATATGGCCACCCCAGTAGCTGGCGCATCTCGAATGGCATAGGTATGCGTAGTTTCCGGATACCGCTACGTGAGTAACGTCCTCGGGGTTGTATCTGGCTATTTCTTTAGGGAAAAGAAGGTCAGTAAAATCGCTCACCCGCAAACCGTAACTAAGTTCAGATGTATACACGTACTTTCCCTGAACAGCGATACCGTAGGGTCCGTGATCAGACGGGGGGCACGGAGGGTCCCAGTGAGAAACGAGCGCGGGATTGTAAGGTTCCGAGATATCGATAATGTATATACCGGCTGTAGTAGCGCCCAGATAGGCATAGTTTCCTGAAAGAGCTATGTCCCTTATAGTGCGATTAATGCCGGGACCGAGCAAAAGCTCTTTGATTAACCGAGGCAGCGACGGGTCCGAGACGTCCAGCGCAATCAAAGAGTCTTCTGTACCGACGTACGCACAATTGCCGCGTACTGCTACTGAATGAATGGGCTTTCCATTGCTCCAGGTAGAAACTAATTGCACCGATACATCTGCGCTTGCTTGCCGGTTCACCAAAGAACTTAACAATACCAATGTAGCAATAAGCAGCTTTTTCATCATCTCTATCCCTCCAGCAAAAACAACATCATTTTCTTGCGTCCCATCGGAGGAAGAAGAGTCCGCGCAGCACTCCACAGTTGCTCCTCCTACCATTATAGCTAATACAAAATTCTACCGACCAAGAATCAAAAAGTCAAGCAAATTGTCCGATAATTTTGCTCTTTTTTGCACTATGGCCCGAATATTTCACAAAAACCTTAATAGTATCGCAAAAACGAGGGGTAATGCTCGAGAATTGTCGGTGGGAGGAAAAATAGAACAGAGAATATCGAATTTCGAATGGAGATTGCTTCGCCTGCCTTCGGCGGGCTCGCAATGACAGGTCTGGTTATTTGATTGCGGCGTGGTAGCTCTGGAGCGACCTTACGGAGCTGTCGCCGGTTCGGGCGGCGGCAATGCCTTTTACGGCGGCAGCAGCAGCGGCTGTCGTCGTAATGTAGGGTATTTTGTAAGTAATAGCTGCTTTGCGGATGTAGGAATCATCGTATTTACCCGTTTTGCCGACGGGCGTATTGATAATAAGCTGGATTTCGCCGTTCTTAATGGAGTCGATGATGTTAGGTCTGCCTTCGTGCATTTTGAGGACACGCTCGGCCTTGATGCCATTATCCGTCAGGAGGCGATAGGTTCCCTCGGTAGCTTTGATTTTGAAGCCGAGTTTTTGAAATTCCTTCGCGATTAGCGGAATGGCGGCCTTGTCATAATCGGTTACGGTTATGAGGACGATGCCTTGTGAGGGAAGGGTCTGGTTTGCGGCCTCCTCGGCTTTGAAGAACGCCAGCGGGAAGGAGTCGGCCATACCGAGGACTTCGCCGGTCGAGCGCATCTCCGGGCCGAGGATGGGGTCAACCTCGGGGAACATATTGAAGGGGAAGACGGATTCCTTTACGCCGAAGTGCGGGATGGTGCGCTGTTTTATTTTGAGGTCGGCCAGTTTTTTGCCGAGCATAAGCTGGACGGCGATGCGGACCATATTGATGTTGCAGACTTTTGAGACCAGCGGCACGGTGCGCGAGGCACGAGGGTTGGCTTCGAGGATATAAACGATGTCTTTAGCTATGGCATATTGGATATTCATCAGGCCGACCACGTTTAGCTGTGTTGCAATTTTTTTAGTGTATTCGTAGATAGTGTCAAGATGCTTTTTGGGTATGCTGACGGGCGGGAGGACACAGGCGGAGTCGCCGGAGTGGATGCCGGCCAGCTCGATATGCTCCATCACTGCGGGGATGAAGGCGTCTGTGCCATCGGAGATAGCATCGGCCTCCGTCTCCAGGGCATTTTCGAGGAACTTGTCAATCAGGATTGGTCTTTCGGGAGTTACCTCAACGGCGGCGACGACATAGTGTCGCAGCATCTCTTCATCGTGGACTACTTCCATAGCACGTCCGCCGAGGACGTAGGAGGGTCTTACCATTAAGGGGTAGCCGATTTGCTCGGCGATGACAATCGCTTCCTCCGGGCTGCTTGCCATACCGGACTTCGGTTGAGGTATGCCGAACTTATCACATACTTTTCGGAAACGGTCGCGGTCCTCAGCCAAATCTATCGTTTCGGGTGAGGTGCCGATGATGCGGACGCCGGCCTGTGCCAGTTCGCTGGCGATGTTAAGTGGCGTCTGGCCTCCGAACTGAACGATGACGCCTTCGGGCTTTTCCTTTTCGTAAATGCTCAATATGTCTTCGACGGTGAGCGGTTCAAAGTAAAGCTTGTCGGAGGTGTCGTAGTCTGTTGAGACTGTTTCAGGGTTGCAGTTGACCATAATCGACTCATAGCCCTCATCGCGGAGTGTAAAGGCGGCGTGGACACAGCAGTAGTCAAACTCGATGCCCTGTCCGATGCGGTTGGGGCCGCCGCCCAGGACCATTATCTTGCGCTTTTTGCTGACCTTGACTTTGTCAGGGGCGTTGTAGGTTGAGAAATAGTAGGCGGCGTTTTCAACGCCGCTGACGGGGACTGCATCCCATCCCTCAACGACGCCAAGTGCGGTGCGGCGCCGGCGGATTTCAATTTCCGGGATGCCGAGTATTTTAGAAAGGTATCGGTCGGCGAAGCCGTCTTTTTTGGCCTGGACTAACAACTTATCGGGCAGCATTTTGCCTTTGTATTTTAGGAGCTTTTCCTCCAGCTCGACAAGTTCAGCCATTTCCTTGATGAAGTAATGCTTTATGCGGGTCTTCTGGTAAAGCGTTTCGATGTCGGCGCCTTTACGAAGGGCTTCATACATAACGAACTGCCGCTCGCTTGTGGCTGTGTTCAAAAGGCTCAAAAGCTGGTCGAGGGGGAGCTTGTTGAAGTTTTTTGCAAAGCCAAGGCCGTAGCGGCTGATTTCGAGAGAGCGGATGGACTTCTGGAAGGCCTCTTTGTAGGTTTTGCCGATGCTCATCACTTCGCCGACGGCGCGCATTTGTGTGCCGAGCTTGTCTTCGACTCCTTTGAATTTTTCGAAGGCCCAGCGGGCGAACTTGACGACAACGTAATCGCCGGAGGGGGTGTATTTGTCGAGGGTGCCTTCTCTCCAGTAAGGTATCTCGTCGAGGGTAACTCCTGCTGCGAGCATAGAGGAGACAAGAGCTATGGGGAAGCCGGTCGCTTTGGAGGCAAGCGCCGATGAGCGAGAGGTTCTCGGATTGATTTCGATTACCACGACCCGGCCGGTGTCGGGGTCGTGGGCAAACTGGATGTTGGTTCCGCCTATGACCTCAATGGCGTCAACAATGTCGTAGGAATATTTCTGAAGTTGCTGCTGCAATTTTGGGTCGATGGTGAGCATAGGTGCGGTGCAGTAGGAATCGCCGGTGTGAATGCCCATCGGGTCAACATTTTCAATGAAGCAGACGGTAATCTTCTGCCCTTTGGCGTCGCGGACCACTTCGAGCTCCAGCTCTTCCCAGCCGAGGACGGACTCTTCGACCAGGATTTGCTTGACCAGACTTGCGGAAAGGCCGCGGGCGGCTACCACACGCAGTTCCTCGACATTAAAAACCGCACCGCCGCCGGTGCCTCCGAGAGTATAGGCGGGGCGGATGACGACTGGGTAACCAAGCCGGTCAGCGATTTTTTCGGCTTCTTCCACACTATAGGCGGGGGCGCTTTTTGGCATATCGATGCCCAGCCGATTCATCGTATCTTTGAACACGACGCGGTCTTCGCCCCGCTCGATGGCATCTATGTTGACGCCGATGACTTTGACGCCATACTTTTCGAGGACGCCGGCACGGGCGAGTTCAGAAGACAAATTGAGGCCTGTCTGACCACCGAGGTTTGGCAGAAGGGCGTCCGGTCGCTCTTTTTCGATGATTTTTGTCATCGTCTGGAGGTTAAGCGGCTCAATATAAGTAACGTCGGCCATGCCGGGGTCGGTCATAATGGTTGCGGGGTTGGAATTGACCAGCATTATCTTGTAACCCAGCTTGCGAAGTGCTTTGCAGGCCTGGGTGCCGGAGTAGTCAAACTCGCAGGCCTGGCCAATGATGATGGGGCCCGAGCCGATAATCATTACCTTTTTTATATCCGTTCGCTTCGGCATTCCGAGTTCTCCTGTTTTTGTTCAACGTTTCACTAAATGCTTTGCGTTGGGCAAAAGTTTATTGGGGCGGATTAGACTATATAAAGTTTGAGCTGTCAAATGAATAGTTATTATATTAGTTATTAGCGAGTATTGATAGCGTTGGATTTGGTGGGTAAAGAGTTGCAGCCGATGACTGACGGACGGTTTTGGAACTCTGTGTGATTTGGGGTGGAGGTAGAATTGTGCAAACTTTTACTGCGCACAAGCAACCCTGTGCTGGTAAGGTTAGCTGAGTTGTTAACCCAATAGCAGCCGTCGGGGATGGCCCTGGTGATGGCGCCAGGAGAACTGCGCTACAAGGTCATCCCCGACGATTCGATACCTATTTCAATTAGGCACTTTCTGGCCCAGGTTCGTTGGGGTCTTCGTCGAGGCAGTTAATCTGGTTGCCGATATACCCGGTTTCTGGTCCAGGTTCGTTGGGGTCTTCATCGAGGCAGTTAATCTGGTTGCCGATATACCCGGTTTCAGGCCCAGGTTCGTTGGGGTCTTCATCGAGGCAGTTAATCTGGTTGCCGATATACCCGGCTTCAGGCCCAGGTTCGTTGGGGTCTTCGTCGATGCAAATGGTTTGGTTACCAGCAAAGTTGCCTGGCGAGCCAGCATTTCCAGTGGCGATGGATAGTGCCATCAGAAACACTATGACTACCAGCATATTTAGAATTAGCCTTTTCATTTTTTCTCCCCTCGAATAGAGGTAATCTTTATTTTTTAACTGAACTTCTATGATCTACCGTAATTAACCTTCAGAATAAGTGCCTTGCAGGGGCTTGATAACAATTGGGCTGGTGATTCCGCTCGGCAGCATCTTGTCTTCTTCGGGGGTAATACTGATGACGCCGATGTCGCCTAAAGCAGTTGTTTCAGAGCCGCCGTCATTGAGGGTGGCTCCGATATTGGTTACGTATCCTGAGGTCCATTGTGTCGTATCACACATCGAAATAATCGTGCCGTAGATTTGTGCGTTGCCGCGGACATCAACGATTCCTCCGACTATGGCGCCGGTGAGCACGTTATTATCGCTCTGCATCGGGTTAGTATTGCCCAGGTTCACGTTAAAGTGGGGCGCGAGGATAGTGGCCTCCTTAATACTGGATGTATTGTTGAAGGTGGCTTCGCCTGTAAAGTAAAGGCAATTATTCTGCCACTTGAGCTGATTTGGCACATTAGTAATGATAGTGCCGTTGAAAGTGCAGTTTTCGAATCGCACGTTATTATAATAGGTAGAAGTATTGGTCGCACAGTCAATATACAGAACTTCTTCAAAGACGCAGTTTTTGAACAGGGCGTTGCGATTGGAAGGAAGCAGCTTATTGGTAAATGTCTGGTTCTCATAGACATAACGGCTCATTTGTCTGCTGCCGGAGCTTGAGGGCTTGGTGTAATCTCCTGCTATGTGAGGAAAATACTCCGTTTTTTTGACGGTTGTTGTCGGTATTGACGTTGTCATGCTTCGATATAGAGAGGTGTCGTAATCGGCGATACTCATACCCGGCATATTTTGGGATGGCTGCTCATAATTGATGCCCTGATGGTAGCCCTGAATCTGGTCTTCCGGGCTGTAAACACGGTTCCCGTCCTCATCAAATATCGGGTTGCCATTCTCGTCGAGAGTTTCGAGTTGATAGCCGTTGTTTTGAATTTGCTGAAGGGTTAAGACCGTATTAATGGTCCCCAGAACTGTTGAGTCGCTGGTCATATTGAACGGTGATATTTCAGGACGATTCCATGTACTGAAGATGTCTCCGTGAATGGTCGTATCACCTGTAAGCCACATCCGGCCTCTGCTGGCGATGGCGTAACTGAGGACCTTACTATCTTTTGTGACCTTCAGGTCGATGCCCACCTGTCTTGTGATTTGCCCTGCGGTTCCGGTTGCTTGCAGCTTGATTGTGCGAGGGTCGCCGTCGTAGCGGTAGAACCTTATTTTGAAGTCTGTGTTGGGGCTGCCAAAGTTAAGCTGAGCGGTAATAATCTGGTCTCCGCTGCCCGATATGTCGGTGAACCTGCTGGCAGCAGGAACGACTTTCCCGTCAGGGGCAACGTTTTGAAGTCGCAGGCACATGTCCGTCCAGACTTTATTGGCCTCGGTGTTAGTAACGTAGTTGTGCCCTGTTTTGTCGAGGGTGACGGTGGTAACGATATATTTTCCACATTCCAGGCCGGATTGGGCGGCCAACAAGGCTGAGTTGACCTTTCGCTGATTTGAGGCGAGCTGGATATTGGTGCCGGACAGCGTGGCCATAGAAACAGCCAGGGCGGAAAATACGATGATAAATATCATCGATACCAAAAGGACGGTGCCCCGCTGCTTTAGGTAAACAAACTGTTTTGAGTGTGTCATTTTCCCCCCACCGGAAAAGCTACACTTGAGACGGATTTTGCTAACTTCTATGCGTTACAGTTAAAGTATAAGAAATGCTCTGCGGATGTGCAAAATGCGTGCATATTGTTTTTGATGTTTGATAAGAAAACCAGACGGGCTGCAAAGCTGGGTTGCCAGTTCCTGCTGGACACTGGCTATGGGGCTGGCAAAGGCTAAAATACAACTTCTGAATACGAGGAGGGGGCGTATTGCAATACTATTTCCGGTATAAATCCGGCAGGGACATGGTCTGTGCCAGAACGGTTGAAGTAAAGGTCGCTATTGCCTGTTAAGGTCATTGCTTCATCGGAATAATTGATTATCGAGCCGTTGACTGTTCCGCCGGCATTGCCGTAGAATTTGATTCCGCTGGCGGCTATGACGCCGTTGAGGGTATGGAAGTTTCCGCCGAAAGATGTGCTGAAGCCCGGGGCCATCACGAATGTTCCAGTTTCGGTTTTGATGTCGGCAAATCGTTCCTCATTCGGCAAATTGGTGACGGGTTGGCTGTTCACGTTGCCGTGGAAGATGATTTGGTTTGTTCCAGAATCATCTTCCGGGTCGCCGTCACCGACGATAATGCCGATTATAGTTGCTGACCCCGCAAAAGTTACCACATTTGGTGTTTCGATGAATGTAACCCCTTTTAAGGTGACTTGATTTGTGAAGGTGGGATTGGTGCCGGATACAATTCTGGCATTCTCAAACGTTGCACCAGAAGGAATATTGGTTGTGGAGTTGATAACGTTGGTGGCATAATGTCTAAAGTAATTTGGGTTAGGAGTTGGGAAGTCTGTTGGTGGGGCGCCGAGGAAGACGTGATGGTCTATCGCTGCCTGGCCCGTTTCGCCGCCGATTCCGGCTTTCCCGCCCTGGAGTAGCACATTGGCAATAGGGTTAACAATGCTGACATCTCCGGCTATTGTCGAGCTGCCTATCACCGATAGGGCCAGATTTGAGTTGTTACTTTCAATATAGACACTCGCTTCGACAGATACATTAGCTCCTTCAAGGTCTACATTGCCTGCTAACGAGAGAGGTCCTTTACTTGCTACTCCGAAGTCGAAGGCCGAATGAGACCTGGTGCCGAATTTATAGTTGGTTCTTATTGTTCGGCTTAATGAGCCGTATGCCCCGGTGATGTCCAGTTGTAGGGTGTCGGCGTCGATTTGAGTAATGACGGCAGAAAAACTTTGCTGTCTGGCGTAATTCAGCGTAACAGGTGGAATTGTTATCCTCGAGCCGTCGTAGCTTGTGGTGATATTAGTATTACCGCTGGCCGCCATGACGTTTCGGAGCGAGGTTGCAGTTTGCGCGAATCTCTGGCTTTGGGCCGTAGTGCCGGGTATCGAAACGCGGTTTAGCCAGTAACGAACAACCTGGAGTCCCGATTCAGCACAGGACCTTGCACCATCAGCTTTTCGCTGATTGTCGGCGATTTGGACATTGGTGCCGGACAGAGTAGCCATAGAGACAGCCAGGGCAGAGAATACGATAATAAATATCATCGATATCAAAAGAACAGCGCCCCGCTGCTTTAGGTAAACAAACTGTTTTGAGTGTGTCATTTTCCCCCCACCGGAAAAGCCCCACTTGAGACGGATTTCACTAACTTCTATGCGTTACAGTTAAAATATAAGAAATGCTCTGCGGATGTGCAAAATGCGTGCATATTGTTTTTGATGTTTGATAAAAAAACCAGACGGGCTGCAAAGCTGGGTTGACTGTTCCGCCGGCGGCGCAGAAATATTGTGGTGGATTAAACAATATAAAGATTAGACTGTCAAATAAGAAAATTTTGAAAGCGAGCCAACCCGCTCAAATCAATTTTTACACCAGGGTGTGAATCCTGATTTTATAAGGCTATTTCCGAATATGACCTTGGCTGAAACGTAAGAACCTTGCTGGACCCGAAACCGGCTGGATTTTTGTCAATCCCTGACCGATTAAAGATTAAGTCAGTATTGCCATTCAGTTCCATCGGAGTTTCGGCATAATTTACTACAGAACCGTTGACGGTTCCACCGGCATTTCCAAAAAAATTGACTCCGCTGGCCGCAATAACGCCATTGATGGTCGCAAAATTACCACCAAAAGAAACACTAAATCCCGGTGCCAGCAAAAATGTCCCTGTTTCCCGCTTGAGTTCGCTAAATTCCAGGTCTGGCAGCTCTGAAACACTATGACTATCCACTGTTCCCAAGAACTCCAACTTATTCGCTGATGATGTGGAGTCCAGACTACCGTTAGCAATGATTATGCCGGTAATTTGGGTATTGCCGTTAAATGTAATAGCGTTTGGAGGCTCGATAAATATAATTCCCTTGAGTATCACATTGCCGGAAAAACTTGGATTACTGTTGGCTGGAATTCTGATATTTTGGAGCGTTACGTTATCGGTTGGAGTAGTTCCTGGAATAAAAGTGTTTTGGACATAATTTTCAAAACCCGCGGGGTTTGGAACAGGAAATTCAGACGATGGAACACCAATGAAAACATGTTTTTGGGCTGCAGTGCCGTAGTCGCCGCCTATTGAGCTTGATTCACCAATAACAGCATTAGCAAGACGGTTGACGATACTGACATCACCTGCAATTGAAGACTTGCCGATCATCTCCAGTGCCAGAAGGCTGTTTGGGCTCTCAATGTAAACGCTCGCTTCAATTCTTTCATTGAGGCCTTCGACTTCGATACTACCTTTGGTCCGTAAGGGCCCCTTTGTTGCAATTCCGAAATCAAAAACATTATTGCCGACCGAGGCAAACATAAAATTTGTCCTTATTCGCCTGCTTAATTCTCTGCTGGTGCCGATTACATCCAATTGCAAGCTGTCATAATCGACGCTATATCCCAAAGTTGCTCTAAAACTCTGAGCAGATTGCGTATCCAGTAACCAATTTGAGATGGCTGCGGTTTTGGTTGCAGCATTGTAATTCACTGTGATGTTTGTCAGACCAGCGGCAGCAAGGTTATCTCTCATCTTGTTCGCAACGGTATTAATCCTGTTTGCAGGTGCAACAGAACCCGGGATACTCATACCGGATAGATAGTATCGCACAACCTCCAGACCCGACTGGGCGGCTGTGAGGGCGACGTTGACCTTGTGCTGGTTTGAGGCAAGTTGGACATTGGTGCCGGACAGCGTGGCCATAGAAACAGCCAGGGCGGAAAATACGATGATAAATATCATCGATATTAAAAGCGCACTGCCTGGCCGTTTTGGGTGAACGAGCTGTTTTGAGTGTGTCATTTTCCCCCCACCGGAAAAGCTACACTTGAGACGGATTTTGCTAACTTCTATGCGTTACAGTTAAAGTATAAGAAATGCTCTGCGTATGTGCAAAATGCGTGCATATTGTTTTTGATGCCCGATAAGAGGACCGGACGGGCCGCAAAGCTGGGCTGCGGGGATTTTTGTGCTCCACGGAGACTATTGTGGCTGGCGAAGGTTAAAATGCGACCTCTGAATAAGAGGATGGTTCGTATCGTAATGTTATTTCAGATTCAAATCCGGCGGGTATATTGGTTGTACCCAAAGCAGTGATGTAAAGGTCGCTGTTGCCGGTCAATTCCATCTGCGAGTCGGAGTAATTTATGATGGAGCCGTTAACCGTTCCGCCTGCATTGCCGTAAAATTTGATTCCGTTGGCGGCTATGACGCCGTTGAGGGTATGGAAGTTTCCGCCGAAAGATACGGCAAAGCCCGGGGCCATAAGACAGGTCCCTGTCAGAGTTTTGATAGTCGTGAATTTGTCCTCGTTGGGAAGCTGGCTGACGGCGTAACTGGTGACATTGCCCAGGAAGCTGATTTTATTTGTTCCGGAGTTGTCTTCAACATCGCCATTTCCAATAACAAGGCCGGTTATCGTTGTGTTTCCCTGGAATGTTACTACGTTCGGTGTTTCAATAAATACGATGCCTCTGAACGCTACTTGACCAGAAAAGGTGGGATTGGTCCCGGCTGCTATCCTTACATTGTCATACGTTGCATTGAGTGTGGTATTGGTTGCGGAATCTATAATACTGGTGGTATAAGGTTCAAAATGACTGGGATTTGGAGCAGGGAACTCTGTTGCCGGTGCACCGAAGGAGACGTGATTGGTTATTGCGGCCTGGCCTGTCTGGTCGCCTATTCCCGCTTTTGCTCCCTGCAGATAGACATTTGCAATTGGGTTGACGATGCTGACGTTGCCGGCTATTTGCGAGTTGCCTGTTATCGACAATGCCAGATTTGAATTCTGACTTTCAATATAGACACTTGCTCCGACGGCTACGTTGATGGTTTCAAGCTCCACGTTGCCGCTTAACGATAAGGGTCCTCTTGTTGCTACGCCATAGTCGAAGACCGTATGTGCGCTTGCTATGAATTTGTAATTGACTGTTACTTTCCGCGTTAACGAACCGCAGACGCCGTTAACGTCTACCTGAAGTGTGTTTGGGTCAACTTGTGTAATAACGGCGGAAAAACTTTGCTGGCTGGGCGAATCCAGCGTGACAGTTGAAATGGTTATACGTGAGCCATCATAATTTGGGTCGATATTGGTAATACCGCCGGCTGTCAGGGTATTTTGGAGTGAGCTTTCGATTTGGTTGAGTCTCTGGCTCGGTGCCGTAGTTGCGGGTATCGAAAGCTGATTTAGCCAGAAGCGAATGACCTCGAGTCCTGATTCGGCGCAAGCTCTTGTGCAATCAGCATTGTGCTGGTTCTCGGCTATCTGGATGTTCACACCCGAGATTGTCGCCATGCTGACAGCCAGCACGGAAAATATAAGCACGAATATCATTGATATGATAAGAACAACGCCACGATGGTAGGTAAGTCTTTTTATAGTTTTCATCTTTCCCCCCCGGGATAGCAACCCCCAATTAAATGCGGTTTAGGTAATTAAAGTATAGCACAGTTTAGCGTGAGGGCAAGTGGATAAACTAAACGGCAGTAAAAATGTGGTGGGAATTTTGATGTCCGATAAGAGCGAATGTCCCGTTAGAATTACCGAAAATTCTAACAGAACCAAGGCTGCTATGACGTGGCATCTTGCTCGGCAAGGTATGAGTTGCGGGCATAAGGCGCAGATATAACCCAGGAGAATCCTAAGTGGAGCGCTTTCTGCTTCCACCAATCAAACTTAGAAGGGGGGATGTATTCAGCGACATCAAGCGAATTTTTTGAGGGTTTGAGGTATTGGCCGATTGTGATTCTATCGCAGCCGACATTGCGTAAGTCCTTCAGGACCTGTTCGACTTCGGCGTCTGTTTCGCCTAAGCCGAGCATAATGGAGGATTTGGTCTGGACATTTCCATAATATTCTTTGGCCAGTTTGAGCAGGTTTAGAGAGCGCTGGTAGTTTCCGCCGGTCCGGGCAAGGGGGTATAGAGACGACACTGTCTCAACATTATGGCCGAATACGAAAGGTAGGGCATCTCGCAGGATTTCCAGGGCACGGGTCTGGCAGTTGCGGAAGTCGGGGGTTAGTATTTCAAATTTTATGTCGGGGCACTGCTGCCGAATTATGTTAATGCAGTTGCGAAAGTGCTCGGCGCCGCCATCAGGTAAATCATCGCGGTTGACGCTGGTAATCACCAGATACTTTAAGACCAATTGCTTTGCCATTTTTGCCATGCGGGTCGGCTCGGTTGGGTCAGGCAAAGCGGGTCTGCCGGTGGCCACCGAGCAGAATCCGCAATGTCGCGTGCAGACGTTTCCTAAAATCAGGACCGTTGCTGTGCCTCTTGACCAGCACTCGCCTCGGTTTGGGCAGTTTGCCTTATTGCATATAGTTTGCAAGCCGAGGGAGCTTATAACCTGCTCAGTGCGGTGGAAAACCTCGCTGGCGGGTAATGGCCTGTGTAACCACGGGGGCAGTTTTCGTCGCTCGTCGTCCGTTATCGGTTTTCTGTCCTCGGTCATCTGTCTTCCGTTTTCCCAAGATGCTCACAGAGTAAAGTCCTCATATTCTTCTTTACTTCTGCCATTGATTGTTCTTTGCTGGTTTCTTTCAGCACGGAGGTCATTTCGATGCCGTCGAGGCCGCATGGAACTAAAAAGTCGAAAATGCTCAGGTCGTTACTAATGTTTATCGCCATACCGTGATAGGTTATACCTTTCGATACGCGAACGCCGATAGAGGCGATTTTCCGAGATTGACGATTCTTTGCAACCCATAGGCCGGGGAAACCTTTCCGTGTTGTGCTATGGACGCCCAATTTTTCCAGCAGTTCAGCGCCTATTATTTCCAGTTCTCTGATGTATTCGCTGATTCCCAGGCCAAGCTGCTGTAGATTCAAAATCGGATAGAAGACTAATTGGCCGGGGTTGTGGGCGGTTGTGCCGCCGCCTCTGCGGATGTCAGCTACGTCGATACCTCTTTTTGCAAGCTCTTCCCGGCTGACGAGCAGCTTGTTGGCACTTTGGCGGGCGCCAAGGGTAATAACGGGTTGGTGCTCAACGATTAAGACCGTATCTGGTATTTTGCCCTGCCGTCTTTCTTCCCATAGTTGGTGTTGCTGCTCCAGAACCTTGCGATAGTCGGCAAGACCACAATCCAGAATCCGCAAGGTTCGTAGTTCGTGGTTCGTAGTTCGTAGTTCGTTCATAGTATTATTTTAACGCAGGATTGCATGTTCTGCACGCATTTATTCAAAGACCCGGATTAAAGGTATTTCACAGATAAATAAAAGGGCTGGCTATTGCTGATCTAATCTGCTACAATGCGCTGCTATGAGATTCACGTATGACCCACGATATAACATAGGTTACATCCGTTTTTGCGAAAAACGAGATGAGGTTGAATCGATACGGGTAAGTGATGAACTCGTGGTGGATATGGCCCCGGACGGGACGATTTATGGGATTGAGCTTTTGAATGCCAATGAGCAATTGCAACGTGAGGATATGGGCGACCTTATCGTAATTAACGAGGCAACCGGCGAACATACCAAACTGCCGCTTATTGGAGGCAAGAGGGGGTAAAGTAAACAGCAGGTCATGTTTTATTTGGTAAATGTAAAAAGGGGCTGGCCAAGGTCAGCCCTTCGTTTTGCGAATTAAATTACAAATTCGCTTAGCTTCCGCGTCTTCGCAGTATTGTCAGCCCACCCAAACCAAGCAGCAAAATCGTCGCCGGCTCGGGAACAGGATACTCCACAATGTAGCCACTTATCTCGCGCGTCAGTGGATGGTCGTCCCAAACACCCAGCGTACCGCGCCAATGAAAGTTTAATCCGTCGAGGGTCTGGTAAAAGTTGTCGGGCTGGTCCCAATCCCAATTCGTGTAGCTCCATGGTTCGCCCGTGACCCAATTCCAGACTCCTTCAGACGTCTCGAACCCGCCGAACCACTTTCCGCGTATTGCCTCTCCCCCAAGGTTGTTAATAATAAAATCATTCTCCTCTTGCGAGGTAATCGTGGCGAGATACCCTTGGGCACCTAGGTAAGACTGGGATTCGGCGACTACCTTTGCCTCCAGCCAAGTTATTTGATCGTAATCGTGAAGCCGGTCAAATCGTTCATAATAGTGACCATTACCTGACCACTGTACGGGTACTCCATAGGCTTTTGGAGCCCAACCCGTCAACAGCCCTACCATTGTCAACGTAGCGGCGTATAACACTATAATTCTCTCTCTCATAGCAAACTCCTTTTGCGAAACTTTTAATGAATTTTCCCGGGGGCAAAGCTGGAAATGAAGTCCTTCCGCACTTCACCACCACTCCTCATTTAAGAATAAACATATTATACTGGTATACTGGAATGATTGTCAAGAGAAAAATGGGGAAATTATGGGACTTTTTAACAAAAATAACATAACTTGTTCGGTATAAAACACTTAACCTTTTGTGCTTTTGTGCCTTTCCGTGGCTATTTTTTCTCCTCCGCCACCAAAACACGAAGTCACGAATTTCCTGCTAACCTGATTTCCTGATATCCTGCTTCTTGGTACCCTGATTCTCTGATGTCCTCATTATCTGTCTTCTTTGTGCCTTTGAGTCTTTGTGGCCAATCAAATACCGTGTTCATCCGTGTTAGTCAGTGTCTAACTTCTCTGTGTGCCGAAGGCATCTTCGATGGCCTCTTCGAGTGTCTCTGAAACGGTTGGGTGCGGGAATGTTATCCTGTTAATCTTTTCGGTTGTGCCTATCAAAGCCCGCGCGAAGGCAACGAATTCAGTTACCATATCTCCCACCATTGTAATTCCCAGTATTTTATTGCTGCCGTTGGCACGGACGACCCTTATCTGGCCGGCAGTCTGGTTGTGGGCGACGCTTCTGCCGTTGGCCTTGAAGAAGGCCTTTCCCACCGACACGTCTATACCTTCGGACTTACAAGTTTCTTCAGATTTGCCGACCGAAGCCGCTTCGGGGAAGGTGAAGACGACTCGCGGGATAAGGGAGTAGTCAATCATTTTTTCGTTGCCGCCCATAATGTTGGCTGCGGCTATCTCTGCCTCGGCAGAGGCACCGTGAGCGAGGAAGGTTGTTCCGACAACATCGCCGAGTGCATAGACGCCGGGGACATTGGTTTCGAGCTTATCGTTGACCGTTATAGCAGGGCCATTGGTCTGCAATTTCAGGGCCTGGACAGTCTCTTTATCGACCATTGACCTTCGGCCTACGGCAACCAGGATTTTTTCAGCGGGGATTGCCTGGCCGTTTTCGAGGATTACCTTTGCGGGGGCGGATTTTTTATCGACGCCGGCGACTTTCTGACCGGTTATGGAATCGATGCCAATTTTCTTGAATTCGCGGTCCAGCAGGCGGCCGACCCACTCATCTTCTTTCGGAATTAGTCGAGAAAGTGCCTCCACAATTGTTACTTTGGTTCCCATTGCGGCATAGGCGCAGGCCATTTCGCAGCCAATTACGCCGCCTCCGATGATTACCATAGATTTTGGTATCTGCGGCAGCGACAGTGCCTCTTTGCTGCTGATGACGGTCTGGCCGTCAAAGGGAATATTCGGGAGCTGGATTGACTCGGAGCCGGTTGCGAGGATTATTTTGCTGGCCTCGATTTCGATTGCCTGGCTGTTTGTTTTGATTTGGATTTTACCAGGTGCGATGACAACGGCGCGGCCCTGGAACATCTTGACCTTATTGGCTTGGGCTGTTGCTGTCATACCTTTGCGGAAGCCGGCTACTATGGCATCTTTTCTTTCCTGGATTTTAGGCCAGTTCGGGGCGGCGGAGGCGATGTCAATTCCCACCTGTGCTGCCTGCCTGGCCGACAGTAAAACCTGCGCCGAGGCGAGCAGTGCCTTTGAGGGGATGCATCCCCAATTCAGGCAGGTTCCGCCGATAAATTCTTTTTCAACTACGCCTACCGAGGCGCCTCTCTGTGCGCACCTTCGGGCGACCCTGAAGCCCCCGGGGCCGGCACCGATTACCACAACGTCAAAATGCTCTGCCATAATTTTGGCTCCTTAACATATTATTGCTGTCGATAGTATCGTATTGATTATATGAAATGAAGGCGTGGGCTTCAATTAAATTGGCCTCTTTTGTGGCTGCGACAATAATTTGCAGTGATTATTGACAGCCCTCGCTGAAGCTGTTATATTCCTGCCCGCAAGTTACTGTGGAATCGGTTCACTGGATAGGAATTTTTAAGGAGGTTGCAATGGATTGCAAAAAATTTGTCGAAGAGCAAATCACCAGTATTAAGCAAACGGTGGGCAACGCAAAGGCGATTAACGCTTTAAGCGGCGGCGTGGATAGTTCTCTTGTAACAGTTCTTGGACACCGTGCGCTGGGTAATCGGCTCAAAACGGTCTTTATCGATAATGCCCTGATGCGAGAAGGTGAGCCACACCGGGTCGTTAAAACCTTTGCCAAAATGAATATCCCTGTGGAGCTGGTGGATGCTCAGGAGGAGTTTTTATCTGCGCTTGCGGGCTTGACCGACCCCGAAGAAAAGCGTCAGGCCATCACCGATACATTCTACTCGAAGGTCTTCAGCGGACTCGTCAAGAAATCCGGAGCAAAGTTCCTGCTGCACGGCACCATCCTTACGGATATCGAAGAGACCATAGCCGGCATCAAACGCCAGCACAATATCCTCGTTCAATTGGGCATCGACACCGAGGAATCTTACGGCTACGCCATTATCGAGCCGCTAAAGACCCTGCGAAAAGATGGCGTTCGCGAGGTTGCAAAATATTTGGATTTGCCCGCGGAAATTTCGCAGCGGATTCCGTTCCCAGGCCCGGCATTAGCGACGCGAATCGTAGGCGAAGTAACACGAGAGCGACTCGCGACCATCCGCAAGGCCACTGCTATTGTTGAGGAAGAGCTTGCTGACATTAAGGCGTTTCAATATTTTGCTGTTTTGCTAAATGACCGTGCAACGGGAATAAGAAATAACAAGCGCGAGTTTGGCCAGATAATTGTCGTCCGTTGTGTGGAGAGCGCCGACGCCCGCATCGCAGCCGTTACTGAGCTTCCGTGGGGTAAGCTGCACCGAATTTGCGACCGCATTATCACTGAAGTCCCGGATGTCAATCGCTGCTTGTATGACCTCACGCCAAAGCCGCCGGCTACGATTGAATATATTTGATGCTGTCATCCTGAGGTGAAACCGAGCTTGAGCATATACAGAGAAGGGAGGTAGCCGTGACATATCAGCCACACTTTAGCAAAGTTCACAAGAGCACAAGAGCCAGGTGCGCAAAACGACTTTATACTCTTGTGCTCTCGGCTGTTATTTGTAGCGGGGCGGCGGCGCAGGACTTTGTTCCTTTTGTTATCCCTGCCAAGCCGAATCCAGCTTCACTGATTGCGGTTGATTCTGCCAAGCCGATTAACACCGACAGTGAGCGTCTGGTTGTAAGCTCCGGGCATTTCTATCGCGGTGGCAAGCGGGTCCGCCTGTGGGGCGTTAGTCTTTCGTTCGGGGCGAATCTGCCTGCTCGTGAGGATGCACCATACGTTGCTGCTCGTTTGGCTGCGGCGGGCGTCAACGCCGTCCGGTGTCACCATACGGACACGGCACAATTTCCGAGAGGGCTGTGGGATAGTAACGACGCCAGGCGATTGTCACCGGAAGCCCTCGACCGGCTGGACTATTTTATTGACCGGCTTGCACGTTATGGAATCTATGTCAACATCAACCTGCACATTGGCCGGGTGCACAGCCAGTATCTGGGCCTGCCCAAGACTAACAGCGAATACGATAAAATCTCGAATATCTTTACGCCCGCGCTGATTGACGCTCAAAGGCAATATGCCCGTGAGCTGCTGACACACGTAAATAAATATCGCAAAGTCCGCTACGCCGACGACCCGGCTGTGGCAATAGTCGAAATCACCAATGAGAACAGCTTGTTTATGTGGGACAACGAAAAGACGCTGCGGACGCTTCCGCCATACTATGCGGATATTCTGCGGGGTAAATTCAACGCCTGGTTGAAGGTGCGATATGGCTCGGATGAGAAGCTGCGCCAGGCGTGGGGCGAGGGCGCCCAGCCGCTCGGTGACAATATCCTGGCTAATGGTGACTTCCAGGCAGCCACGCCGGGCGAAAATGTCCCGCAAAAGTGGGGCCTGGAGCAACATTCCGGGTGCATCGCTTCGGTGTCCCGGTGTCGCTGCCAGGATAAGGATGCGCTGCGGATGGATATTGGTAAGGCGGACGATACCGAATGGCACCTGCAGTTAAACCAGAGCGGTCTGTCTATTAAGGCAGGGCAGTATTACACGGTTATTTTTCAGGCCGCCGGCGGTGAGCCACGCCAGTTCAATTGCGGCGTTGGCCAGGCCCATAGTCCCTGGGATAATCTCGGATTGTCACGGCGGGTGGAATTGACTCAAAACTGGCAGACATTTCGGTTCGGGTTTGTTGCCAAGGCGGGCGATGATAATGCGCGGCTGAGTTTTGCTTTCAGCGGCAGCACTATTCCCGTCTATCTTGAGAACGTGGAGTTTCGGGCCGGCGGTCTGACAGGCTTGCAGCGAGGTGAATCCATCGGGGCCGGAAATGTTACTATCTTTTCCGATACCGAAACGCCCGCACGGAGCCTCGACCGGATGTGTTTTCTGGCGGAGACGGAAAAGGCCTACTTCGACGGGATGCGAAACTTTATCAAGAATGAGCTGGGCTGCAAGGCACTTGTAACCGGCACGATTGTCTTTGGGCCGCTGGGACTATACGCCCAGAGCGATATGGATTTTATCGATGCCCACGCTTACTGGCAGCATCCGCGGTTTCCGGGAAGGCCCTGGGACTCGAATAACTGGCTGGTTGACCAAAAGCCGATGACCGATTATCCGGATGAGGCAACGCTGTTTCGCCTCGCTGCCGAGCGGCTGTTCGGAAAGCCTTTTACGGTGAGCGAATACAATCATCCGGCTCCCCTCGATTCCCAGGCGGAGTGTGTGCCTATGATAGCTTCCTTTGCTGCCGCCCAGGATTGGGATGGTGTGTGGCTCTATACTTACTCTCATAGCTCAGATAGCTGGGACAGACAGACGCTCAACAGCTACTTTGATATCGACACCAACCCGGCCAAGTGGGGCTTTATGCGGGCGGGGGCGGCTATCTTCCGCGATGCCGGCATTGCCCCTCTTAAGACGGTTAACGCCGTTAAATTGGCAGAGTCCACTAATTTGCTCCCGGCTCTGGCGAAGTTGCAATCCAAACATGACGGGGACATGCTGGCTGCACTTGCTGAACGGGCGGGGATTAGCGGGCGCGATATGCTTAAAGCACAGTTTGTCCCGAGGTTGGACGAGGGTGTTCCGATAGTGCCGAAGACTGTCTCTCAAGAGGAATATACGCGGTTGGCCTGGTCTGTAAATGAGCGTGGGTATGGCTTCTATGTCGCACGCGGGTATGACGCATGGGCATACGCCGGGCACGCTGAAAACTTCCAGACGAGCAGCAGCGGGCAGGTGTCAATTATTAGGCCGGCATTTGCGGTAGTGACAGTAACCTCGCTGGACCAAGCGCCTATGGAGAGAAGTCGGAAGATTTTGGTTACTGCGTGCGGGCGATGCGAGAATGTCGGTATGAAATTTTCCGAGGACCGCCGGACTGTCGGCCGTAACTGGGGCGGGCCGCCCGTCCAGATTGAGGCGGTTGAAGGGAGTCTGGTTTTGCCTGAGGGACGATGGATTTGCCAGGCCCTCGGTCCTGACGGACGGCCAACCCTTGAGGTGCCGGTTTCATACAAGGATGGTCAAGGAGTTCTGAACCTGTCACCACAATACAAAACTATGTGGTATTTTTTGACGCGTCCTGCGGGCCGGGTTTAACTTATAGATGAGGATTATTGAATTATTTTTGAAGGGAGAAGATAATGAGTAATAAGGGCTTTTCTGTCGCTGCTATGGGGATTGTTTTAGGCTGGTTTCTGACGGGGGCGGTTTCGTTGTCCGTTGCGCAAGAATCGCAGTCGCTGCTTCTTTTCGATTTTGGGCAGGGTTTTGACGTGGGAACGGTTATAACCAGCGATGCCAAAGCCATCTTGCCCGAAGGCGGGACGCTGCGTATTGAAACAGGCCACAAGGAAAACTATCCCGGCGTTACGTTACGAGCACCGGCGGGCAAATGGGATTTGTCGAAGTATGAGTATGTGTCTATCGAAGTCAAGAATGTCGGGAGCCAGCGAGTGACTATTTACTGCCGCCTCGATAACCCTGGCGCAGACGGCGACAAGAGCTGTGTTACGGATAGCATCACTTTAAGTGGGGGAGATGCAGGGACATTTGTGGTGCACATATTTCCTGCTCCCTGGCGGCTTTCTGAGCCGGTAGAGTTAGTCGGAATGCGTGGAGCACCCGTCCATTCCGGAAAAATTGACACCTCGAATGTCACCCAGTTGCTTGTGTTTGTCAATAAGCCCGCTGCCGACTATGTGTTTGAGATTGGTAATATTCGTGCCGGCGGTTCTGTGGAGATGCTGGATGCAAAGACCTTCTTTCCCTTCATTGATGAATTTGGCCAGTTCATCCACAGGGACTGGCCCGGCAAGACGCACTCTTTGGAGGAATTGGTTGCCTACGGTAAGGCCGAGCTAAAGGACATTGCTGACCATCCGGGGCCTCCTGGTCGCGACCAGTATGGCGGCTGGACTACTGGGCCTAAACTCAAGGCAACGGGTTTTTTCCGTGTGGAGAAATACCAGGACAAGTGGTGGCTGGTGGACCCGGAAGGCCGATTGTTCTGGTCGCACGGCATTGATTGCGTCAACAGCACGGATGCCACGCCGATTACCGACCGTGAGCGATACTTCCGCGACCTGCCTCAGTCGGACTCGCCGTTTGCAAAGTTCTACGGCACGGGGACATGGGCCCCGCTGGGTTATTACAAAGACCATTGCCCATACAAGACCTACGACTTTGGCCAGGCCAGCTTATTGCGTAAGTATGGTCAAAAGTGGGAGCAGGCCTTTGCCGAAATGAGCCATACGCGACTAAAAAGCTGGGGAATGAATACCATAGCCAACTGGTCGAACGCCAATATCTGCCTGATGCGAAAGACGCCCTATGTCTGCACCATCAGTTATAGCACAAGGAAGCTGGAGGGCTCGCAGGGTTACTGGGGCAAGTTCAACGATGTATTTGACCCTAACTTTCGTCGGGTGCTGGCTGAGCGATTAGTATCGGAAAAGGGTAAAACTACCGGCGACCCGTGGTGTGTCGGGTTTTTTGTCGATAACGAGTTAAGCTGGGGTGATGAAGTTTCTTTGTCTTTGGCTGCTCTGATTTCACCGCCTGACCAGCCAGCCAAGAAGGTCTTTGTCGAGGACCTTAAGGCCGAATACAAAACGGTCGATAGGCTCAATGCTGCCTGGGGCACAGCGTATGCCACGTGGGAGGCCCTTCTGCAGGGCCGGCAGGCGCCGGATAAGAACAAGGCCCGGGAGGACCTGGCTGCTTTCTATACAAAGACTGCTGAGACTTACTTTAGAACCATCAGGGAGGAGCTTAAAAAAGTTGCGCCGGACCAATTGTATATGGGCTGCCGATTCGCGTGGGTAAATGACCGTGCGGCCCGCGCGGCAGCTAAGTTCTGTGACATCGTCAGCTATAACCGTTACGAGTATAGCGTCGCAGAGCACCGCCTGCCCGATGGAATCGACAAGCCCGTAATCATAGGCGAGTTCCACTTTGGGGCGCTGGACAGAGGTATGTTCCATCCGGGGCTAAAGAATACGGCTAATCAGCAAGACCGTGCCGCCACGTACAAAAGTTACGTTCTGGGGGCCCTGCGCAACCAATATATAGTTGGGACGCACTGGTTTCAATACAGGGACCAGGCGACAACAGGACGAGGCGATGGCGAGAACTACCAGATTGGTTTTGTTGACATTTGCGACAATCCTTACCCGGAAATAGTCCAGGCCTGCCGCGAGGTAGGATACAATATGTATGACTACCGTCTAAAGGGCGAATAAGCTGTCCTCGCAGCTCCGTGCACTCTATGGTCCGCCGGGGGTGGGGGAAGCGGCCTGCCAGCTTTCGAGCCAGTCCCAGGTGGCTGGATGAGCAGTCGGCTCGCGAATCGTCAGTGAATCGCCGCTGCCATCAGTGGTCGGATACCAGGCGTCACTATACCGGAATTGCAGTATCGCTGCTTCCAGCGGAGCAGGCAGCTTTAGAACAATATCCTCGCCGGCATTGCTTAAGTTGCCGGAATACTGGCCCGC